>OHTW01000988.1_pt1 | contig 10175 bp, 10 predicted proteins | sample 1579031 | NCBI WGS metagenome assembly OHTW01 (sample SAMEA3879602, study PRJEB24766) | human gut metagenome | biome: human-associated habitat; feature: feces | place: USA | collected 1985/1987 | reverse complement strand
CCACAATTTCTGTGAACGTATCCTTTATTTTATTGAATATGTGAAATGTACAGTCAGTACGGGAAAGATTAGTTCCTATCGGAGAAAAAGTATTGCTGCTCCTGAAAATTTCCATTTTACGATTCCTGTTTTTATAAGTGTGTTGTTATATGCAGGAGGTATCTATTGAAAAGAAATATTTTTGCAGTATGCGATCTGGAAGTGGATTATGCGCTGAACTTTATGGACTATATGAACAGGAAGAAGAATATTCCCTTTGAGATACAGGCATTTACATCTGTAGAGAACCTGATCGCCTATGGGAAACAAACACATATAGAGTTGCTGTTGATCTCCGGGCGGGCTATGTGCCGGGAAGTCCGGGATCTGGATATCGGGAAGATCATCATTTTGTCGGAAGGGGTACACCCTCCGGAACTTGACCAGTATCCAAGTGTGTATAAATATCAGTCTTCTTCTGATGTTCTCCGGGAAGTGATGGCATGTTATGGCGCCGAAAAAAAGACAGTGGCAGATCAGATTGCTGTATTAAAAAAGACAACAGAAATTATTGGAATATTTTCACCTCTGGGACGTTGTCTGAAAACCTCTTTTGCATTGACACTTGGACAGATACTTGCCAAAGAACGAGCCGTTCTTTATCTGAATATGGAAGAATATTCCGGATTTGAAGAATTGATGGGAAAAGGTTTTGCCCACAATCTGAGTGATCTTCTTTATTATGTGAGACAGGATAACCAGAATCTTCTCTATAAGATGAACAGTATGATACAGACGATCAATAATCTGGATTATGTTCCACCTGTGCAGATGCCGGCAGATATCCGTACAACAGCCTGGCAGGACTGGGAACGGCTTTTTCAGATGCTTATACTTGACAGTTCTTATGAAGTGATTGTGCTGGATATTGGATGTGGGATTGATGAAAATTTCCAGCTGCTGGATATGTGTAAGAAGATTTATATGCCTGTATTGTCTGATGCTGTTTCACAGTGTAAGATTGCGCAGTTTGAGAATCTGGTCCGAATCTGGGATTATCCTCAGATTCTGGAAAAGACGGAAAAGATAAATCCACCGTTTCATATGGCAACCTGTCTGTCACCTGCGTATGTTGAACAGCTGATGTGGAGTGAACTGGGAGATTATGTGCGGAACCTTCTGAGGAAAGAAAGCCAGAAAAAAGAAAATTAAAAAAGTTCCGGAAAGATGCTGTAAAGGGAAAAAGGATGAACAAAGATGTATTTAGAAAGCTGCGGCAGATGCTGATGGAAGAACTGGATCTGTCCAGAGAATTATCGGATAAAGAAATCCTTGATGTAATTGATGAGCTGATTCTGAACCAGATAAAAGATGTCCGTCTTGCGCTGAAAGAAAAGGTACAGCTTCGTCAGGAACTGTTTTATTCTGTCCGCAAACTGGATGTGCTTCAGGAACTGGTGGATGATGAGACAGTGACTGAGATCATGGTAAACGGGCCGGATACCATTTTTGTAGAACGGGCCGGCAAGCTTATGAAATGGCATAAAAGTTTTACTTCTGCTGAGAAACTGGAGGATGTGATCCAGCAGATTGTTGGAAAATGTAATCGTGTGATCAATGAATCCATGCCAATCGTGGATGCAAGACTGGAAAATGGTTCCAGGGTAAATGCTGTAATTTATCCGGTTGCATTAAATGGTCCGATTCTCACTATAAGGCGTTTTCCTGAACACCCCATTACAATGGAAAAGCTGATCGCACTGGGAAGTATCACACAGGAATGTGCAGAATTTCTGGAGAAGCTTGTGAAGGCCAGATATTCCATGGTCATAGGAGGCGGAACCGGAAGCGGAAAGACTACATTTCTTGCAGCAATGTCGGAATATATCCCCAGGGACGAAAGACTGATCACAATAGAAGATAATGCAGAACTTCGCATCAGGGGAATTGACAATCTGGTCCGGCTGGAAGCAAAGATGGCAAACATGGAAGGAGCAGTTTCCGTTACGATCAGAGATCTGATCAAATCTGCATTACGAATGCGTCCAGACAGAATCATAGTGGGAGAAGTCCGCGGCGGAGAGGCAATGGATATGCTTCAGGCATTGAATACAGGGCATGAAGGGTCGCTGTCTACTGCCCATGCCAATTCTGCCAGGGATATGTTATCCAGACTGGAAACAATGGTTCTGATGGGCGTTGATCTTCCATTGGAAGCAATCAGAAGACAGATTGCTTCCGGAGTGGATATTCTGGTACATCTGGGAAGAATGAGGGATAAATCAAGGAAATTGCTGGAAGTAACTGAGGTGTGCGGCTTTGAAAATGGAGAAATCCGTATCCGGCCGCTGTATCAATGGCAGGAAGGGAAAGGTCTTGTAAAGACAGCATCCCTCCTTCATGTGGAAAAACTGGAAAGAGCGGGGATTGAACTATGAAAGGGAAAGAAAAAGAACAGCTTTATCAGAAACGTAATTATGATCATTATCATTTTTCTATGAAAGAACTTCTGAAATATATGGGACAGGCACTGGCGTTGTGCATAATGGCAGATTATCTTTTTTACAAAAGTAAATGGGTGTTGCTTCTTATGCTTCCCGTTCCTGTGTTTTATCTGAAATGGCAGAAAAATCGTATGATCAGGGAAAGACGGAAGAATCTGAATTATCAGTTTAAGGATGCACTTACTTCGCTGAGTGTTGCGGTTCAGGCTGGATATTCGGTGGAAAGCGCGGTAAAAACCTGTGTCAGAGATTTGGAGAGACTCTACGGAAAGGGAACGGATATTGTGGAGGAATTTCGCTATATTGAAAGCCAGCAGCATATCAGTGTTCCGCTGGAAGAGCTGTTTCTGGATCTTGGAGAAAGAAGTCAGATAGAAGATATCGAAAATTTTGCCTCTGTATTTTATACAGCCAAGCGTACAGGTGGTGATATGAACCGGGTAATTCAGAAGGTGTCTCGTATGCTTGGAGATAAGATTGACGTTAAAAAAGAGATAGAGGCTACACTGGCAGCAAAGAAGTCAGAACAGATGATCATGAGTCTTATGCCTGTGGGAATTATCCTGTACTTGCAGATGACTTCACCGGGTTTCTTAAGTGTTCTTTATGGAAATCCCTTTGGAATTGCAGCAATGAGTATCTGTCTTGCCATTTATGCTGCGGCATACTGGCTTGGCAGAAGGATTGTAGATATTGAGGTGTGACAGTACAAATGTGGGTACATGTTGTCATTTTTGTTATGATCCTGTGTGCACTGACCGGCTGGAAAAAAGGATGGATTCCATCTTCCGGAATCGGAGGGAAGGATGGTATCAGACTTTTTGCGGTAGTAGCGATAGCCGGAAATCTGCTGGGCATGATCCTTACTTTGCAAAACGGTGGACAGGTGTATCCTCAGGGATACCGTCTGGAAAAGGAGGATACAGGATCATATGAGAAGGAATTTATGGTATCCGTTGACGGAGAAGAACCGGTCTCCATGTACATTCAGGTACCGGAGAAGGAACTGGAAGAGCAGGAGAAAGAACCGAAACAGAATAAGAAGCTGACCAGAAAAGAACAGGCACAAAAAAGTATTGCAGAGGCAGTATCCCGGTATAACGAGCAACGCAGTGATCCGGATTATTATTATCTTCCGGATAAGCTGAATGGAAAAAAGGTAAAATGGGAAAGTCCGGCAGACACTTCCGGAATGCTTCTGACAGGACTGTTTCTTATTGCGGCAATGGCAATTCTTGTGATGAAAGGGAGAGAAGAACAGGTTCAGCTTCAGAAACGGTATGAAGAACTTCTTATGGATTATCCGGGACTGATCATGAAATTTACACTTCTGGTTCAGGCCGGGATGACTGTAAGAAAGGCATTCCAGAAAATTTCTCTGGATTATGGAAGAAAGAGAAAGCGGAATCCAAGACCTGCGTATGAAGAGATACGGATTGTCTGCTATGAGATGGAAAGCGGAGTTTCTGAAAGTGAAGCATACAGAAGATTTGGAGAAAGATGTGGTCAGGCAAAGTATAAAACATTTGCCACGCTTCTTATCCAGAATCTCCAGAAGGGCAGCAGACAGATGGCTGATATGCTTGAAAGAGAATCAACCGAAGCATGGGAAGAACGAAAGAGAAAAGCACGTGTTCTTGGAGAGGCTGCAGCCACAAAACTTCTGGTGCCGATGATCATGATGCTTATTGTCGTTATGGCAATTGTCATGATTCCTGCTTTTATGTCTTTCTACGGAGAAACATGATAAGGTGCTGCAGTAAATTCTGTGCAGCGTAAAGGGTGCTTTTGGATATGGAGGGAAAAAATGGGACAATTGATAAGACAGATAAAAAAGAAAAACGGACTGATACGAAGATTCGCAGAGGAAGAAGACGCTGTAGGTGTTGTGGAGATCATTCTGATTCTTGTAGTCCTGATCGGGCTTGTCATTATTTTCAAAGAGCAGTTGACCGAACTGGTGCAGAGCATTCTTTCAAAGATCGCCAAACAGAGTAATTCTATTTAAGATGAAAAGAGAAGGAGGTGTACTTCCTGTATGAAATATTGCGGAAAGGAAAGAGGAAGCATTACATTATTTCTTGCATTAATACTCAGTCTGCTTTTGTCTCTTGTATGTACAAGTATAGAATCTGTACGTATGGCATCGGCCAGAACCCAAATACTCAACAGTATGGATATCGGACTTTATTCTGTATTTGGACAGTATGACAGGAAACTTCTTGAGGAATATGATCTGTTTGCGCTGGATGGTTCCATGGGAGGCGGGCAGCTTAATCTCGCAAAGATCTGCGATAATCTGGAATCCTATATGAAACCGGTGTTAAAGCAGAACAGTCAGAAACTTGAACTGCATCAGAGCGGACTTACCGGTTACCGACTTCTGACAGATGAGTACGGAGAGGTTTTTTATCAGCAGATTGTGCAGTATATGCAGGAAACTCTTGGAAGTCAGGGAGTACAGCTCCTTCTTAACAAAATGTCTGATCGAGAGAGAAAAACAGAAGAGGCGGATCTGAAAGCGAAACAGGCGGAAACAGGAGGCTCCATTGATAGATATGATTCGGAAATGAATCAGGCTTCTCAGAAAAGCCGGCAGGCAGCACAGGAAGCTGAAAACAGGCAGCAACAGGAAGGACAAATATCAACCCAGCCAGCACCGACGCAGCCACAGGCTGACAATCCCATCAGTATTATAAAAAGAATTATGAAAATGGGAATACTGGAGCTGGTTTTGCCACCCGGACGGGAAATTTCCACCCGGACAGTCAGCAAAGACACAATGGTTTCGGGAAGACAGCTGCAACAGGGAATGGAGATGCCGGACGGAGTGACAGCAGATAGCAGTTATACTTCCGGGGTTTTGTTTCAGCAGTATCTGATGAATCATCTGGGAAATTACACAGATCCGTCAAAAGAAAGTCTTGCATATCAGATGGAATATGTTTTTGGAGGAAGAGACAATGATATAGATAACCTTAAATCTGTGGCATCAAAGCTCTTGTTCATCAGAGAAGGCGTAAACTTTGCATGTTTGATGGCAGATAATGTAAAAAGAACAGAGGCACAGGCACTCGCTGCAGCCATTGCGTCGGGATTTCTGGTTCCTCCGGCAGCGGTAGTGATAGAGTCTGCATTGCTTTTATGCTGGGCATTTGCGGAGAGCGTACTGGATGTGAGAGAACTTTTTGCAGGAGGGAAGATTCCCCTTGTAAAAACTTCCGCAGACTGGCAAATTTCGCTGTCTAATCTTTCAAGTCTGATGGAAGGACTGGATTCCATGCGGAAAAACAATGAACATGGATTGTCCTATGAGGATTACCTTCAGGTTCTGATATTGCCTGTTTCAAAGGAAAAGAAAGTGATGAGAGCTATGGATATGATCGAAGATGCGATAAGAAAGAAAGGCAGGGCAAATTTTTATATGGATTCCTGTGTTGTAGCTCTGGAGGCATTTGCGGAGATAAAAGCAAACAGGAAAAAGGAATTTCAGGTAATACGTCAGTATTGTTATGAATGAATTGCTGAAAAGAGGTGTGAAAAGATGCTTTTACAGAAAGAAAAACAAAGTATTGAAGAAATCGGAAAAAAAGATAAAAAAATTTATGAAAGGAGAAAAGTCTCTCTAAGCAATATTTACGATCTTTTATTCCCCCAAAAGAGTCGGAAATATTTTCGGACAAATGCAAAAGAACATATTGGAGAAGTTTCTTCTGTAAAAGTATCTTTCTGCACCTCTTTTCGGGGAAAGATTAAGAAGGGAAGTCTGGCAGTAGAAACAGCACTTGTACTGCCGCTGTTCTTCCTGGGAATGGTTACGCTGATTTCGTTTATGGATATATATAAACTGCAGACGGAACATCTGACTGCATTGTGTACGAAGGCAAAACAGGCGGGAATGTATGCGTATCTTCCGGGTGGGGACAGTGTTGATGATATTACGCTGCCGGATATCTACACGTATAAACCCTTTGGTGGACTGATACCTCTTCCGGATGTTGGAGTTTATAACCATGTAAAAGTCCATGCATGGACAGGAACCGAATTTCCTGACAATGGAGGAGAGCAGGGAGAAACAGAACCGATGGTTTATGTAACTGCCTCGGGCAGTGTGTACCATAAAAATCCGGGCTGCAGCTATCTGAATGTTTCATTAAAACAAATTCCCGGAAGTTCCGCAAAATCTGCATCCAATAAGTACGGGGAGCATTATTCAGCCTGTGAAATCTGCAGCAGGAATCAGAATCCGGCAGGAGTGGTATATGTTACGGAACAGGGAAACAGATACCATAATCTGGAGTCCTGCAGTGGGCTGAAACGTTCTGTAAGACTGGTAAAAGCTTCCTCTGTTTCGGAAATGGGAGCATGTAGCAGGTGTGGCTGAATTTTGCCGGAGAGATGTATATGGAGATGAATGGCGTAAAAGAAATATGTGTACTTGGATTTCTGGGAATAAATTCATGGATAGATATCAGAAAAAAGCAGGTTTCTCTTCTACTGATCATAATATTTGCAGTCTGCGGAACTGTGTGGACAATATATAGCAGAAGAAATGTTCCGGAGGTTCTTATGTGCGTGGGGACGGGTTTTCTCTTTGTGTTGATCAGCATCCTTACAGAAGGTGCTGTGGGAATGGGCGATGGCTGGCTGCTTATGGCACTGGGGACAGTGCTGTACCCGGAAGAATTTTTTTCAACACTTTTTATGGGAATGATCTGCAGTGCAGTATGGTCCGGCATCATGATGATGGGATTTTGCAGAAAGGGAAGTACGGAAATACCGTTTGTGCCATTTCTGCTGGCAGGATATCTGGGAGGATTTTTGATATGAAAGATAATTTTTGTATAACAAATGAATACAGTATAATTCGTAAGGGAAGTTTTACAATCGAGACTGCCTGTGTCATGCCGTTGATCCTGCTGGTGTTGATGGGACTTATCTATCTGAGCTTTTTTGTACATAACAGGGCATGGCTGACAGCGGCAGCTTATGAATCGGCAGTAAGCGGGAGCATGGAAGGGATTAAGAAAAACGGAGAAATATATGATACTGCAAGGATGCGCAGTGAGGAGCTGGGGAGTATTGGCTTTTTCGGGGTGGAAAATCTAGGTACCCAGACAAATGTGGGAAAAGAAGTGCAGGTAACCTATGACCTGGACACGATCTCGTCGTATGGCAATCTGAGCTGGCATTTGAGGACAGAAGGGAAATCCGCAGTGATAAATCCGGTGAAACATATCCGCAGACTGCGGGCGGCGCAGGCGGTACTGAGAGAAATGGGGGAATAGAATAGTATGCGGACAGAATATAAGAGGGATATGAATCATAATTATCTCATTGTCTATGGTGAGAATGAGATCAATACAGATTCCTATCAGGTAAGGATGCTTGCGGGAAATGTGATTCCCTCTCTTCTGAAGTGCAGGATACAGGGGATGGATGGCAGATTTCTTATCTATTTTGATATTACTTCGAAACAGGCGGTGAATGTGCTGTATGAAGAAAAGAAGATGGGAGTTGAAGATCTCAGGCTTATTTTCGGTGGTTTTGTAAAGGTTATGGAAGATGCGGCGGAATATCTGATCAATCCCGGACAGTTTATAATGTCGCCGGAATATATTTATACAGATATTGAAAAAAGACAGATTTATTTCTGTATGATGCCCGGATATGAGAAGGATATTAAAGAACAGTTTCAGCTTCTGACAGAATATATTCTGCCGAAAATAGACCATCAGGATCAGGATGCGGTAATCCTTGGATATGGAGTATATAAAAGAGCAATGGAAGACAGTTTTCATCTGGAGCATATTAAAGAAGAATTATACAAAACTCAGAGTTCAGATGTAAATGGGGAGAAGAAAGAAAAAATAAATGCAAAAAAGACAGAGCAGGAGATGGAGTTTGCAGAAGAAGAGACTTTCCCGGAAGATAATGAAAACCGGAATGAATTTGTAAGAGAAGGAGAAGATTCAAAAGAACCCGGCCGACTGAACCCGGTCGGTGTTATTGTGCCGGCTGCTGTTCTGATCTGTGGACTGGCAGCTGCTATCCTGAAGGGATATCTGCCACATGTGGAAATGGAAACCATACTTGGTGTAATTGTTATAGCTATAGCGGGTATCATGCTGGGCCTGCGTATTATAAAGACAAAAAAAGTTTTGCATCTCCCGGAACAGACGTATGCATCAGGAGAAACAGTGAGACACATAGAAAAAATAAGAAATATGCCATCATGGAATAAAACAGAAAAGAAAACATCAGGGAAAAGATCAGGATGGAAAGAAGCAGAAGGAAAAGTGTCAGAGCAGAAATGGGAGGACAGATTATATGAAAACCTGTCCCAGACAGTGGAGAGAAATCAGCAAACAAATCAGAGTCAGCCGGTGAATGGGCAGAAAATGTCAGACTGTGGACAAAAAACTTCCAAATCATCCCGGATACATATGGACTATGGTGAAACAGTAGTACTATCTGCCGGAACAGTAAGCGGACCTGCCAGTCTGGTGAGTAAAGAACCGGGAGAACTGGCGACCATTTATCTCAATGAAGATCTGACTGTGATCGGAAAGCTGGAAACTGCCTGTGATGCGGTGATCAGCCTGCCTACCGTAAGCCGTATCCATGCAAAAATACGAAAAAAAGAAGAAAACTATTTCCTTAGTGATATGAATTCCAGAAACGGAACGTCTGTAAATGGAAGATTACTTCGTCCGGATGAGGAATATCAGCTTGAACCGGAAGATGAAGTGGATTTTGCACAGGCAAGATATATATTTCTGGAATAAATGTTTTTACAAAATACAGGAGGTCTGCTACAATTAGTAATGGTACATTGTTTTTGAGATAAAGAAACAGAAAAGAGACAAAACTTAATGTTAGCTTTTGAACGTCCTGATGGAACAACATTTGATACACCTGAATATAAAGATGTTAAAATTGCATTTAAAGTAGTAGAGCCAACAACATCTGATAGAATTTTAATCAATCATGCTCAAATAAGCGAGCAAACTGACAAAAAAGGAATTCACAGAGAAGACCGTGATTCAACACCAAATGAATGGAAAGGTGAAGATGACGAAGATATTGAAAAAGTTAGAGTTCTATACTTCGACTTAGCATTACGTAAATGGGTAACCAATACAATGGTAACAGAAAATGGACAAACATTTGTAACAGAAACAGGACATCATGCAGAAGATGACCCTGAAGAAGTAGTAAAAGTAGACCTAAAGAAGAGCAAAATAAATTCAGTAGTAGTTAAATTTGAATATAAAGTTAGAATTACTAACGAAGGAGAAATTGCAGGATATGCTAAGGAAATAAAGGATAGAATACCAGATGGATTAGAATTTGAAGAAGCAGATAATCCAAATTGGAAAATGCTTGAAGATGGCACAGTTGTGACTGATGAACTAAAAGACAAACTATTACAACCAGGAGAAAGTGCAGAAGTAATAATTGTTCTAAAATGGATTAATTCACCAACAAACTTGGGTGTAAAAATAAATTTCGCAGAAATAAGTAAAGATCATAACGATTACGGAACACCAGATATAGACTCAACGCCAAACAATAATGTCCCTGGTGAAGATGACATAGATGATGCGCCAGTAATGTTAACAGTAAAAACAGGTTCACAAGACCTAAAATACATGCTAGCTATTCTAGTAGTATTAACAGCATTAGTAG
>OHTW01000978.1_pt1 | contig 10252 bp, 9 predicted proteins | sample 1579031 | NCBI WGS metagenome assembly OHTW01 (sample SAMEA3879602, study PRJEB24766) | human gut metagenome | biome: human-associated habitat; feature: feces | place: USA | collected 1985/1987 | reverse complement strand
CCGGGCCTTCAACCGTCCCTCGATCAGTTCCGGGCTCCACCCCCTGCGCAGCGAGTCCAGCACCCAGGCGCGAAGCCGGTCCGAGTCCATGCGACGCTGTTTGTGTTCAATTAGTTGTTGCGGGTTGGGGGTGGTGCCGTTTTCTTGGACTGTGATCCGAGGAGGAGACGGCCATGGCGAAGTACACGAGGGAACAGCGGCAACGCGCGGTCGAGTTGTATGTGAAATACGAGGGCTGCGCGGCGGATGTGATCCGCGAGCTGGGGTATCCCAGCCGGGAGGCGTTGCGCATGTGGCACCGGGACTGGCTCGACGAACAGGAGACGGGCGTGTCCTCGCAGCGTGGTGAACGGTATGCGCGCTACACGGAGGAGCAGAAGCGTGCGGCCGTGGACCATTATCTGACGCATGGGCGGCGTGCGAGCCGCACGATGCGTCAGATGGGGTATCCGAGCAAAGAGGTGCTTGCCTCGTGGATCGACGAGCTCGCGCCGGGCGAACGCCGGATTCGCCGTGGCCCGGTTCCCGGGGAATTGAAACGGGATGCGGTCCTGAAGGTCGCGTCCGGCGAATTGAGTTCGCGCGAGGCCGCGGAGGCGGTGGGTGTGGATTCGTCGGTCGTGCGAAACTGGAAGCGTCAACTGCTCGGAGACGCGAAAGGACTCATGGTGACGAAGAGGGAACCGGAACGCGGGGATTCCTCGCAGCAGGACGATCCGGACGCGCTGCGCGGCGAGATCGCCACGTTGCGCGCCGACCTCGAGCGTCTGCGCTGTCCAAACTGCGGCGGCAATAAGCTGACCCCCGTCTCCGGCACCGACCTCACCCTCAAAGAGATTTTAGAGGCGAATTGACGCAGCTACGGATACGGTTATCTCTGGTGGCCCGGTATCGAAGCTACCGACGAAACCGTGCGTGCCTCTCGTAACGTGAGTGCATTGCTGAGTTTTTGCACCGCACCCTTGTAGGGAACGGATTTATCCGTTCCGCATGTACCGACTTCGTCGGCAATTCAAATCTATAATCGTAGGGGCGGTCACAGACCGTCCCTTTTGCCTTCCCCTGCGTAGCCTGAGGGGAAGGTGTCACCTTTGGTGACGGATGAGGTGTTATTATATCTGCGGTGCTAACCGCCACATTTTTTCAGAGGCGGTTTCATATTGTGCCGATACATTTATTGCGGTTGTCCGACCGGTGAGTGCAGGCAAACCCATAACAAACGGAACAGGCAAGCCTGTTCCCCACACAATAATGTAGCGCCTACGGCGCGGATATAATAACACCTCATCTGCCGCAAGCGGCATCTTCCCCTCAAGCTCCGCAAGGGGAAGACAATTGGGTGCGCTGCAAAATTCAGCAATGCACTCATATAGCGCGAGGCACGCACGGTTTTATCCGCAGTCTCGAACCGGGCACTAACATAACCGTATCGGTACAGACTTAATTCGCATCTAAAAAAACGCGCAGCATAAACGGTTTCCACCGCAGTTCCGAACCGGGATATCGCAAAAAATGTATAGGTACAGTCTTAATTCGCCACTAAAAGCACTTGTAATATGGGAACTTGCGTGGTAAAATACATTTTTGTGTTGAATTTTGATTAGGAGTTGGGTTTAAATGCAGAAACTCAGAAATATTGCGATAATTGCGCACGTTGACCACGGCAAGACAACGCTTGTCGATGAGATGCTCAAGCAGAGCGGTGTTTACCGCGAGAATCAGGAGATCGTTGAGCGAGTCATGGACTCGAACGACCTTGAGCGCGAGCGCGGCATCACGATAATGGCAAAGAACACCGCCGTGCAGTACGGCGATACGAAAATAAACATAGTTGACACGCCGGGACACGCGGACTTCGGCGGCGAGGTCGAGCGTATACTCAAGATGGTAAACGGCGTTATCCTGCTTGTTGACGCGGCCGAAGGCCCGATGCCGCAGACGAGATTTGTCCTGTCGCGCGCACTCGAGCTTGGTCACAGAGTCATCGTTGTCGTCAACAAGATCGACCGTCCCGACCAGCGCATCCACGAGGTCATCGACGAGGTGCTTGAGCTTCTTATGGATCTTGACGCGACCGACGAGCAGCTCGACTCTCCGATGCTGTTCTGCTCCGGCCGCCAGGGCACCGCAAGCTACTCTCCCGATGTTCCGGGCACCGACCTCAAGCCCCTGTTTGATACCATATTGGAGTATATCCCCGAGCCCGAGCAGGATCTGGACAGCCCGTTCCAGATGCTCGTTTCCAGTATAGATTATAACGAATATGTCGGCCGCATTGCCATCGGCCGCATCGAGCGCGGCATAATAAAGCAGAATCAGGAGATCGAGGTCTGCAACTATCACAATCCCGACGCTGCGCCGATGAAGGCCAAGGCCGTGTCGCTTTATGAGTTTGACGGCCTGAACAAGGTTCCCGTTACGGAGGCTGCCGCCGGCAATATTATTGCAATGAGCGGTATCGGCGACGTCACCATCGGCGATACCATCTGCGCGAAGGGCTTTGCCGAGCCTCTGCCGTTTGTCAAGATCTCGGCTCCCACGCTGGAAATGACCTTCTCGGTAAACGACAGTCCCTTTGCCGGCCGCGAGGGCAAGTTTGTCACCTCGCGCCAGATCCACGACAGACTTATCCGCGAAACGCTCAAGGACGTATCCCTGCGCGTTAACGAGACCGGCGCAACGGATTCCTTCAACGTTGCCGGCCGCGGCGAAATGAGCCTGAGCATACTCATCGAGACCATGCGCCGCGAGGGCTATGAGTTCCAGGTCTCGCCTCCGCGCGTGCTGTATAAGGAGATAGACGGCGCAACGTGTGAGCCTATCGAGCGCGTCGTTATCGACGTTCCGTCCGACTACATGGGCGCTGTCATGGAAAAGCTCGGCGCTCGCAAGGGCGAGTTTGTCGAGATGACCCCGATCGGCAACCGCGTCAAGCTCGAGTTCCTGGTCCCCGCCCGGGGCCTGTTCGGCTACCGCAACGAGTTCCTCACCGACACCAAGGGCGAGGGCATCATGGCCTCCGTCTTTGAAAAATACGAGCCGTACAAGGGCGATATCGCGCGCCGCAACACGGGCTCGCTGATCGCGTTTGAAACCGGCGAGGCCGTCGCCTACGGCATTTGGAACGCACAGGAGCGCGGCGCGATGTTCATAACGCCGGGCACAAAGGTGTATGCCGGAATGATCGTCGGCGTTTGTCCGAAGTCCGACGACGTAGCCGTAAACGTCTGCCGCACAAAGCACCTGACGAACACCCGTGCTTCCGGCTCGGACGAGGCTCTGCGCCTCATTCCGCCAAGACAGATGAGCCTTGAGCAGTGCCTTGAGTTCCTTGCCGACGACGAGCTTCTTGAGGTAACGCCCAAGAACCTGCGTCTGCGCAAGAGCATCCTCGACCATGGCCAGCGCATGAAAACCGTCATGAGAAACAGATAAATAAAAAGCAAAAGCTCCCTTTTCGGGAGCTTTTATGCTATAATGATCTAAAAAACTGCGGAGGTAACAAATATGAAGCTTGCAATGGCGCAGATGCGCATGACCGACAGCATGGAGGAAAACCTCGGTACCTCGCTTGAAATGTGCGCTCTTGCGCGCGGAAGCGACCTGCTGTTTTTCCCCGAGATCCAGCTTACGCCGTTTTTTCCGCAGTATGAAAAGCGCGATGTGTCGAAATATGCTCTGACTCCGGACAGCGATATGATAGCCCGTCTCAAAGCCGCCGCGCGCGATAACGGCTATTACATGTCGCCGAACGTGTACCTTGAGCTTGACGGCAAAAGATACGACACCTCGCTGTGGATAGATCCGCAGGGCGAGGTGCTCGACAGTGCGGAAATGGTGCATATCGCGCAGGCCGAGCAGTTTTACGAGCAGGATTATTACACTCCCGCGCCCGACGGCTTCAAGGTCTTTGACACGCCGTTCGGAAAGGTGGGCATAGTCATATGCTTTGACCGCCACCTGCCCGAGAGCATCCGCACCTGCACCATGATGGGCGCGGAGCTTATCATCATCCCGACGGCGAACACCGAGGCAGAGCCCATGGAGATGTTCGAGTGGGAGGTGCGCGTGCAGGCAATGCAGAATCAGGTGTTCGTTGCAATGTGCAACCGCGTGGGGCTTGAGGGAGATATGGACTTTGCAGGACAGTCGATCGTCGTGCATCCGAGCGGTGATGTCATAGTCAAGACGGATAATGCTCAGCAGCTTGTGACCTGCGAGATAGACCTTGCCGAGTCGCGCCTTTGGCGCGGCAAAAGGCCGTATATATCAACGCGCCGCCCGGACATGTATTTATGAAAAGGCTTATCGCGAAATTCGCCGACAAAACATTTGTGCGCTTTGTGCTCGTCGGCGTTATCAACACGCTTTTCGGCTCGGCGATAATGTTCGTCTTTTATAATGTTTTTCACCTGAGCTATTGGCTAAGCTCGGCGTCAAACTACTTTTTCGGCAGTATACTGAGCTATTTTCTCAACAAATACTACACGTTCCGGTATAAAAAGCGCGATTGGAAGGTCGTCGCGCGCTTTGCGGCGAATATTTGCCTGTGCTATCTTGTGCAAAGCCGATCGTGTCGGCGCTTTTGTCTGGCTTTTCCGTTGCCGTCCGCGAAAACGGAGCAATGCTCTGCGGCATGTGCATTTTCGTCGCGCTCAACTACCTCGGCCAGCGCTTTTTCGCGTTTAAAAATGAAGACGGTAAATAAAAATTGCGTTCCATATCGGAACGCAATTTTTATCTCGGCATTATTGCCGTATCAAACTCCGTCCAGGGGAAGGCTCTGGGCGGTTTTACTTTAAAGGTCATAAATCTGCCGGTGGCCGGATTGGTAAATCCGATGCTGTATGACCACAGGGCGATATCGCAGCCGTCGTCTCTGCCGCCGTACTTCCTGTCGCCGACGAGGGGGAGACGGCGGTGAGTAAACTGTGCGCGTATCTGATGTGTGCGGCCGGTGATGAGGTTTATCTCGACCATGCTCAGCTCGCCGTTCGAGCCGAGCAGCCTGTAATCGAGCACGGCCTCCTGCGAGCCGCGGCAGGGCTTGTTCACAACGAAGGTCTTGCGCTGCTCCTTTGAGCGCAGCAGTATATCCTCCATGCGGCCCCTGCGCTCCTGCGGAACGCCGCGCACAACGGCAAGATAGGTCTTTTTGAACTCGCCTGCGCGTATCTGACGGCTCAGCTCCGATGCCGTTTCGGGATTCTGGGCAAAAACCATCAGCCCCGACACGACCTGATCGAGCCGGTGCACCGTGCGGATATCCGCATTTTCGTTTCCGAGCGCCTGCCGCAGAAGCGAGGGCATGCCGCCCGGCTCGTCGGTCGATATAACGCCTGCCGGCTTTATCGCGACTATTATATTGTCATCATAATAAATAATGTCCATATCTATACTTTAGCTCAGCGCGACCGATTCGTCAAGTAGACGCATGGACTTATTGCAGCTCATCAGTAGTTTATTACTCTCAGCTCGAAATAGCTCTGGGGATGCGCGCAGGTCGGGCAGCTTTCGGGAGCCTCGGGCCCCTCGTGAATGTGTCCACAGTTGCGGCATATCCAGATGACCTTCTCGCGCTTTGCAAAAACGCTGCCGCTGCGCACATTGTCAAGCAGCTTGAGGTAGCGCTCCTCGTGCTCTTTTTCAATAGCGCCGACGCTGCGGAAAAGCTGCGCAATATCCGCAAAGCCCTCGGCGTCGGCCTCCTCGGCCATGCGCGCGTACATGTCCGTCCACTCCTCGTTTTCTCCGGCTGCCGCCAGAACGAGATTTTCCTCCGTCGAGGGGATCGCGCCGCCGCAAAGAAGCTTGAACCACAGCTTTGCATGCTCTTTCTCGTTTGCCGCGGTCTCCTCAAAAATCGCCGCTATCTGCTGATAGCCGTCCTTCTTTGCCTTCGACGCAAAATAGGTGTATTTGTTGCGTGCCATGCTCTCGCCTGCGAATGCTTCCATAAGATTTTTTTCGGTTTTTGTGCCTTTAAGCTCTGCCATAATATCCACTCCTTTGTTTTTTTCTTAATTATATCATTCGTGTACCGCGCAAGCTGTAGAAAACACTACAAAAATACGCCTTGATTTTCTTCGGCCATGCGGCTAAAATAGCTCTTATCTCAGAGGTGATGATATGAACACAAAACGAAGCTGCGGCGTGCTGCTGCCGCTGTTCTCTCTGCCGTCGGAGCACGGCATCGGAACGATGGGCAAGGCCGCTTATGATTTTATAGATTTTCTCGCCGCCGCAGGGCAGTCGTGGTGGCAGCTGCTGCCCGTCGGGCCTGCCGGAAGCGGCGATTCGCCGTACAACAGCTTTTCAAGCTTTGCCGGCAATGCGTATTGTATCGATCCCGATATGCTCGTGCAGGACGGGTTGCTTACCAAAGCAGAGGTCTCCGCTGTCGATTGGGGCAATGATGAGCAGTCGGTCGCTTACGAAAAGCTGCGCGCTCACCGTATGCCGCTTTTGCGCAAGGCGGCGCGGCGCGGCCTTGAAAAGAACGCTGAGGAGTTTGACTCATTTTGCCGCGATAACGCTTCGTGGCTTTCCGACTATGCGCTTTATATGGCGCTCAAGGAGCATTTCGGCGGCGCTTCGTGGACGGAATGGCCGGAGGATATCCGCCTGCACCGAGCGGAGGCCGTGGAAAAATACCGCGCAGAGCTTGCGTCCGACGTGCGGTTTTATTCTTACGTTCAGTATCTTTTCTACCGCCAGTGGAACGCTCTGCGCGAGTATGCGCGCAAAAACGGCGTCGGCATGATCGGCGATATGCCCATATACGTCGCGCTCGACTCGGCCGATGTGTGGTCAAGCCCGGAGTTTTTCCTGCTCGACGAGAAAAACGTTCCCATTGAGGTCGCCGGAGTTCCGCCGGACTATTTCAGCGCCGACGGTCAGCTCTGGGGAAATCCGCTGTACGATTGGGACGCCATGCGCCGCGACGGCTACGGCTGGTGGATACGCCGCGTTGACGGCGCGTCAAAGCTGTATGACATGCTGCGCATTGATCACTTCCGCGCATTTGAAAGCTACTGGGCCGTGCCGCGCGATGCCGAAAGCGCAAAGGAAGGGCAGTGGCGGCCGGGACCGGGCATGGATCTTGTCGGCAGGCTCACCGCGTGGTTTAACAACGTAAGCTTTATTGCCGAGGATCTTGGCTCGCTCACGCCGGAAGTGCATAAAATGCTCGCCGACAGCGGCCTGCCGGGCATGAAGGTGCTCGAATTTGCGTTCGACCCCAATTCGCTCAGTGACTATCTGCCTCACAGGATAGGCGAAAACAGCATCTGCTATGCCGGAACGCACGACAATAATACTCTGCGCGGCTGGATAGACGAGGAGAGCGCCGAAACGCTCGCCTTTGCGCGCGAATATCTCGGCATAGGCGAAAATGACGATCTTGCCGCCGCAGTTCTGCGCGCCGGCATGAGGTCGAAAGCGGAGCTTTTCGTGTTTCAGATGCAGGATGTCCTTGGCCTGGGAGCCGAGGCGCGCATAAACACTCCGGGAACTGTCGGCGGCAACTGGTGCTGGCGCATGAAGCCGGGGCTGCTCACGCCGCAGCTTGAAAAAAGCCTGCGGCGCATGGCGTATATCTACGGAAGGAGCGACAAAGCATGAGCAACGTAACGCTGCGTATTGCGCGCGTTTCCGACGCGCACGAGCTTTTGGCGCTCTATGTGCCCTATGTTGAGGAAACGGCAATAAGCTTTGAAACCGAGGTACCGAGCCTTGAGGAATTCACCCAGCGTATGATAAAACGGCTTCCGCAATATCCGTATATCGTCGCTCAGCGAGGCGGCGAGCTTCTTGGCTATGCCTACCTCAGCCCGTTTGTCGGGCGCGCTGCGTATTTGTGGGCGGCGGAGACGACGATATATCTGCGGCGCGACTGCCGCAAAATGGGCATCGGCAAAATGCTGTACACCGCGCTTGAGAGCCTTGCCCGTGCTCAGGGCATAATAAACCTTGAAGCCTGCATAGGCTGGACGGATGAGCCGGATGAGCATTTGACGAACAACAGTGCCGAGTATCACGCGCATCTTGGTTATCGCATGGTCGGCAGGTTTTATAAATGCGGCTACAAATTCGGAACATGGTATGACATGGTGTGGATGGAAAAGCTCATTTCCGAGCACCCGGAAACGCCGCAGGACATCATCCCGTTTTCCGAGCTGAGCGCCGAAGCGCTCAAAAACGCCGGACTTGAAGTATGAAAAAAGCACCCCTCGGGGTGCTTTTTTTATTATTCGGTGCGCTCGCGTGGGAGCAGAAGCTTTTTGTTCAGCCAAAAGCCGATTGATGCGCCGAGAATGTTCAGTATATAGTCCTCAATATCCGCGCTTCCGAGCATCAAAAACAGCTGCAAAAGCTCGATAATAACTATAACGATCGAGGTAAAAACAAAAAATCGTCCGAAGCTGCGAAGCTTGTAGGCTATGCTCGGCAGAAGCAGACCCCACGGCAGAAACAGCAGCAGATTGCCGGCAAGGTTTATGATAAAATATTTGACAACGACCGCCGACTTATACGGCGTCGTTATGAAAACATAAAAGCTGAAAAACGGTATGATGTTGCTGTTTGCCTTAATATACTCGGCGTATGTCATGTCAAACGTTGCGCCGATGCCCTTGAGCAGCGTAAGATACGCCAAGGCCGCGCAGTACAGGGCGAAAATAGCGATAAGTATTGGCTTTTTGCTCTTTCTCATGTCTGCCCTCCTGTTATACTTGAGGATTTTTTTGGTAAATTTATCATAACACAAGGAAATGATTTACGCAAGAGAAAAATAAATATATATTATTGCGCGCAAAAAGCGCCCTTTCATGCTTTTAAAGGGCGCTTTGAATCATCTTTCGGGGATCGTGCCGCCGGTGAGGTTCATGTATTCGTCGAAGGAGCACATGCGGTCGATTATGCCGTCGTCGGTGATCTCGATTATGCGGTTTGCGACGGTCTGCGTGAGCTGGTGGTCGTGGCTTGAGAAAATGATATTGTACTTAAATGCCTCAAGGCCGTTGTTGAGCGCCGCGATGCTCTCAAGGTCAAGATGGTTTGTCGGCTGATCGAGCACGAGGAAGTTTGCGCCCGAAAGCATCATCTTGCTTATCATGCATCTGACCTTTTCGCCGCCGGAGAGGACCTTCACGGGCTTGTACACATCGTCGCCGGAGAAGAGCATGCGGCCGAGGAAGGTTCGCAGATAGCTTTCTCGCTTATCGTCGGAAAACTGGCGCATCCAGTCCATGAGGTCATAGTCGCAGTTTTCAAAGAAGCTGTTGTGATCCTTGGGGAAGTAGGCCTGCGTCGTCGATGCGCCCCACTTGACCGTGCCGGAGTCCGGCTCCTCCTCGCCCATGAGGATCTTGAACAGCATCGTAACGGCAAGCTCGTTTTTGCCGATGATGGCGATCTTGTCCTCCTTGCCGACGATGAAGCTTATGTTGTTTAAAAGCTTCACGCCGTCAACGGTCTTGCTGACCTCGGTGACGAACAGCCTGTCCTTGCCCGGCTCGCGGTCGGCCTTGAATCCGACCCAGGGATAGCGTCTGCCGGAGGCCGGCAGTTCTTCGACGGTGAGCTTATCAAGAAGCTTCCTGCGGCTGGTGGCCTGACGGGATTTTGATTTGTTCGCCGAGAACCTTGCGATAAAGCCCTGCAATTCGGCGATCTTCTGCTCTGCCTTCTTGTTCTGATCCTTTATGAGCTTCTGCATCAGCTGGCTGGATTCGTACCAGAAACTGTAATTCCCGGCGAAAAGTTGTACTTTGCCGAAGTCGATATCTACGGTGTGCGTACATACCGAATCGAGGAAGTGCCGGTCGTGCGAAACGACCAATACGGTATTTTCGAAGTTGGCGAGGTAGTTTTCGAGCCACATCACCGTTTCGAGGTCGAGGTCATTGGTGGGCTCGTCGAGCAGCAAGTTGTCCGGGTGACCGAACAATGCTTTTGCCAACAATACCCGTACTTTTTCCTTACCGCTCAAATCTTTCATGAGCATGTAGTGTTTGTTTTCCTTGATACCCAGTCCGCTAAGCAGGGAAGCTGCATCGCTTTCGGCATTCCAACCTTCGAGTTCGGCGAATTTCTCTTCGAGTTCGGCTGCGCGGATACCGTCCGCATCGCTGAAATCGGGTTTGGCGTACAAGGCATCTTTTTCCTGCATGATGTCCCATAGAACGGTATGCCCCATCAGCACGGTATTGATGACGGTAAATTCATCGAACGCAAAGTGATCCTGACTCAA
>OHTW01000970.1_pt1 | contig 10344 bp, 8 predicted proteins | sample 1579031 | NCBI WGS metagenome assembly OHTW01 (sample SAMEA3879602, study PRJEB24766) | human gut metagenome | biome: human-associated habitat; feature: feces | place: USA | collected 1985/1987 | reverse complement strand
ACACTATAATTATTCAATATTAATTATTCATCATTCATTATTCATTGGGGCGGTCACAGACCGCCCCCTTTTTGCCTTCCCCTACGAGCGACCGTTGGCCGCAGCGGAGAGCTAATAGCTGATAGTGAATAGGCGCTTTAATTCAACCCCTCGGCAGCAAAGCTGCCTGCTCCCCTTGACAGGAGAGCCAATGGAGTGCGGCAAAAAACTAAACACTGCACTAATGTAGTGCGAGGCACCGCACGGTTTCCTCCGCAGCCTCGAACCGGGCAACAGCAATCACCGTATTCGTAAAATTTTAATGCGCCTCTAAAAAAACTTGTACGGAAACGTACAAGTTTTGCCCGGAAACAAGGGTATATATGAAGAGGCTTTTTCAAAAGCAGAGCAAATTACAATGAAAGGCGATAGAAAATGTCGGATATTAACGAGAAGATAACGCAGGAATATGACGCATCGAAGATCCAGGTGCTCGAAGGGCTTGAGGCGGTCAGAAAGCGTCCGGGCATGTACATCGGCTCGACGTCGTCGTCGGGTCTGCACCACCTTGTGTACGAGATCGTCGATAACTCCATCGATGAGGCGCTGGCCGGCTACTGCGACCGCATCGAGGTCATCATCGAGCCGGGCGATATTATCTGCGTGCGCGATAACGGCCGCGGCATCCCCGTGGATATCCAGGAGCAGACCGGCAAGAGCGCGCTCGAGGTCGTTTTCACCGTGCTGCACGCCGGCGGCAAGTTCGGCGGCGGAGGTTACAAGGTGTCCGGCGGCCTGCACGGCGTCGGCGCATCGGTCGTAAACGCAATGAGCGAGTGGCTCGTCGTGCACGTCCACAAAAACGGCAAGATCTACGAGATGAAGTTCTCGCGCGGCAACATCACGCAGGAGATGCGCATCGTCGGCGACACCGACCGCACCGGCACGACCGTCCGCTTCAAGCCCGACCCCGAGATGTTCGACGACACGGTCTATGACTACGACACGCTGCACACGCGCATGCGCGAGCAGGCGTTTTTAAACGGCGGCCTTTACATCTCCACCGAGGACAAGCGCGAGGGCAAGGAGCAGAAGGACGAGATGTGCTACGCCGGCGGCATACGCGAGTTCGTTTCGTTCATAAACCACAACAAAACGCCGCTGCACAACGAGGTAATCTACATGAAGGGCGAAAGATCCGACTCCGAGGCCGAGATCGCCCTGCAATACAACGACAGCTATAACGAGGTCATAGTCTCGTTTGCAAACAATATCCACACGCCCGAGGGCGGCATGCACGAGACCGGCTTCCGCACGGCGCTCACGCGAGTATTGAACGCCTACGGCACCAAGGTCGGCATTCTGAAAAACGACGACAAGCTCTCCGGCGAGGACTGCCGCGAGGGCATGACCGCGATCATCTCCGTCAAGCTCACCGAGCCGCAGTTTGAGGGACAGACCAAGGCAAAGCTCGGCAACAGCGAGATGCGAACATTGGTAGACAGTGTGGTATCCGATAAGTTAGAGCAGTTTTTGGAGGAAAACCCCGCCGTCGGCAAGGCGATACTCGACAAGGCGATGACCGCCTCCCGTGCGCGTGAGGCTGCGCGCAAGGCGCGCGAATCGGTGCGCAGAAAGACGGGGCTTGAGTCCGGCCAGATGCCGGACAAGCTGCGCGACTGCAACGAGCGCGACGCGTCGCTGACCGAGCTGTACATCGTCGAGGGCGACTCGGCAGGCGGCTCGGCCACCCAGGGCCGCGATTCGCGGTATCAGGCGATCCTGCCGCTTTGGGGCAAGATGCTCAACGTCGAAAAGGCGCGCGCGGACAAGGTCTACGGCAACGATAAGCTCGCGCCGGTCATAACCGCGCTGGGCGCAGGCATAGGCGACGAGTTCGACGTCAATAAGCTCAGATACCACAAGATCGTCATAATGGCCGATGCCGACGTTGACGGCGCGCACATCCGCACGCTTATGCTGACCTTCTTCTTCCGCTTCATGCGTCCGCTCATCGAGCAGGGCTATGTATATTCCGCCGTGCCGCCGCTGTATAAGCTCTCGCGCGGCAAGACCACGCGCGTGGCTTTCTCCGACGAGGAGCGCGACCGCGTCTCCGCCGAGCTGCGCGGCGATAACCCGAACGCAAAGGTCGATATTTCGCGCTTCAAGGGCCTCGGCGAGATGGATCCGCACGAGCTGTGGGAGACGACCATGAACCCCGAAACGCGCACCCTGCGCCGCATCTGTCTCGAGGACGCTGTCAAGGCCGACGAGATATTCACAATCCTCATGGGCGAGCAGGTCGAGCCGCGCAAGGCGTTCATCGAGGAAAACGCCAAATACGCCGTCAACCTTGATTTTTAGTGGCGATTTGACGCAGTCACGGATACGCATTTCTCTGGTGTCCCGGTGTCGGAACAATGAAAAAAACCGTCACGTTTCGCACTAAATTAGTGCAAAAAAAGCTTTATTGCCCGGTGTCGAAGTTACTGACCAAACCGTAAAACTGCCGCGCTATATTAGTGCGATGCTGAGTTTTGCTCCGCAGCCCATTGGCTCCCCTGTCAAGGGGAGCAGGCAGCTTTGCTGCCGAGGGGTTGACAGCTATTAACTATCAGCTGTTAGCTCTCCGCTGCGGCCAACAGCCGCTCGTAGGGAACGGATTTATCCGTTCCGCATGTTATGGTTTAGCTGGCAGTTTCCGGTCGTGACACCGCAATAAATGTATCGGTACAATGTAAAAACGCCTCTAAAAAAACGCCTCCGAAAAAACGGATTCATCCGTTCCGTTTGCCACGGTTTTGCCGGAACCCACCGGTCGGGCAACCGCAAAAATCAACACTGCACCAACATAGTGCGAGAGTTTCACGGTTTCGTCGGTACTTTCGACACCGGGCAACCGGCAATAAATGTATAAGGAGTGCGCTAATTCGCCACTAAAACCCCACCGAGTCATCCGCTGCGCGGCTGACCCACCTCCCCTTGACAGGTGAGGCAATGGGGTGCGGCGCAAAACTCAGCACCGCACTCCCGGGTTGCGTAGCAATCGCGGTTTCCTCCATTGTATCCGGTCGGGCCACCGCAAAAACCAACACTGCACTAACATAGTGCGAGAGTTTCACGGTTTCCTCCGCAGTTTCGACACCGGGCAACCGCAAAAACCGTATCGGTAGGTGCGTCAATTCGCTTCTGAAAAGATGGAGCGGATGTTTTTTTCAAATTTACTGCGCGGACCCATGACCTCGTGGCCGCAGCCGAGGCAGCGGAGCTTGAAGTCTGCGCCGACGCGCAGCACCTGCCAGCGCTTCTCGCCGCAGGGGTGCGCTTTTTTCATTGTCAGCACGTCGCCGACGTGGATATCCATTGGCATGGTCAAAACCTCACTTTTTGATCTCGTCCCAGTATTTTTTCGCGGTCTGCTCGATCTTGTTGTCACCGAAATCGTAGTAGTGCGTGCCCTTGAGCGCATCGGGCAGATACTGCTGCCGCACCCAGTGGTTGGGGTAGCTGTGCGGATATTTATAGCCCTGCTCGCGCTCGAAGCCCGTGCCGTCGGCGTGGACATTTTGCAGCTCGCGCGGCGGCGGACCGCTTTTGCCGGCGCGGACATCGGCGATGGCAGCGTCGATCGCCATAAGGCCGCTGTTGGACTTCGGCGCGGTGGCGAGGAAGATGACCGCCTCGGCCAGCGGCAGGCGCGCCTCCGGCAGGCCGAGCTGAAGCGCCGAGTCCACGCAGGCCTTGACTATCGGCACCGCCTGCGGATAAGCAAGGCCGATATCCTCGCTCGCCGAGCACAGGATCCGGCGGCACGCGCCGACGAGGTCGTCTGCCTCGAGCAGCCGCGCAAGATAGTGCAGCGCCGCGTCCGCGTCCGAGCCGCGCAGCGACTTCATCAGCGCCGACAGCGCGTCATAGTGCTCGTCGCCGTCGCGGTCATAGCGCATCGCGCTGCGCTGGGTGACGGTTTTCGCATCGTCGAGGCTTATGAGCACCTTATCGCCGTCCGTTCGGGCTGCCGAAAACAGCAGCTCGACCGCGTTGAGCGCCTTGCGCACGTCGCCGCCGCAGGACCGGCTTATCCGCTGCACGACGCCCGGCTCAAGCTCCGGCGTTTTACCCTCGCGCTCGGCGAGGATGGAAAACGCGCGCATAACGGCAGGCTCGGCCTCCTTGGGCGTGACGGGCTTGAACTCGAACACCGTCGAGCGCGACAGGATAGCGTTGTAGACATAGAAATACGGGTTTTCCGTCGTAGATGCAATGAGTGTGATCTTGCCGTTTTCAATATACTCCAGCAGCGTCTGCTGCTGTTTTTTGTTGAAATACTGGATCTCGTCAAGATACAGCAGCACGCCGCCGGGAGTCAGCAGCGTGTCAAGCTCGGCGATGATCTCTTTTATGTCGGCAAGCCCGGCGGTCGTTGCGTTCAGCTTGCGCAGGGTGCGGTTGGTTTTTTCCGCTATGATGCGCGCAACGGTGGTCTTGCCCGTGCCCGAGGGGCCGTAGAAGATCATGTTCGGGATGCTGCCGCTTTCGACGATGCGGCGCAGCAGGCCGCGCTCGCCGAGGATGTGCTTTTGGCCGACAACATCGTCAAGGCTGTGGGGGCGTATTTCGTCTGCAAGGGGTTTGTACATGTGCTGTACCTCCGAAAAAACCGTCCGCACCGCAAATGCGATAGCGCCGCGGACCGGGATGTGGTAAAATAGGCGCGAGGTGATATGTATGCGCACAAAAGCTCAGGTTCTGGAGATAGTCCGCCGATTGGAGGAGGCCTATCCCTTGGCCGAATGTACGCTTGATTATAAAAAGGATTATGAGCTGCTGTTTTCCGTGCGGCTTGCCGCGCAGTGCACCGACGCGCGCGTAAACGAGATAACGCCGGCGCTGTTTGCGCGCTTTTCTACGCTGCAAAGCTTTGCCGAGGCTGACGTTGCGGAGGTCGAGGAGTATGTCCGATCCTGCGGCTTTTACCGCGCCAAGGCTCGCGACATCGTCGGCGCGGCGCAGATGATCCTGCGCGATTTCGGCGGCCGCGTGCCGGATAATATGGACGATCTGCTCAAGCTGCCCGGAGTCGGGCGCAAGACGGCAAATCTCATTCTCGGCGACGTTTATCACGTCCCCGGCTCGACCGTTGTGGACACGCACTGCATCCGCATTTCAAACCGCCTGGGTCTGGTCGATGACCTCAAGGACCCCGTGAAGATCGAGGCCGAGCTGCGCAGGTGCCTGCCGCCGGAGAAAAGCTCCGACTTCTGCCACCGCATCGTTCTGCACGGCCGCGCTGTCTGCACCGCGCGCAGGCCCGACTGCGCAGGCTGCACCCTGCGCTCGGTGTGCCAATTTGCCGAGCAGCAAGGGTAATACATAATTATACCCAATATCCCACCCCAACGCAACTTTTTTAGAGGCGATTTGGCGCACCTACGGATACGGTTATCTCTGGTAGCCCGGTTCGGGACATTGGTGGAAACCGTAACTGCTACGCAACCCAGTAGTGCGTTGCTGAGTTTTGCGGCGCACCCGTAGGGGCGATCATCGCTCGCTCGTGTGTAATGGCTTTACCGGCACCGAAATATATAGCTGTAGGGAACGGATTTATCCGTTCCGCGTGCTACGGTTTCACCGCAGCTGATAGCCGTGAGCTGATAGCAGAGAGCCGATGGTGTGCCTACGGCACGAATTTAATTCAACCCCTCAGTCAGCAAAGCTGCCTACTCCCCTTGACAGGAGAGCCAATGTGGTGCGGTGCAAAACGCAGCAGCGCACCTGTGTTACGCGAGGCAACCATGGTTTCTGCCAATGCCTCGAACCGAGCTGCCGCAAAACGCAGCATCGCACTGACGTATGGCGAGGCAACCATGGTTTCCACCAATGCCTCGAACCGGGCAACCGCAATATACGTATCCGTAGCTGCGTCAATTCGCCTCTAAAAAAGTGACGGGAATGTAAGAAGTGGAGGGGGAAATGTAAGCAAAATCGATGGTTTCCGGGCAAAAAGCGCGGTAGAATAAGCGTGTAAATCCGATGGAGGTAAAAACGATGAGCATTTTAACTGTTGAAAATCTCAGAAAAGTATACAGCACGCGCTTTGGGGGAAACCAGGTCGAGGCGCTTAAAAACGTAAACTTCAGCGTCGATGAGGGCGAGTACGTCGCCATAATGGGCGAGTCCGGCTCGGGCAAAACGACGCTTTTGAATCTTCTTGCGGCGCTGGACAAGCCGACCGGCGGCACGATCGTGCTCGACGGCAAGGAGCTTGGCAGGATAAAGGAGAGCGACGTTGCGACCTTCCGGCGCGACAATCTCGGCTTCGTGTTCCAGGAGTTTAACCTGCTGGACACGTTCACGATCCAGGACAACATCCTGCTGCCGCTGGTGCTGGCCGGGAAGAGCTACGACGAGATGACCTCGCGCCTGCTGCCGATAGCGAAGGATCTGGGCCTGACTCCGCTGCTGAAGAAATATCCCTACGAGGTCTCCGGCGGCCAGAAGCAGCGCGCGGCGGTCGCGAGGGCGCTCATAACCAATCCGCGCATCATCCTCGCCGACGAGCCGACGGGCGCGCTCGACTCGAAGAGCACCGACGAGCTGCTCGGCCTGTTCGAGCAGATAAACAAAAAGGGTCAGACCATCCTCATGGTCACGCACTCCGTCAAGGCCGCGTCGCGCGCGCAGCGCATATTGTTCATAAAAGACGGCGAGGTGTTCCACCAGATCTATCGCGGCGAATGCTCCGATCAGCAGCTTTACCAGAAGATCTCCGACACCCTGACCATTCTTGCATCGGGCGGTGAAGTGAAATGAAGCTCGGTTTCTATCCCCGTCTGGCGTGGAGCGGCATCAGGAAAAACAAGCGACTGTTCGTTCCGTATATCCTCGCCGCGTCCGGAACGGCGGCCGTGTTCTACATCATGTTCTATCTCGCGTCGGGCGACCTTTTGGACGGTATGCGCGGAGGTATGACGGCACAGTCGACGCTGTCGCTCGGCGTATTCGTCATCGTCGCGTTCGCGCTGCTGTTCCTGTTTTACTGCAACAGCTTCCTCGTGCGCCGCAGATACAAGGAATTCGGCCTTTACAGCATCCTCGGCATGAACAGGAAAAACATCTCGCGCGTTCTTGCATGGGAGACCCTGCTGACTGCGCTGCTGTCGCTTATCGGCGGCATATTTATCGGAGCGCTGCTTTCAAAGCTCGCGGAAATTATATTTCTGCACATGCTCGGCGGCACGGCGGATTATTCGCTGCACATATCGCTTCCCGCCATCAAATACATGCTCCTGTACTTCGGCGGCATTTTCGCGCTGATCTACATCAGCAGCCTCATTAAGCTGCACCGCAGCACGGTGGTCGAGCTCGTGCACAGCGAAAGCTACGGTGAAAAGCCCGTGAAGGCAAATCCCGTGCTTGGCATAGCAGGCGTTATCCTGCTCTCCGCGGCCTACATTCTTGCCGTCAGCATAAAGGAGCCCCTGCAGGCGCTCACGATCTTCTTCATCGCCGTCATCATGGTCATCGTCGGCACTTATCTCGTTTTCATATCGGGCAGCGTCCTGCTGTGCAAAATTCTTCAGAAAAACAAGCGCTATTACTACACGCCCCGGCACTTCGTCTCCGTTTCCTCGATGACCTACCGCATGAAGCGCAACGGCGCGGGGCTTGCGTCGATCTGCATCCTCGCAACGATGGTGCTGGTCACGATATCCTCCACCTGCTGCCTGTACTTCGGCATGGTCGACTCCGTCAACGCACGCTATCCGCGTGATATCAACGTCACCTTCGGCTATGACGCAAGCACATCCCTGACAGAGGAAAAGGCTGATGCTCTGAGCGATAAGCTCGTCGCCGCTCTCGGAGATACAGAGCGGAAAAACATCCTCGATTTCCGGCAGCTTAGCATGTCCGGAGTCTTTGAAAACGGCGTTTTCGACATTTCCGAGCGCTTTTCCGGCAGCAGCAACATAATCGATTACGGCAAGATCACAAACCTGCGCATAGTTTCGCTGTCAGACTACAACAGGATAAGCGGAAAAAGCGAAACGCTTGCCGGGAACGAGGTACTCCTGCACGCACTGCGGACGGATTACGGTCTCAAAACCATATCCCTCGGGAGCGTCGAGACCTTCACCGTGAAAAAGACTCTTGACACCATGCCCCTTGCCGACGGCAGCGGCGCTGAAATAAGCCCCACGATAACGCTTGTCGTTTCCGATTTTGACAAGACCGCCGAGCGGCTTGTTGACGGCGCGGGAGAATACGTTGTCCGCTTAAAATGGATCTGCGACTTTGACTGCTCGGATGAGCTTGAGGATCAGGACAAGGTCTGCAATATGATTGCCGCGGCCTCGGAAAACGGCGAATTTTCCGACAAGGACGGCAGCAGCGGCTGGCAGTACCTGTCCTACGAATCGCGGGCTGCCGAGTACGCCGACTTTGCCGCAGTCTATGGCGGTCTGTTCTTCCTCGGAGTTACACTCAGCCTCGTGTTCATCTGCGCGGCGGTGCTCATCATCTACTATAAGCAGCTTTCCGAGGGCTATGAGGATGCGCAGAGGTTCGAGATCATGCAGAAGGTCGGCATGACAAAGCAGGAGATCCGCCGCAGCATAAACTCGCAGCTTCTTACGGTGTTCTTCCTGCCGCTTATCTTCGCCGGACTGCACCTGGCGTTTGCCTTCCCGTTTATACGCAAGATACTGTACATGTTCTCGTTCTACAACACGAGCTTCCTCGTCTGGACGACGGTGATAAGCTTCTTCGTTTTCGCCGTGCTGTACGCGCTTGTGTATAAGAAAACCTCGAACACGTATTATAAGATAGTAAGCTGACAGGCGATATTAAGCAAATATACCGAACGCCGGTGGGGAATATCCCACCGGCATTTTGCGTTTAAGCGCCAAATTCGCTTGCTTTTTGGGCGCCAATAGGCTATTATTTAAAATGTAATTCCAAATTCGAGACGGAAATTTGGGGTTACGGCTCGAAAAATGCAGTAATTTGTCGAATTTTGAGGATAAGTTTTGCTTATGGAATACAAAACGCTTGAAAAAATATATTATTCTTCCCCAAATGACTATGAAAAGATATATCTTGAGCGCTATAACGGCGACTATACGCACAGGCTGCACTTTGACATAGGCGGCAACAAGGCTTTTTTCATAGTCACGCCGGATATCCAGAAGAAAATGCTCGGCATCCAGCGCATGGATAAGACAGTCTCGCGACTGTGCGCACAGCTTCCGGGAAAGGCCATCGAGCAGTTTACAAAGCGCTGCCTTATCGACGAGCTTGTTCTGACGAACAGCATCGAGGGAGTCAGCAGCACTCGGCGCGAGATGTATGACGTGCTTGAGGGCATGGGCAGGGGCGAGGCGAAAAAGCGCTTCACCGGCCTTACGCAGAAATACATCATGCTCCAGCGCGGCGAGGGCATACGGCTTGAGACCTGCGAGGATATCAGAAAGATATACGATGAGCTGGTTCTGCCGGAGGTCACGGAAGAGGATCCGAAAAACGCGCCCGACGGCGTGCTTTTCAGGAAGGACTCGGTCAGCGTATGCTCCGGCACGCAAAAGGAGATCCACCGCGGCCTGTACCCCGAGCGCAAGATCATCTCGTCGATGGAGTCTGCGCTGGAATACTTAAACGACGAGAGCGAGGAGCTTCTGCTGCGCACGGCAGTGTTTCACTATTTGCTCGGCTATATCCACCCGTTTTACGACGGAAACGGCAGGCTCAACCGCTTTATCAGCAGCTGCATGATGGCCAAGGAGCTTGAGCCGGTGTCGGGCTATCGCCTGTCGTACACGATAAAGGAAAATCTCGGCGACTACAACAATGCATTTAAGGTCTGCAACCGGCCGCAGAACAAGGGCGATCTTACGCCGTTTGTCGAGATGTTCATATCGGTCATAGAAAAGTCGATGTCCGCGTTGCGTGACGCGCTCGAAAAGCGCTCGGCGCTTTTGACGCATTATTCGCTGAATATCGGGTCGCTGCCCGATGCCGACAGCGAGATCATATACGAGCTTTACAGCGTGCTTATTCAGGCGCGGCTGTTTTCCGAAAACGGTGTTTCAATGGGCGAGCTGTGCGCACACTTGAACAGGAGCGGCGAGACCGTGCGCAAAAAGCTTGCCGTTGTGAAAAACTCCGGGCTATTGATAACCAAAACCGTCAAGCGCGAAAAATTCTACGGCATTGACCTTGAGCTTATAGATAATTTCATTGCGTACAACGCGCGGCAAGCGCATGAGTGAGGCAAAAGCAATGCCCCGGCTTCGGATGAAGCCGGGGCGCAGCGTGTCGAAAAAGTCCAGCAACGGCTGGGCTTTTTCGTATTTAGATGGTATA
>OHTW01000963.1_pt1 | contig 10468 bp, 11 predicted proteins | sample 1579031 | NCBI WGS metagenome assembly OHTW01 (sample SAMEA3879602, study PRJEB24766) | human gut metagenome | biome: human-associated habitat; feature: feces | place: USA | collected 1985/1987 | reverse complement strand
TATTTTGTTTGTTGCGCGGGAACCCTTACTCCGGCTGCTTCCAGCCGTCCAGCAGCGCCTGGGCCATCCGGCAGCCGCGGGTCACCGGATCGAAGCTCTGCTCGTCGATACGCCATTCAAACAGCATGCCGCGGTGCATCACCACCAGGTCGGCCACCAGCTCGCTGGGGTCGTGGTGAGGGGCGATGCTGCCCTCCTGCTGGCAGGCGGCGATCAGCTCCCGCAGCACGCGGAAGTAGACACGGCTCTCATTATCCTGAAGGATGGCCTGCTCCGGATATTTCAGGCCGTGGATGAAGCTGCGGTACAGGGCGGGGTCTTTGGAGCTGATGTCCAGCGACTTGCCTACAAAGTCCAGCAGCTTGCTGCGGGCGGAGGAGGCGTTGTCGGCCAGGTACGACTGCTCCAGCAGCTGGTACTGGGCGTCCACGTTGCTGGTGACCTGGATGATAAGCTCATCCTTGCTCTTGAAGTAGTGATAGATATTGCCCACGGAGCAGCCGGCGGCCTGCGCGATCTGCTCCACGGCCACATTTTCAAAGCCGTCCCTGTCAAACAGGTCCAGCGCCACGTTCTGGATGCGGGAGCGCATCTCCAGTGCCTGCCGTTTGCGGGCGGTCAGCGGTTTTTCCATACGTTCTCCTTTGGCAATTTTTTGTTATCATACCAGCTTTTTTATCTCAGGTCAAGGCGGCAGGAGGGGACAGATGTCGACAAAGATCGTTAAAGAAAAGATTTTCAAAAAATCGAAAAAGAGGGGTTGACATTTGGGGGGGACATGACTATAATAACACTTGTTCGTGACGCGCGAGTGGTGGAATTGGCAGACTCGCTAGATTCAGGTTCTAGTGTGCATTACGCACGTGCGGGTTCAAGTCCCGCCTCGCGCACCAACAAAAATCCTTGAAACCGCAATGGTTTCAAGGATTTTTCTTTTGCCTTGAAGCCATTTTAGCCTTACAGTTAGCCTTATTCTTGCGGCAGACTCTCGATGAACCGTTGCATACGGTCAGCACTGCTGCGTCTCATTTGTTCTGTCACATGACCATAGACATCCAGCGTAAACGCTGCTGTGTGATGACCAAGGTTTTCCTGCACTGTCTTGATGTCATCGCCGCTTTGTAAAGAGGCAACTGCATAGGAGTGACGCAGATCGTGAAAACGCGCAGAGGGAAACCCGGCCTGTCCCGCCAACTTCTTAAAGTGGAGGTAAACGGTTTGTGCTGAAAGGTGATGTCCCATTTCATTTGTGAACACAAGTCCGCTATTTTCCCATGCCTCTCCCGCAAGCCGCTTTTGGCTCTCTTGTAAACGCCGCTGCTTTTTCAAAAGGTCGACCACGAATGGAGCTGCCGTGATTTGGCGGCTCTTTCCGTTTTTTGTGGTGACAAGGTGATATTCACCCTTTCCGCGCCGTTCTTTTTGTAACTGCTTGTTTACAACGATCACACCGCGTTCAAGGTCAACGCAGTCCCACAGCAGTCCCAGCACCTCGCCCTCCCGCAGACCGGTGAAGAGTGTGAGCACATAGATGGCTTCATAGCGGTGTCCACGGGCTACTTTCAGAAATCGGGCAATAGCTTCATTATCCAGCGGATGAATGTCTTTGCGAACCGCCCGAGGCAAATCACAGGGGTCGGCTGGATTTGTGCGGATATGCCCCAGCTTTACAGCCTGCTGCATCGCTTTGTGAAAAACTCCGTGGATATTGCGAACGCTTTTCGCTGACAGTGGTTTTCTGTCTCCACACTCTACCTGCAAAGAGTTATAAAACCGCTGCACATCCTGCGTTTTCAAGGCGTCCAGCTTCATTGCAGCAAAAGCGGGCTTTAGATGGTTTTCCACCGTTGTTTTATAGCTGTCCACAGTTCTTGGCTTGACCGACACCAGATAATCCTGCGTCCAGATGTCCAGCCATTCTCCCACCGTCAGCTTGCAGGGTGCTTTGTAGGTGCCATCGTCCAGCGACGCGGTGATTTGGCGCAGCTTCTGTGCCACTTCCTTCTGCGTCTTTCCGGTGATGCTGCGCTGGATCTGCTTGCCTGTACCGGGGTCGAAGCCCTCCGTGTAGCGACCTTGCCAGTAGGTGTAGGTTTTTCCGTTCCTTGTTGTTGTGATTTTTCTGATAGAGCCGGCACCGCCGGCTCCTTTTCCTGTTTTTATACGCGGCATATACGCTCCTTTCCGCCGCACGGAATGTACCACTTCTATGATATATCCCGCGCGGCTGTTGTGCAAGTTTAATTTCCGTGACAAAGCTCTCTACTTCCGCAGAAACTCCAGTAGGGCATCTCTCGGAATGCGTATTTGCCTGCCGATACGGACGCTTCGTATCTGTCCGCTGCGGATCAGCTCATAGGCGGTGTTGCGTCCGATGCCGAGGAGGGGCATCAAGTCCTCCACCCGCAGTGTCATGGGGAGGTCATGCGGGTCGCGGTACTTATTCTCCACGGGCAGTCCCTCCCTTCACGGACGCCAAATAGATGTTTGTCACATCAGGGCGCTCATGTCCCAGCAGGCGGGACACGGTGAAATGGGCATCCAGAGGCATCATGCCGCCATCGACGAGGGAAGTGTACTTTTCAGCGGCGTAGGTATGCCGCAGCCCATGGAAGGTAATGCGCCTGCCCGGTACGGTAGGGTCACAGATGGCGTCACGGTGGCGGAGGATGAACTGCTGCATGCCGCTGATAGCCCGGTCGGTGGGAACGCCATCCGGCACCAACAGCTTGTGGCCGCGTTCCGTTTTCTCCAGCAGCCTTTGCAGCATCATGGTAATACGGTCGTCCTCGATGGGAACAATACGCACCTTACCGCCCTTGCCCTTTACGGTGAGGGCGTTTTCCCGCAGCGCACGCTCCGCTGCGGCGGTGTCCATGCGGAAGAACTCATGGATACGCAGACCGGCGTAGCGTGCCAGATACAGGGCGAGGATGTAGTCCTCCCGCTCCTCCGCCATGGCGCGGCCAATCAGCTTGCCGAACTCCGGGTTCGTCCATGTGCGATCCTGCTGTCCGAAGCGGCGGCGTTCCAAGGCGACGCCCAGTTCTTCGTTGTCCGGCAGCGTGTATTTTGGGTAGGACATCTTGTCGTGGAAAAATCGGATGGCGGAGAGGTCGGTTTTGATGGTGCTGGCGGACTTGCCCTGCGCCTGCAAATAGAGAACATAGCTCACCAGATGCTTGCCGCTGAGGTTCTCCAGCTTTTGTAGATGGTAGTGGACAGCGAGGTAGGCGCAGAACCGCTTGAACGCCTCGTAGTAGCGATCCTTCGTGCGGAAGCTGCCCTGACGGTTGTGCCGCGCCAGCTTGTCCAACTGGGTAACGAGGGTGTTGTAAATGCCTTTTGTGGTCATATCAAGAAATCTCCTTGTAATCGTAGTCATGTTCAGATGGGCGCACTTCACCCGCTGGCACGGAGGGCCGTTTCCGGCGTATCTCCGCAAAACTGATAGACTGCCGCAGGCGGAAAGCCTTGGTGCTGCGTGCTTTTCGCGGCTTGCTTGCATGTCTGTCTCTCTTTACTTGTGCCAGGTCAGTACGCTGCGGTGTGGAGGTCTTTGACCTCTGCTCGTGTGAACAACCGCGGACACCAGGCCGCTGAACTCGGCTGCGGAAGGCTCCGCCGGTGTCCTGTGATCCGCCCGGCGACGGATCGATGGATACGCGATACCCCGTACGACCGGCACCGCACTCTGACTGCGGCATACAGGGGCGGGAGCTTGCCTCTCCCTTGACGATTTTCCTGCCGTATCGTCCTGACGGCTTTTACAAAACTTCTTTTTCCTGATCTGCGCCGAATTGATTTCGGTGCTCTTTCTTTTCCTGCGGTATCGCGGCGGTGGCAAGTGCCGCAACAAAATAGTACGCAAAAACGCAGGAAGAATCTTCCTGCCATTTCGGCTTCATACGATCCTTCCTGCGTTTGCAGTATTGTTCAATTCTGGTGGCCGCCCGTTTTTCGGGGGCGCATTTTGACATACTTCGGGTTCTTAATCAGAGCGAAAAGCTGCTAATAATGCTTTCCACCCGTGCCTGCTCTGCTCCGACCTAAATGCTTGACGCCTTAAGTACAGGCACATCATAGCACGGCGGCAGGGCGGCGTACAGGTGGAAACTGCCGCAAGAAACCTTCTCGCAGCATAGTCATTGGAATATAAGGGCGCAATGGCCCTGATCTCAAACGGGAGCATGGTGCTCCTCAAGTACAAACTTAACAACGTGTGCGATGCAGATCACAGACCTGCAAATGGTGCACAAACAACTGAATAATTCTTATATACCACAATATATTGTAGCTGTCAACACTTGTATGCATATATGTACTCAAGTGTTGATAACATCATTTCCCGTTGCCCGGATACCATTAAACCACTAAAACAGTATTGCTCACAATGAATATACAACAAATCTGTTATTATAAAAGCACAGGCGCGGTTGACCCGCGCCTGTGCTTTTATTCTTTTGAAATCAAACTCCGTGCTATTTTCCTTTCAGTGCCAAACTCTCAGGGCAACTAAATCTCCCGGTTCATAACACCCAAATCAATAGTCATAATTGACTACCGCCCCATTCGCAGCATCAACATAGGCGATTCTACCATCGGTAGAAATTAACTCATACGCCAGCTTATAGGTCGACGAATTTTCCTCCTTTCTATCCACTAATAGATCCTGTATAGATAATACCAGCTGTCGCCGGTGTTGTGCCCCGTCTCATCGGTTACATTGTTGTCCACCATGATGGTGTCGTTATCAAACCAGTCCGCATAATGCTCATTTCCGACTTCTTTCGTATCGCGTTCTATTGCGAAGAGCCGCATCTTTTTGAAATCTATGACGGACAGGTGGCACAGGCTGCCATTGGTAGCGTCCCGCTGGATAAGTGCAAGCTTATCGCCCTCCGGGCTGCCCACAAGTTCCGCATATGGCCAATCTACATCGGGCCACAAAGCTCCCTCTATCATATTCCGCTCTCCGCTTCGCAGATCAACGACATAGATATGGCGTTCTCCGTCCACCTCCAGCATATATGCACCTTCATCGTGCGGCACATATACCAGTCCGGGTGAAAATGGCTCCGTTCGTTCGGTGCCATGCCAGAGGGCATCAGGGTTTGTGAACGCCGTGGCCGCCGTGCTGCCAACGACGCCGGCCGCCTGCCGCTGGATGTCAACGTTCCACGTTGTAATCATGCCGAAGTCTATCGGCGATGCAGGTGTCTCTCCACGTACATACGCCGCAAGGTCTGCCTCATCCACCGCGCCGCCGGTCAGCGAATGGCAGGAAAAGATGCCTTCACCGATGTAGCTGCACCCAGTCAGTGCCGCACCGCACAGTTCATCAAGGCAGGTGAGCGGTTCCGTACCGATCGCTGCACAGTAATACCTTCCTGCATTCAAAAGGAGGTATTTACCATCACGCGTTATATGAACAGCTTTGAGGAACGGCAGTTCATCCATTACTGCGGCGGGAATCAGCTCCTGCACGCCATCCTCATACAGGTCGATGATAACGGGATATTTACCATCCAGAAGCAGGAGTAGCTTTTCGCCCGTGCCGGGTACAAATTGCAGCACCGCATATTGACCCGTCACGCTGTCGGGAAGCTCCACATAGCCGAGAGCGCAGCGCCCCTCTTCATCCTCCGCCCACTCCAGATATACACCGTAAGCCGTTCCGTTGTACGAAAAGTCTCTGCGGGTGCTTTGCAGCTCGAGTTTGACCAGCTCACCACCCTCTTGCTTAAGGACAAGGTCATCACCCTCGGCGACGTCTCTGTGACGGTCGAAAGGGAGTGAGCGGATGAAGCAGTTTGAAACCTTCGGGGAATATATGTTTGATCTGCTCTTCGCTCCCTTGAAGAAGGGCCGGAAGGCGGTCAACCAGCTCCGCATCTTCTTCAAGGTCATGGGGCGCGAGTTCGACGACCTGAAGGCGGCGATCTTCCGCGTGCGCAGCGAGGCGAACGTAGCAAGCTGCTCAGAGGTCATGCTCCCCGTGCATGGGCAAGACCGGGATATGCCGCGACTGGAGGGCGAGGACGCCGAAGCCTAGCGCCAAACAAGGAAATCGCCCGGGAGTGGTTAGCAAAGATCAAGGTGTTCCTCCAAGAGAGACTGCACCTTGAGACCAACCAGAAGACCAAGATTTTCTATGTGCGGCAGGGCGTGAACGCCTACGGCTTCAAAATCAAAGCGACGCATCTGCTTCTCCGTACCGAGTCGAAACGGCGGGAGAAGCGGCGCATCAAGCGGATGATGGAGAAGCTGCAGGAGGGCACGATCACGAAGGCGGCGATCGTCCAATCGGTCAATTCGTGGCTCGGCTTCGCCCGATGGGCTTGCGCCTACAATCTGGCGAAGAAGATATTCGCTCCCTACCGCTTCATCAAAACGGAAGGAGAGCTACCTTATGGCGCAATATCTCGGAACCGTCAAGCTCGGCGGATTTTACAACAACGGCGCGGCACTGGCAAGACCCACAAAGCCGTGGCGTAACGACAGTGAACCATATTCGGGCGCGGGTAGGGGCAATATCCCCTCAATGTCCGGAGGCATTTCAAACTACAGCTTCGGCAATACGCCCTCAGACGACGCAAAGAAGCTCCAGTGGGTAAAGATCAAGGACGGCGACAAGACACTGCTCATCTGCGACCGTGTCATCCTTGTCAATGTCACTTGGAACGACCTTAACAGCGTGGGCTGGATCTTCGGCAAGGAAGTCACCATTGACGGCGCAAAGTACAAGTGCCGATCCCTGACAGGCGGCAGCAACTATCGAGGGGGCGATGCCTATGCGGGCGGCACGCCCACCAACAATGAGTGGGACAGGTTTGTCACCCGCGAGGAGGTCATCACGGGTCTTCCAGCTCCTGTGTCCTCCGATCTCGACAGCAACTTCAATTCAACCGATCTCAGCAGTGCACATAATCAGCTTTGGAACTGGATGGGCGTCTATACTTGGTGCCAAGAGACGTATTCCTCGAATACGTCGTACCGTGCGGTTTGCGGGTACCTTTCGGCCCGCTTCTGGTACAACTACTATGCTACGAACTCCAACCCGTGCGTCGGTTTCCGCCCCGTCCTTGAAATCCTGAACACTGACCCTCTGATCTCTGACAGTGACAGAGACCTCGGAGATAAGAACAGCAATTTCACGATCACCTACACGGTCGATGACGCCGACTCCGGCGACGTCTTGACGGCGACGGAGTCGCTCGATGGGCAAACGACGAAGTCGTTTGCCCCGACGCGAAATTCGGTAAACACCATCTCTGTCGATGTCGACTCCCTAAGTCTCGGTAAACACACCGTCAAGGTCGTCGTCAGCGATGGACAGGGCGGCACAGCGACCCGGACGTGGACGTTCACCCGCACAAACTCCGCACCGACCATTTCCGGCAGCGACGGCAACCTCGGAGATAAGAACCTCGGCTTCACCTATGCCTACACCATTGACGATGCGGACGGCGACACACTGACCGTCGTGGAGGAACTCAACGACGAGACGATTCGCACGATCAACAATGCACCCAAGGGCGAGGAGCTGACCGTGACGATCACCTCCGAGAAGCTCTATGCGCTGGGGCTTAATTCGGTCAACACCCTCAAGATCACCGTCACGGACGGCAAGGGCGGTACGGCCTACCGTCGCGTCACCTTCAAACGCACAAACTCCGCACCGACGATCTCCGGGCAGGACAAGGCCCTCGGTCTGAAGAACGGGAGTTTCGCAGAGAATTACACCGTGAGCGACGTTGAGGGCGACAATGTGGTCGTCACCGAGTTCGTGGATGACGTGCAGATCCGCAGCTATCAAGCAACGCTGGGGCAGCAGGAAACGATCGAGCTGACCCGAGAGAAGTGGCTCTCACTTACCAATGGACAACACCAGCTCCGCATCGAGGCGGTCGACGGCAACTTCGCCACCAGCGTCCGTGTATTCTCCTTCAGCAAGAAAGAGACGGTCATTAAGTTCGAGCTGGTCGCGCCGGAGGAGACCGATGCAGCGGCGACTAAGGTGCTCGTGACGCCGACGTGGAAGATCGAGGGCGCGGTCGCCAAGGTGGAGGCGTGCAACAACGGTTTTGACGCCGTTCCCACATGGGAGGACATCACGGCGATGGTGCAGATCAACCGTGTCTACAACTTCACCAACAAGACCAAGACCGCGAGCAAGTGGGGCGTGAATATCCGTTTCACCATCACAAAGAATGAGGGCTTCGAGGGTGAAGTCTCCATCTCGGGTTTCGGAGGTGCGTATGAATAAAGCTATGAAGTATTTGACTCCGAAAAAACCTATCTCCAAGATCGCCCGTGACCGGGCAGAGGAGATGGAAGAACGGAATGTCGACCTCTACGAGGCGATCGCTGGACTCTTTGAAGAGCTGGCTGCGCTGGAACAGTCCAACGCGGAGCTGAAAGCCCGTGTTGAAATGCTTGAAAAAGGAGGTAAGCAGAAATGAAGGTTAAGACCTATATGATCGCCGTCTATGCCGTTCTCGTCAAGAACGGCAAGCGCGAGATCGAGGAGCTTCCCGAAGCCTATATCATTCCTGTTGCTGAGTATTTGGCTACTCAGGAAGAAGCTACCAACGAATGAGATAAGCGGTGAAGCAAAAACCCCGAGGTAAAGGCAGTTTACATCTTTCCCGGGCAACCACAAAGGCTCGTCCCGCAGTACACGCAGACCACCTTGAAGGGGGCTGCGTGTACTGTGGGACGAGCCTAAGATTTTCTTCTTAGAACGGCGCTATTTTTTCTCAATTATCCTGTCCGAATTTCTCAAAAATCGTGTCGCGCTACACTAACCACACTTTTCTTTTCCATGAAGGAAATCTCGAAAAACGGCCCCAACTGCGGCAGGGAGAGCGCAGTTGGAGCCGTTTTTTATGCATTCAGCTTTTCTTCCTCGTCGTGGACGAACATAATGAGAAAACTGACGGTCAGCAGCCCGCAGGACAGCCAGATCGTCCCCGTGCCCCAGTGGAGGGTGGCTATGCTGCCGATACCCGCGCCCAGCGCGAACAGCAGCACCACGCCGAAATACGTCAGCGCCTTGTGGAGTATTTCCTTATCCCTCGTATGGAAGTAGGCGCACAGCGCCTCCGTACCGCTGCGCATATTGCCAATGCACATGGTGCTGGCGTAGGCGTGGCCCCGCACCTTGCGGAAGGTCTGCACCTGCATGGCGCACACGAAGGACACCACGGCGTTGGCGGTGGTGTTCAGCGTTTCCGGCAGGAAGCCCACCGCCGCCAGCAGCACGATCTCCGCCAGAATGATAAGCTGCCGCCAGTGTACCTTCTCCATCCGCTTGAAGTGCCGGTGGACGCACTCCGCAATGTAGATACCCAGCAGGAACGCCAGCACGGGGACTAAGTAGCGCAGCGCCTGTCCCCAGTCTCCCTCGAATAGATGCGTACTCAGCAGCACGATGTTGCCGGTCTGGGCGTTGGCAAACACCTTGCCCCGGCAGCAGTAGGTATAGGCGTCCTGCAGGCCGCCGGATAGGATGATGAAAAAGGCTGTCAGCATGGAATCGGACATTTGCCCGTGATGCTTTTGCAGGAAAGTCATGTGCGATGCCGCCTCACTTTGCCACCGGTGCGTCCGGCCAGTAGATGACGTAGCACTCCTGCATCTCACCCATATAGAAGAAGATGTTTTCGCCCATCTCGATGTGCTCGCCGAAGGTCAGATCGGGCACGAACAGCCGTCCGCTGGTGCGCTTGGGCCCCTTGATGGTAAAGCCCTCCGCTGTGGGGTGCTGCCGCAGCTCGTTGGCCGCTTCCTCCAGTCCGGGGAAGTGCAGCGTCCGTTCCAGCTCTGCCAGCTGTGTCGCGCCGTTGATATAGACCAGGTGATTTTCGTCCTTGAACCAGTTGATACGCATGATACGTCCTCCTTGGTGGTGATGTGGGTAGTATAGCACAGTGTGCAGGGTTTGTCACCCCTTGTATGCCTGCTGCCGGTCGCGGCCCGTTCCCCGTGCCGGACGCGTATCATGCACACACTGCATGATACGCGTCTGCGGCGCTGGGGGTATCCGTACAGAGAAAAAACGTAAATTGTGCAGATTTATGTGCCGCCGCACTTGCCAAGCTCTCGCAAAAAGGCTACAATAACAAAATGAAAGAGATTCAACCCGTGTTGAATCTTGCACAATAATGGATCGAAAAAAACGCGCCGCACTGTCAAAGTAACCACCGTCACGGGGAATACAGCACGACAGAATGGTAAGAAAGGAGGATACTTGTGATAGACATCAGTTATCGTATTTTTGATTTGGTGGCCAGCACCAACAGCCTGACAAAAACGGCGGAGATCGTACACCTGACACCATCTGCGGTGAGCCATTCTCTGCGAAAGCTGGAGGAACGGCTGGGAATGCAGCTGGTGGTCCGCAACCGCGATGGCCTGCGGCTGACCCAATACGGTCAGGAGCTGATCATCGCGGTTGCGGACC
>OHTW01000937.1_pt1 | contig 10699 bp, 6 predicted proteins | sample 1579031 | NCBI WGS metagenome assembly OHTW01 (sample SAMEA3879602, study PRJEB24766) | human gut metagenome | biome: human-associated habitat; feature: feces | place: USA | collected 1985/1987 | reverse complement strand
AAAATTCACTTCTGCTTCTTTATATTGCCCGGCTTCCAGCTGTTCCATTCCTTCTTTATACTTTTTAAAGCGATTTTGTAATGCCCCGAAATATTCTTTTTCCCGCGCTGTTTTTTTCTGTTTTTTATACTGTTTAAAATAACTATCCATAGATTCCAGCTTTTCATGGATGGATGTTGCAAAGCTTTCTTTGGAAATAGAATTTTCCGCATCACAGTGTCCATACATATTTTTCCCCATGGATTCCAGCTCGGATGACATATCCATCAATAGTTCAATACTCTTCGAACAATCCTGCGAAATTACAACCCCCGCCTGCAACAGCCTTTTCGAATTTACAAGACTTGAAATACTTGCCAAAAGAATAACAATTCCCAAAATACTAATTGGCAGCATAACCTTTACTTTAATACTGATCTGATTCAACCACTTCATAGGTATTTCCTCTCTTTCTGCCTAAATTAATGGGATAATTCCGGATGCAATTGCTCCATCTTTTTATAAAAATCGTCCATTCCCTGCGCAAGTGAAATTTTACCTTCAAAATACGGATGCAGACACTGTTGAATCTGCTCATTGCAGTCCTTATCATAATCTGATATATTACTCATATCAATTTTCTTTGCAGACTCTGCAAAAAGTGCAATATGATTTTGTCCACCAAGGAAATCCGACTGATAGTCACTTTTTGCAATCTCATCCATTGCTTTCTTATTATTGGTATAGTCCTGCGTATCCAATGTAATCTGCTTCATGGTTTTGGTATCACACGTCAGACGCTTCATCAAATCCCTGATAAAAGGAATATTATCGGTTCCCTGCGCCGCACACATCCATGTACCGCCCCAGTAATATGCCTGTGGACCTTCACACACGGCATAATCTCCGTAAATTCCATTTCCTTTTTCTGCGGGTTTACTACTGTCTGCCAATGCATTTCCCATCAGAGTAAAATTAATACCCCAGGTCGAATAGAAAAAGCCAAAAACATTCCCATCCGGTCCCTGATCCTGCGTCCACTGCGGACTCCACAGTGTGGTATGATTGTTATAATCTTTTTGAGCATATTCCTTCGTCTGACGAATCCACTTCTTGATATTTTCATCTATAACAATCTTGTTACCGACCACCCAGGGATGTGAGACATTGTTGGAAAATGCCCGATAGGAATCATCATATCCCGATAACATTTTATATCCGGCGGCATTCATCTTCTGTGCAACCTGATCAAACTTATCCCAATCCTTCAGTTGCTTTTGTACCTGATCCGGATCGTCTGTACCCAATACCTTTTTTGCAATGGACCTGCGATACGCAAACAACCCCGGCGTTGCCTGCCAAGTCACTCCCTTTTGTATTCCATTTTCCGATACAATTTTCTTTGTATAATCATATTGCTGCTTCAGATCCTCATCGGTCAGTCCCACTGTTTTTTTTACATCAATGGAATTATCTGACTTTACATATTTTGATGCGTAATCTGCCTCAATTAAAAACAAATCCACTTTGTCATCATCAATACATGTATTCTGCTCTTTTAATGCTTCATCCAGATTGATCTGATAAGCATTATTATCACTGGAAATTATGACAAAGTTCACTTCAACATCGTGTTTTTTAGCAAGATCTGATGCATATTTGTCATAAATTTCCTTAAACTCATCATTCCAGCAATAAATATTTACAACCTGTCCTTCCTTACGCCCGGTATTTTTTTTCTGTCCGTTTTCTCCCGTACATCCACTTAATAATGCCGCACATATGACAATTGCCGCTACCTGTTTCCAACTCTTCTTTCTCATTCAAATGTCTCCTTTTGTTACTCCTCTTCTCCCCCCAATATGCAGAAAAACGCCATGACACGCCCCCTGTCGTAAAAATGGATTCTGTCATGGTGTCTTTTCTGTTTTCTTTTTAAACTATCTTTCTGGTACTACTCTGTGATCTTCTCAAGAGAGAAATTCGTCAGCGTAATGTCTGAAGCTGGTGTATTTTTACCACTGATTTTTCCCATGGAAATAAACATTTTCGAATCATTATCTGTGTCCTCCGGCATCAGAAATTCACAACTAACTTCCTTTTCCTCTGCTTCCGCCAGAAAAATATCTTCTCCGCCATACCACTTATTGCAATTGTTATCCATTAAGCCGAGTTTTATGGTTCGTGCTTTCGTCGAAGTGACTTTGAATTTTACACGATATTTACATCCTTTTTCAAGTGTAAATCCATGCTGATTAAGCTGAACATCCCAGTCCTTTTCGCCCGGATTTTTCACCTGAAACACAATACCGCCATGAGTAACTACTGTTGTTGCCGTCTGACCACCCTGACCATCATTTGTATTAATGCCCCATCCACTCGTTCCATCCGAAAAATCTCCATTGGTCAGCAGATTCTTTCCGGTTTCCTCCGGCTTGATCTCCGGTGCCTTTATCTTTTCCAGCACAATGTCATCCATACAGATTCTGTGCTGCTGTGTGATCTGTTCTCCACCGACTGCACCCATGGCAATATTAAAGATCGTTTCCGGATCTGTATCCTCTTTCATCTGAAACTCTTTCGTGATCGTCTGATATTCGTCGGTCAGATCTACGGTTTCCTGGCAGTATGGAGTCCAGTCCTCATTTCCATCTGCATCCTTATGGGTGCTTCCATCTCTCTGCAACGCATAAGACACTTTACGGTCGATAGAAGATTTCATTTTCAGGGAGAGTCGATACCATTGTCCCTGTTCGAGTTTTACCCCTGTCTGCTTTAACTGGATATGCCAGTCAGCTTCTCCGGTATCGTTAATTGTGAAATCTGCCGCATTGTCTTCGTTTAAGGAGTCAACAACATACGTTACATTGGATGGTGTATAGCAATAGACTTCAAAACCTGCCATGCCTGCATTAAAACTTCCGTTTTTGATCAGACTATCCTCATCAATCCGCACATCGTCGAGATATACGGTTGTCCCCAGCCCGAGATCAAAGGAAATATTCTTATCTGTCAGATCCGCTGCCGTATGAAAGGAAAAACTGTAATTTTTCTTTTCATTGGTAAGTTTTGCCTGAAATTCCTGTCCGGCAACATGTACTGTCATAGTTTCTGCTTCGTTTGCCTGAGCCGAAAAACTGAGCACATATTCTGTATCCTCGCTCAGAGCAAGCCCCTGCTGTCCTGCTGTTACCACAGTTCCTTTTGGGCTTACCACTTTCAGACGGCGTCCATCTTCCAGACCGGTTACCTCTGTGGTTGCATTTTCCGGTTTCGTGATGTCCCAGTAACCCAGACGGTTCTTCCCTTCCTGGAAGGAACCGTTGTAGACATAATTTCCGTCTGCAAGCACTTTCTTTGTGGTGTCTTCTTTGATTTCTTCATATCCGGTCTTTTCAATGCGTACATTGGAAAGGTGCACTGCTGCTGTAGAAGCAGCATTTCCCAGCTTAAATTCCAGACGTCCGTTGGCATCATCGGAACCTGTCATCTGAAACACATAAGTATATGTCGTTTTCTGTGTTCCAAGTTCCACTTTTGTATCCTTCCAATACCTCGTATAATTATGATCCGGTCCGGAAATATCTGCAATCATTGTACGCGCCTCATCCGCATAAGCATCAAAGGTTACTTTATATGTTCCGCCTTTTTGTAACGGCACATCCGGCTGTACCAGCTGAATGCTGTAATCTGCGGTTCCCATATTTACTGTAGAAATAACCATCTCATGATTCTTAATTTCTGCTTTTCCATCACCATCTAAAGTGGTAAGAAATTTCCAGTTTTTGTCATCACTTAAATTCTCTGCTATGGAGAAATCACCGTTGTTAATATAATTTCCCGTTGTATCCGGCTCTCTTAAAATAACATTCTTTACCGGTTTTTCCACATTTTCGTCATAACTGTCTTTCTGATATACTTTCACATAATCCACTGCAAACTGCTGATCGGCATAGGTGGTCGAATCATCCGGATACCCTACCCAGCTGCCACCGACCGCCAGATTCAAAATCATATAAAACGGCTGATCAAACGGTGCCGGATAAGCCACTTCTCCCTGCCCGCTCTTTGCAGAAAACCAGTCGGACTCTTCATGAAATTTCACACCATCAATATACCAGGTAATCTTTCCTGGCTCCCAGTCACAGGCATATGTATGATACTGATCTGCAAAATTATTTTTTACATCTACCGTACAGGTTCCCTGACTCTGATCATGCGGTTCTCCGTAATGAATGGTACCATATGCTTTATTTGTTTCCTGCCCCATCACTTCCATGATGTCGATCTCACCGCATTTTGGCCACTGTCCATACAGATTTTCGTCCGTCGGCATCATCCAGAATGCCGGCAGATAACCTTTTCCGGTCGGAACTTTTGCACGGCACTCAAAATATCCATACTTAAAATCATGTTTTCCCTGTGTATTAATACGACCGGACGTGTAGCTTCTGGTTCCGTCTGCATTCACCGTTTCCACCGGCTTGATCAGCAGTTTTCCGTCTTTGACCTGAATATTTTTGTCAGAATCCACATATTCCTGCCACTCACTGTTGACCCAGCCTTTTTCATGCAGTTCCACATTCCAGTCTGCACGGTTTAAAAAATTTCCGTCAAAGTTGTCCTGCCACTTCAGTTGATAGCCCTGTTTTAAGAGATCCGCTTCGGTCAGCTTTGAAGGTGTCTCAACTGTTGTTCCACCAGAAGAATTGCCCGAAGAAGAACTGCCGGAAGAAGCATTTCCGTCCGAGGTATCGTCTGTTTTCTGGTCTTTTCCATCCGTCTTGTCTTCTCCGGAAGTGTCTTCTTTCTTTCCCTTCGGAGTTATGGTGCAGGATTCACCGGATTCCACTTTCAGCGTTGTTCCATCCGCAATTTTTACAGATATTGCTTTCTTTGTCTGATTATCCACCTGTGCCTGTACATTTTTTGTACACGTTATGGATGATTTTTCCGCACCTTTTTTGAGCACAATGTTCACATCTTTCTTTGCGGTTATTTTCGCCGGTGCTGCCAGAATCATCGAAACGTCTTCGGCATTTACAACAACCGGCACTGCCTTTTTATGGTTTCCGGAAAAGGAAACACTTTTTGCATTCTGTACCGTCACTTTCTTTATGGTACCATTGTTCTTGATCGCAACCGTTCCCTTACTGTTTACAACAATTTCTTTGACGGTACCATTATTTACAACGGCTGCCTTTTTTCCGACCACCCGAATGGTCACTTTATAAGTTCCCTTTGGAATCGTAATCTTTACGTTTTTCCCTGCTTTTACGGTAATGACCGCATTCTTCCCTTTTACGGTTTTTAATGCCTGATTCAGCTGCTTTTGAGAAGAAACGGCAAGCGTTTTACCGCCTGCCGCCTGTACCGGTGTCGCCGGTACGGTACTCATTACCATGGCAGCGGCAATTGCTGCCGCTCCCACCTGTTTCCATAATGTTTTGTTTTTCACTGTAAAAACCCCTTTCTTTTTCTATTATCCTTTTACGCTTCCCAGAGCAACCCCCTGTACAATATGCTTGGAAAGAATCAGATACACAACGATAACCGGCAGGATCGAGAATGTAATCATGACATATACCTGCCCCATATCAAACTTCAGCCAGTCTGCACCACGCAGCTGCGCGATCAGAATCGGAAGTGTCTTTTTCTTGTCATCATGCAGCACAAGTGCCGGTGTAAAGTAATTGTTCCAGCTGCTGACGAAACTGAAAATTGCCTGTACGGCGATCGCCGGCTTCATCAACGGCAGAACGATGCTGTTGAACGTACGAAACTCTCCGGAACCATCAATACGTGCAGCTTCTATCAGCGAAAGCGGAAGCGCACTCTCCATGTACTGTTTCATGTAAAAGAACGTAACCGGAGATGCAATGGCCGGAACAATCAGTGGAATAAAGGAATCCATCAGTCCCATGCCTGTAATCAGTTTGATAAATCCGAGTGCCGTAACCTGTGTCGGAATCATCATAATCATCAGAATAAACGGATAAATAAATTTCTTTAATTTAAAATCGTATGCATGAATGGCATATGCAGTCATGGTAGAAAAATATACACACAAAACTGCGGTTGCTGCTGCAATGATCAGACTGTTAAACATGCCCGACCAGATCGGCAGTGTTCCATGTACCAGATTGTTCCAGTTTGTCAGCAAATGATCGCTCGGCAATGCCGTAAACCCTGCTTTCAGCTCACCTTTAGAACGCGTCGCATTGATAAACATGATATAAAACCAGAACAGGCAGAAAAATGAAATTATAATTAAAACAATATATGCGATGGCACGTCTGGCATGAATACCAAGTCCGCCTTCCACATCTTTCTTACTTTTTGCCATCACAATCACCCCTTTCTCTTATCGTTTCCGGATACTTTAAATACAAGCAGACTCAAAAGACTTGTAATAATAAACAGTACCACGGAAAGTGCTCCTGCCATACCATAATTCTTGCTGTACAGATGCTTGTTCAGATACATGATCAGTGTCATGGTAGAACGCATCGGATTTCCGGTTCCGTTTGTCAGAATCTGTGGCACGTCAAAAAGCTGTAATCCACCGATCAGTGAAGTAATCACTACATAAATCAGAATCGGGCGAAGCAGAGGCAGTGTAATCTTAAAAAATACCTGTGTGGAAGTTGCTCCATCCACTTCTGCCGCTTCAAATAAAGAAGTATCAATTCCCATCATTCCGGCCATCAGAAGAATGGTTGTATTTCCGAACCACATCAGGCAGTTCATCAGTGCAATCAGGCCTCTGGCACTTCCGGTATGGGATAAAAATTTATATGGTTCTGAGATAAATCCAATCTGCATCAAAAGAGAGTTAATCGGACCTGCATCTGAAAACAGTGTAAAAAACAACATGGAAAATGCAGATGCCATAATCAGATTTGGCAGGTAGATCACGGTCTTAAAAAAACGTGATCCTTTCAATCGCAGGCGTACATCGGAGAACCATGCGCCCAGCAGGAGTGAAAAAAAGATCTGCGGAATAAAACACATAATCCAGAGGATCATTGTATTTTTAAAATAAATCCACACGTCTCCACTTTTGAATAACTCTCTGTAATTATCTAAACCTACAAATGTCGGTCCAACCTGGTTGAGACCGGACATATAATTTTCGAAAAAACTGTTATAAATTGTGCTGATCAATGGTATCAGCTGAAAAACGACATATACAACAATAAACGGGATCAGAAAAATGTAGCCCCATTTGTTGTAACGAACGACCTTTCCTTTACTCTTATTCATATTTCTACCTCCGCGGCGGTCGTCCCGCCGGAGCCATAATATGGGAGAGGTGACTCCGGCTTCAGACCTTATGTGTAACAAAAATTAGTAAGTAAGCTCTGGATATTTCTCGGTAACACCTTTGTAGAATAACTCTAATGCTTCGTCCTTGGTTGCCTTTCCTTCAAAGTAATTCTTCATTGCTTTCTGGAACTCTTCGTTGCAGCCCTGGTCATATGCGGAAATGTTGCTCAGATCCAGTGTCTCAACACCTGCGCAGTACATAGACAGTGGGTTCTGTCCTCCAAGGATCTTGCTGCTATATTCTTTTCCGTCTTTTGCCTTAATCGATCCGTCTGCCAGTCCGTTCATAACGGTATTGTTGTTTACGAAATCATCATCATCTAAAACAATGTCTTTCATGACGTCATCATCGGTTGTCATCTTTAACATAATGTCTTTTACAAGACTTGCATTATCTGTATCCTGTGCTGCGCAGATCCATGTACCGCCCCAGAAGAATCCCTGTGGTCCCTGGGCTGCACCCCATCCGCCGTTGTAACCGATAGATCCTTCGGTATCAGCTGCCATAGAGAAGTTTACAAGCCATGCCGGTCCAAAGTAGCAGAATACTTTTCCGTCCGGATAGAATCCCTTTGACCAGTCATCGGACCACATATCAAAGGTTCCTGCCTCTTTTGCATCTACAAGTTTCTTGGAATCGTCCACCCATTTCATGATATTGTCATCTACCTGTACTTTTCCGTCTTCTACCCACTTGCTTGAGACATTGTTGGAGTATACACGGTATGTATCATTTACAGATGAAATCATCTTGTAACCTTTTGCCTGCATTTTTGCAGCAGTATCATTGAAAGTATCCCAGTCACATACATAATTCTGTACTTCATCCGGATCATCGGTTCCCAGTACATCCTTTGCAGCCTCTCTGTTATAGAAAAGAACACCTGGACATCCCTGCCATGAAACTCCTTTTAACACTCCCTTGGAATCGGTTACGATATCCTTTGTGTACTGGTACTGCTTGGAAAGATCCGCATCGGTAATTCCAAGATCTTTTACCGGTGCTGTGTAATCCGTATCTACATACTTTAATGCGTTGTCCGCTTCTACCAGAAAAATATCAATCTTGTCATCTGCCGGAGCATCCTGCTGATTTAACAGTGCTGCATCCAGGTTGTTCTGATATGCATTGTCATCACTCGGTGTGATGTTCCATACAACATCCACATCTCCGATTTTTCCGTGTGTTGCATCCACTTCCTTGTAATCCGGATAGTGTGCGGTAATACGGCTCTTGAACTCCTCGTTCCAGCAGTAAATATTTAATACCTTTCCATCATCTTTCAGATTTGATGAAGCACTTTCTGTTGCGTTTGACGCATCCCCCTTGGATGTATCTGACGGTGTACCGGAATCACTTCCTTTTCCGCAACCTGCAAGCATTCCTGCTACCATGGTTGCACATAATAATGCACTGACTGCTTTCTTTTTCATAGTAAATTTCCTCCTTTTCTTTTCTGCCTTAAGCATGGTTTTATTATAGAGTTTTCCAATGGGTTCTGATACAAAAATGCTTGCAAATATATCAGATTCATGACATAATCTACAGATATAAACAGGAGGTCTTGCCATGCTGAAAAATCAATGGAGCAAAAAAGAAATCGAAGACAGCGAATACGAAATCCATCATCGTGCACTTTCCGAGGAATATTCCTTTTTTGAAGCCGTAAAAGACGGAAACATCGAAGCAGTCAGTAAAAATTTAAAGGAAGAAGCGTTTACCAATCCCGAAGGCATGGGAATTCTTTCCAAAAATCCCCTGACAAACTTAAAATATCATTTTGTTATTACCGTTGCACTGGTCACACGGTATTGCATTGACGGCGGCATGGAAACAGAGCAGGCCTACCGTCTGAGCGATTTTTACATTATTCACATGGATGCCTGCAGCACCATTCAGGAAATATCAGATCTGCATCATGAGATGGCTCTTGACTTCACCGGAAAAATGCGCCTTCTGCAGAAGAATACCGCATTATCCAAACCGGTTGCACAGTGTATTGATTATATCTATGCCCACATCAGTGCAAGAATCACCGTGGAAGATCTTGCGGTCTGCACCAATTTGTCTGCCAGCTATCTGTCCCGGTTGTTTAAGCAGAACCTCGGTGTGTCGATCAGTGATTATATCCGCGAAAAAAAAATCGAAAAAGCGCAGAATCTTCTACGCTTTTCCGATTTTACCTACATTCAGATTGCAAACTATTTATCATTTTCTTCCCAGAGTCATTTTATCCAGACATTCCAGCACTATGTCGGTATGACCCCAAAACAATACCGCAGTTCCAAGTACAAAAGCACATGGTAAAATTCTGCTATCCCAGAACAATCCGAAGTGTATGGTTTTCTTTTCCTTCAAGTACGACAAACGGAATGCAGATGCCTGTATTTGTTTCTCCGGCATACCGCTGACCATCCAGCCATACTTCCGTGATCCGGTAATCCCCATATTCTTTCTTTTGTGGATTCTGGTAAACCACTGCGTATGTCTGTCCACGGAATGGGAACTGTGCCGAATAATTGCCACTTTCGTCAAACTGCCGCAACAGAATTTTGGGTTCTAGTACCAGATCTCCCCATTCTCCGCGGAATCCAAAAATCTGTGTAACCATTGTCATCATATACCAGCTGGCTGCCCCGGTCAGATACGGATATTTTCCTTTTCCGTCCGCATCAAAATATTCCGGAATTCCAGGATACATCAGGCTCACCGGTGTGTTCATTGCCTGTTCGAGCAGAGTGTACAATGCCCTATATCCTTCCTTTACAAAACCTCTCTGATACAATGCATTTGCATACATCACCGTCATATGGGAAAAAACCGCACCATTTTCTTTTTCGCCATAAGCAAATCCAAACATTCGTCCCAGATCAAATTTTTCTTCCTTAAAATCCGTGTTCAGCCGGTAGCCTCCCACCTCTTTTTTATACAGATACAGGTCTGCACTTTTTATAATCGCAGCGGTCTGTGCATCATCTGCGACATTTCCCATAACAGAAAATACCTGACCGGTCAGCATCATACGGACATGATTATCCCTTTTGCCTTCCACCGGTCTGCCGTGATTATCATAATATCCGTTAAACCAGCCATTTCCGTTTTCATCCGTTACCCATTCCTGCGTACGGATCAATCCGGTATACCAGTCAGCACGCTCCCGCAGATTCTGCACCAGAGTACTGATATCCACAGAAATCTGTTCTCCAGAAATATTATGCACACACTGACTCACATAATTGTTTAAAACAACATTCCGTTTTTCTGCCGAATCATACGATGTGCGGTCCTGTCTGATCAGAATTTCCATCTCTTTTGCCAGTGTAATCTCTTTCTTTCCGCTTGCCGCTTCGTATTTTTCAAGGGTATCTGCCAAATCACGGAGATTTCCGA
>OHTW01000929.1_pt1 | contig 10775 bp, 16 predicted proteins | sample 1579031 | NCBI WGS metagenome assembly OHTW01 (sample SAMEA3879602, study PRJEB24766) | human gut metagenome | biome: human-associated habitat; feature: feces | place: USA | collected 1985/1987 | reverse complement strand
ATCAACTAGATATGTTTATAAAAAATCATATAATTAAGGAGACTTTACCATGGCAAAATACATAATGGCTCTTGATGCCGGAACAACAAGCAACCGCTGTATTCTTTTCAACAGAAGTGGCGAGATGTGCAGTGTTGCACAGAAAGAATTCACACAATATTTCCCAAAACCTGGGTGGGTAGAACATGATGCAGATGAAATCTGGTCAACGATTCTGGAAGTTGCCAGACAGGCTCTTGCAAATGTAGGTGCTAACGCGTCAGATATTGCCTCAATAGGAATAACCAACCAGCGTGAAACAACAGTTGTATGGGACAGACATTCCGGTGAGCCCGTATACAATGCTATTGTGTGGCAGTGCAGAAGAACTTCAGAATACGCAGATTCTCTTAAAGAGAAAGGGCTTACCGAAACAATCCGTAATAAAACCGGTCTTGTTATTGATGCATATTTCTCTGGAACCAAGTTAAAATGGATTCTTGATAATGTTAAAGGTGTCCGTGAGCGTGCCGAAAAAGGTGATCTTCTTTTTGGAACAGTTGAAACATGGTTAATCTGGAAACTTACTAAAGGTCAGGTTCATGCCACAGATTATTCCAATGCATCAAGAACAATGCTTTTTAATATTAACACTCTTGAATGGGATGACGATATATTAGCCCAGCTTGATATTCCAAAATGCATGCTTCCTAAGCCAGTTCCTTCAAGCAGCATATTTGGTGAGACCTCCGCTGAATTCTTCGGCTGTCCTATCCCAATTGGCGGAGCTGCCGGCGACCAGCAGGCTGCGCTTTTCGGACAGACCTGTTTTGATGCAGGAGAAGCCAAGAATACATATGGAACAGGCTGCTTCCTTCTTATGAATACTGGAGAAAATCCTATTTTCTCAAAGAACGGTCTTGTTACTACTATTGCATGGGGACTTGACGGTAAAGTCACATATGCCCTTGAAGGCTCGATATATGTAGCCGGAGCTGCCATACAGTGGCTTCGTGACGAAATGCATTTTATTGATTCTTCACAGGATTCGGAATATATGGCAAGAAAAGTTCCTGATACCAACGGATGCTACGTTGTTCCCGCATTTACAGGACTTGGTGCGCCATACTGGGACCAGTACGCAAGAGGTACTATCTTAGGAATAACCCGTGGTGTCAACAAATACCACATTATACGTGCTACACTTGAATCAATCGCTTATCAGGTAAACGATGTTCTTGCTGCAATGAAGGCAGATTCAGGCATAGAACTTTCTTCTCTTAAGGTCGATGGTGGTGCAAGTGCTAACAATCTTCTTATGCAGATGCAGGCGGATATATCCGGTGCTCCTGTAAACAGACCTGTATGTGTTGAAACAACTGCCATGGGTGCGGCTTACCTTGCTGGACTTTCAGTTGGTTACTGGAAAAGTACCGATGACATAAGAAAGAACTGGTCTGTAGACAGAACATTTGACCCTGAAATCACCCAGAATGAGCGTGATTCCAAAGTCAGAATGTGGAAAAAAGCTGTTTCTTATTCATTTAACTGGGATAAATAATTCCGTCGGATGATTCTTCTAACATATAAAAGCGATATTGTATAAAAGTAAATTCATACAATATCGCTTAATCTTTTATTACCTTACAACACTCTTCTGGTTTTTGTGCATTGCACGAAATTTAGTAATGTTATTTTACCTATTATCCACCTTCTCCGGATACATATCATGATTTGCCATACGGTTGAATGCCACATCTTCCCACTTAGTTCCTGGCTTTCCATAATTGCAGTATGGATCAATGGAAATTCCACCACGTGGTGTGAATTTGCCCCACACTTCAATATACTTTGGCTCCATCAGCTTAATCAAATCCTTCATAATCACGTTCACGCAGTCCTCGTGAAAATCCCCATGATTACGGAATGAAAACAGGTACAGCTTTAAGCTCTTGCTTTCCACCATTCTCTCGCCTGGGACATACGAAATAATAATGTTTGCGAAATCAGGCTGCCCTGTAATTGGACAGAGACTTGTGAATTCCGGGCAGTTAAACTTCACGAAATAATCATTTTCTGGATGTTTGTTTACAAATGTTTCAAGCAGGTCAGGGTTGTAATCTGTCTCGTAATTGTTCTGCTGGTTGCCTAATAATGTTAAATTCTCTTTTTCTCTCATAGCTTTCTCCAATTTTTATTTTATTGCAGGGTCACTTACCCCATTTGCTGCAAATGCAGCCGCTCTGTCGATACAGGTTCCACATTTGCCGCAAGGCACATCCTTTCCTTCATAGCAGGACCATGTAAGCTCGTATGGTGCGTTAAGCTCTAAGCCCATCTTCACCACCTCCGCCTTAGTCATATTCACAAATGGCGCCTCCACCTTTAACTGATGTCCTGAGCCCTCAAAAATCGCCTGATTCATAGCATCATTAAACATCGGTGAACAGTCTGGATAGGCAAAACCGGCTGAATCATCTGCATGTGCGCCATAAAGAATCACGCTACAGTCCTTGCTTAGTGCAATGCTTGCCGCCGATGAAAGAAACAGTCCATTTCGAAATGGCACATAGGTGCTTACAGGCTTTTCGCCCTCCGTCTTTTCAATCTGCCTGGCATAGCTCTCCTCTGGAATTTCCTCTGTAGACTGCTGCAATAAAGAGCAGTTGCTATATTGAAAAATCTTACTCAGATCCAGGAATAACTGCTCCACTCCGTAAAATGCAGAAACAGCCTTTGCCGCCTGAATTTCTTTATCGTGCTTCTGTCCATAAGAAACTGACAGAGCAATTACATTGTCCTTTCCATATCGGCTCACTGCCAATGCCAGTGCCGTAGTGGAATCCACGCCACCGCTTGATAATACTAATGCTTTCATAACTCATCTCTCCTATCTTAGATACATTTGTAATGCTGCATCGTCCTTAAAGCTTCCTCTTAACTCTACAGTCATTGTTCTCGTGTTGTTTTTCTTAATTCCTCTTGCCGACACACAGCTGTGATATCCTTCAAGCACCACCGCAACATCCTCGCTTCCTGTTATCTCTGCCATAATGTCCGCAATATCCTGACCGATTCTTTCCTGTAACTGCAGTCTTCTTCCAACCATATCGCATATTCTTGCAATCTTTGATAAGCCTATAACCTTCCCATTAGGAATGTACGCAACTGTCGCCTTCATATCATACATAAGTGCCATATGGTGCTCGCAGTAAGAAAACAGGTCGATGTCCTTCATAACTACAACCTTAGAAGTATCAAGCTCCTCAATTTCATCCTCAAATGTCTTATCAAACATCTGCGCAATTTCGTGATTGGAGTAATTCATCCCAAGAAAGACCTCCTCGTACATCTTCGCAACTCGCTTTGGTGTATCCTTTAAGCCCTCTCTCTCCGGGTCGTCGCCCAATGCAACAAGAATCCCTCTAATATGCTCCTCAATCGCTTTCGTATCTATCATCATAATCTCCATTCTTGCTTCACCCCGCAAACTTTGGGCTGAAAGCACAAATTTGCACGTAAAAAATCTTTGATATTAGGATTTTTCACATTATACGCCCCTTTCCTCTGGGTTCCAGATTACCTTGTGCATCTGAATCTGAAGACGCACATCATTCATCCTTTTACTGGTCATAAAATTCACGATTTCCACTGGCTCAATTGAACCAAACACTGAGCTTATGAATACCTGGCATCTTTCTGTCAGATGAAATTTTTCAATTATTTTCTCTGCACATTCCAAATCATTAATGCTGCCCGAAACGAACTTGACTGTGTCCTGCTTTCTTAAAGCCTCCATATTGGAGAGAAGCATTTTCTCCTCACAGCCGCTGGATGGCAGCTTGTAATCCATAGTAAGGCTAAGTTTTTCTTTTGAAAATGCATTGGCAAGGGGAGCAATATCAACCGCTCCATTAGTTTCAATCTCTACTCGAATGTCCGATTTGTTCAATAATTTTTCTACCAGACTCCTGATATCCTTCTGTAATAAAGGCTCTCCCCCTGTCAGCGTCACATTTTTAATGCCTGTCTCACTGACATATTCACAAATCTTATCTGGTGACAGCTCCTCGTAATCACAAGCTGGCTCATTGGCCCACTTTGTATCACAGTAGGAGCAATTTAGGTTACAACCCTTGAATCTGATAAACACCGCCAATTCTCCGGCTCTTCTTCCCTCTCCATTAATACTTATAAATTTCTCAACAACTTTCATATTAGTTTCTTTCCTTTATTGTTCGTATGCTGCTACATTATTAGGTGTCTCGTATACTTCCACTCTGTGGATTGGAAAGCCTTTTACACTCATCAGCTCATAGAAATATTTTGAAAAATGCTCCGCAGTAGGTCTGAAGCCAACTTCAATCATACGAAACTCCTCCGCCTGTAATGCAGCAATTGTCGCACCTTTTAGAGAACCTTTTTCATAAATCAAGCTGTGGTCAAAATCATCACAGATATCCTTCAAAGCATTTTTTAAATCAGAAAAATCCACAAGCATTCCTCTTGTCTGACCCTCATCCTTTAACTGGTCTGCTGCTATTTCAACAACAACTCTCCAGCGGTGACCATGAAGATTCCTGCATTTTCCGTCATACCCCTTCAGAAAATGTGCAGAATCAAAGCTGCTCTCGGTTTTTAAATAATACATTTTAGTTTCTCCTCTAATTTATTGGGAATAAAAACAGAATTGCTTAGAAAAGAACGTGCCCCACTGTGAGCACATATAGAAAGCCCTGTAAATGTATACACACCTACAGGGCTAAATTACATAAAAAGTCTTCTTAGCAGCCCTGGTTTTATTTAACGACAGGATGATACAAACGAACTGTCGCGCATTTTTATGCGATATGTCTATTATAAGTATTTTTCTGGATATGTCAATGTAAATTTTCCCCCAGCAGCTGCACCTTTATCACGTTCATTATGCGTGCCGGGTATGTTTCCTGAATTTCTCCTGCAATTGTTATTGAAACCATATCATTTACTGCCAGGTCAGACAGCTCAATCTCTGTTTCCTCCTTCGTCCATGAAGTTTTATATTTGACCCTATTAAACCAATCTTAAACCGATTAATCTTTTAATATATCTTATCAACCTCATCTTCATACACTGATTCAGTATGAGTATCAAATAGCACCCATTCCACCAGATCAAAACAATCTGGATTATCCTGCAAGAACCGGTTTACTGTATGTACCGCAATCTTTGCTGCCAACTCAACAGGAAAACTATATATTCCCGTTGATATTGAAGGAAATGCAATAGACCTGATTCCATTATCCATTGCCAGCTTCATAGAATTAAAATAGCAGTTAGCAAGAAGCTCCTCTTCTCTATCTCTGCCTCCATTCCATATCGGTCCTACAGTATGAATAACATAATCGCATGGTAAATTATAGGCTTTTGTTATCTTTGCTTCTCCAGTCACGCATCCGTGAAGTGTCCTACACTCAGCCAGAAGTTCCGGTCCTGCGGCTCTATGAATCGCACCATCTACACCGCCTCCGCCAAGAAGAGAGTTATTTGCTGCATTAACAATTGCCTGCACATCTGTTACTTTTGTTATATCTCCTTTTACTGTCTTAATCAAATACATCTTTCTTACCTGCCTGTTTATTATATTACCTCTGCCCCAAATGGCATCAGAGACAATTTAGCAATTTTGAAAAACTGCTTTCCGAAAGGAATTCCGATAATTGTTATACAACATATCAGACCTGCCAAAACCCACGACAGTCCACTCAACAATCCACCACATATAAACCAAAGTATATTTCCTAATATGCTCATATCAATATTCCTTCTCTATCTCTCCATATATTCCATACATTTTCTTGAACGCATCAAGGTCTGCCTGATTTTTAATCAGCATAACCTCCTCTATCTTACCTGTATGAATGTCCTTAAAGCCTGCAACCTGCTCACCATTACATATGCTTGCCTTGATTACTGGTTTCTTATTTTCTTTATCATATGTCTTTGTAACTGTCTTTTTCTTAAATAGTCCCACTCTGAGCACCTTCTTTTGACTTTGCCATCAGTATAAGTTTTTCAAAGGACTGTGCAAAACGTACATCATCTTCTTCTGTACGCTTTCTCGGTCCTTTCATATGATTCTTATGAGAGCTGCGTCTTGCCTTTTTATTAAGATGTCGCTCCATAAGCATCTGATCTATGTTCTCATTCGTGTACCACTTACCGGATTGGTGAATAGCATATGCACCCTTTCCAAGTGCCATCGCAGCAACACCATAATCCTGCGATACTACTACATCCCCTTTATGACATATGCTGATTAGTTTATAATCTACTGCATCTGCTCCTGCACCTACTACAATCACTTCACTGTAATCAGATGATAACACATGATTGGTATCACACAACAACGTTACCGGAAGATTGTGCTCTTTTGCAACTTTTTCAACAATACCGACTACCGGACAGGCATCTGCATCAATAAAAATCCGCATATCTTCTCCCTCAATTACACATAAACGGAGTGCGAACCTCGATGAGATTACCACTCGGATCATACAGCCTTACAAGTTTCTGGCCACCTGCAAGTTCTGTCAGTTCCGTGGCATATCGAACAAAATATTTACCGGATTCATATTTCGCAAGCAATTCATCTATATCAAATTCCTCAAAATACAGTTCCATCCTGTTATTGAATGGTGTAGAAATTTCATCCAGCGTCTTCCCCCATAGACCGGCATCCTGCAAAACAAGTCCCTCCGATAAGATCACATTACCTTCATTCTTAAGAATCACTTGCAGTCCAAATAAGTCCCTATAAAATTCTATGGATTTTTCTATATCATCCACCACAATCAGTACATTCTTTAACATACCGGCCACCTCGCAATCCGCATTCGATTATATGATCTTCCCAGACAAATGATCAATTTCATGTTGACAGATCTGTGCCGTCCATCCAGACAGCTTCTGCCGCTGTTTTTTCCAGTTGAAGTCATAATATTCTACTTCAATTTCCTGATATCTGGTCGTCTTACGAACACCATCCAGAGACAGACAGCCTTCTTCCGTCTCATACATATCATGCTTTGAAACAATCACCGGGTTAAACATAACAACATCTATAAATCCCATATTCACAATGATAATATTCTTCCTTACACCAATCATATTTGCAGCCATACCAACGCACCGTTCCCGCTTCGCCTGCAGTGTGTCCTGCAGATCCTTCCCAATCTGGATATCTGCTTTTGTGGCTAGCTTGGATGGCTGGCCTAAAAAGAAAATGTCTCTTACGATTTGCTTTACCATTTATTTTCTCCTGTATTTAATTTCTAATTCTTATTTATCCTGACCGGAAATCTTTCTCATCGGCTCAAGATTAATTTTACAACATCAATCAAGTCCTCAGTGAATCCTTTAATACCAACTCAAGTATAACATAGATATAACCCCTGTAGTGCATAAACTCGAAATATTCCTGTTCACTGGCAAATAAAATGTATTTGCCTTCTACGTATCCCATGTATCCGTTGCTTGTGTTATAACCTTTCATCTGCCAGTTCCCCCTTGATTTCTTTTTCTAATGTTATCAGTTTACACCAAATGGCTGTGCAAAAATCCCGACAACCAAAAGGCTAAACTTCCTAAATCATTTTTGTATTCAACAGCTAAAGATAGAGAATAGCAAGGACAGGAAGTAGTTACCCACCTTCCGGACATTCGTCCCAAAACAGGAATCCTACTGGAATACTTGCAGATAAATAAAGAAAGCAGCTCATCTTCCTTTGTCACAGTAAATCCTGTGTCATAAAGCTGATAAGCTGCCATTTTGTTCTGCAGGTATTCTATTTGTTCTCGCTCAACCTTTTCTTTAACTCAAAGATATTCTCCTCAATCCGCTGTATTATAGCCTTAAAATCATCATCTGATTTTCCCGTTGGATCATCAAGTCCCCAGTTATCATCAAATGCTCTTCCAATAAAAGGACATCCCACATTACAGCCCATTGATATTGCGATATCAACATCTGGGATATCAGTAATCAGCTTACTATACTGACCATTTGCTTCCATATCAATTCCATAAATCTCTTTCATGATACGAACGGCATCCTGATTAATCTGAGGCTTTGTCTCTGTTCCGGCCGAATAGCTTTCAAATATATCTGATGCCAGATGTTTTCCCAATGCCTCTGCTATCTGACTACGGCATGAATTATGAACACAGATAAATGCGACTTTTTTCTTATTCATGAAACGGACACCTCTCCTTAATACATTGGTTGTTCTTATCAGAATGAATACACTTTATAACAGGCTTTTCCATTTGTATATTGAAATTTTCCGCTACATAATCTATCGCTGAAATTATGGCTATATAGGAATCTCTTTTACAACATCTTGGTCCACCAATGCTCCCGATTGCGTCAAGTGCCTTAGAAGTCATTTTATTAGCCAGACCCCAAGGTTCATTTTTAAGTGGAGTCGCTCCTGAGATTATTGATATAAACATTTCTGCACTAATACCAGCACCACAAGCTCCCCAGAATCCACATACACCGCCTGGAACAGCTTTTCCTCTATTCAATGATTGTGGAATTAACCTGATATTCAGCTTTCTGCATTGCAGAAACAGCTTTCCAAAAACAACGATAATCAATAACATTTAACGGCACTCCCATCAATTCGGAAGTGCTACTTTTTCCAACTTGTTATTTGCATCAAAGCAAACCTTGTCCCCTTCATTGATGTTACATTCATAGAGCATGGCATCCTCTGCTTTTATCCTTATTTCTTCTCCTGAAGAATTCATAAGCGTCACTATTGCCATGACTGGCACGCCTTTCGGTCGCTCTTCACAACCGAAGTCCAGGTCTTCCTCAATTCGTTTTACTGTATATATCATAACTATCCCTCTGAAAATAATGTTAAAAATCAGTTCTCCATGTTCCTTCGAATTTTCTCTATCAAAGTGACATCTGCCGGTAACCAGGCAACGCTGTCCAGTTGGTCCTTCGTAAGCCATTTTGCAGCTTCCGCTTCTTTTAGTTCCAGATGACCGGCTGTGACCTCTGCCCAGAAGCAATCCATAGAAAGGTGAAAAGTGGGATAGTCATACTCTATAGTGTCAACCAAATCCCCTACCTTAATTTCTGTATCCAGTTCTTCCATGATTTCTCGCTTTAATGCTTCCTGAGGTGTTTCACCTGCTTCGATTTTTCCTCCAGGAAACTCCCAGCCGCCTTTCAGCTCACCGTAACCACGAGCCGTTGCAAAAATTTTATTCTTTTCTTTCATATTGTCGCAGATAACTGCTGCAACTACTTTTATCGTCTTCATCTTTTTCGTACCTCAAATCATTTATACTGTAATATTTGACTGTAAATACCGTAATAAATCTTCTCTCACTGGATGCTGCATTTTCATCGTTACTTTCGTGATCGGCTGCATACGTCCGCGATTATCTTCTTTCCGGGCATTTCTGGCTTCCACCACAGTGAATTGTCCCATGTAATAAAAGCTTGTTTCCGCATCTGACTTTTTCACAAGCAAGTGCTTTCTTTCAGCTTCAAGTACATCTTTCATATATGAACTATCCAAGCCTTTCCCAATCTGAGAGTCCCACTTAAAAATCAGATCATCCTCAAAAGTATCCGCATAATCAGGTTTTCCATCTACATAGTTTTTTTCATCCTGACTTTCTTCTTTGTGATATGTAATAAAAATGAAAACATCATCTTCAATTCTTTTCATACCATACATAATAGAGGACAAATCCTTGCCACAGTTCATAAGAAGGCTTACATCTCTTCTGGAATATTTTTCGTATAATACAAACGGACTATCCACAATTCGCCCCGGAAAATACTTATCCTTATATCTGGCAATACCGACTTTTATAATATCTTCCACCTGTGTGTAGAACTGAATATGTGCAAGTCTTTCTGTATAACTTTTCAGTCTTCGAATCATTCCTGATTGGTCATTTTCCAGAATATCAATCTGACGAAATTTCTGATATTCTGCTTCTTTACTCACGAAATGTCCTTGCAGCACCTGAATTGCTTCATTTACCTGTGATGCGCTGATTTTAATTCCATAGGTCTTTTGGTATTCTTTTATAAAATCTGCAACCCCTATATGATCTCTGTAAAGCAATTGACTTAATATTGCAAGCTCATCAGGGCGCACTCCTGAGAGAATTGTTTTGGACAAATACTCCAGTGTTAATTTCTCCTGTTCGTTTAGGCTATTCTTGTATTTATCCTTTTCCATTGCCTGCATAAAGGCATAATATGTTTTATATTCTTTAATAATTACCAGTGGATCAATTTCCTGATTTTCATAGAAATCATACAACAGCGGAACCCGTCCCAACCGATTCTTCAGAGAAACATAGCTTTCTTTGATCAGAGTTTTCATCCCTTTGATTTTATCAATGGACTTAAATATCTTATCTTTGGAAATCTCATCAAAATGAACAGTTGAAGCCCCTGGTATTGTACTATTTCCACTGATTACATATTTGCGGATTACATCAGCGTTATAAGAACGGTCTCCTGATAAAGCTACCGGAATCATGAAGTTATTATTATAATTTCCAATAAAATCCAAAATAACAACATATTCTTTCCCTGGTGCCTTTCTAAGTCCTCGTCCCAACTGCTGAATAAATACAATGGGAGACTGCGTCGGTCTAAGCATAATGACTTGATTCACTTCGACAATATCCACACCTTCATTTAATATATCTCGCGAAAAAATATAATCCAAGGGCTGCATCTCTTCCGTTGCATCTGCTTCATCCATTGCCAG
>OHTW01000914.1_pt1 | contig 10867 bp, 7 predicted proteins | sample 1579031 | NCBI WGS metagenome assembly OHTW01 (sample SAMEA3879602, study PRJEB24766) | human gut metagenome | biome: human-associated habitat; feature: feces | place: USA | collected 1985/1987 | reverse complement strand
ATTATAAAGATGAAATGTGAACAAGGATGCGCAATATACTTTAGAATTGGATTTTCAAACATCATATTTGTATAAGCTCCCAATAAGCTATATACCATATATATGATAAAACTAAAACACACAACAGAAAATGCTTTATTCTGTTCTCTGTCTTTACCAAAGGAATCATAAATAAAGAAAATTGTGTAATACCAATACTTATACCAACTCATAACAGATTTAATATTAATGGTTCGGAAATATGCACCGTTTAGGTGCTTCATTTCCTTGTTCAAGGCAGTTTTACCCACCACACACTATTACATATTATATAGAACTTCAATTTTAGACTGCTGTTTCCGGCAGAAAGAGGTGTGAAGTTCATGCCTGCACCCCGTTCGTTTTATTACTGCTCTTATCCGTATTTCACTCATTTTCAGTTCTCCTTTCTTTCGTTTCATGGGATTTTTCTGTTTTTGTTCACGGCAAGGCATAGCTATCCCATGTTGCTGTCATGCCGCTTTTTTCCGGTGTATGTCGCAATGCTCCAGTACAACCGTATATGTGATGTCACCACTCATTACCGTAGTGTGGCTGTAAACTCTCATCCGTCCGCAATGCTCGCAGAAATACTGGTTCTCGTATTCACTTTCTGCCTGTTGCAACTCGGCTTCCTTTATTTCGCTTTCATCCCGTCCGAAGTATTCTTCCGGCAGGTTGCCTTTGTTGGAATAGAAGCCGTAGTACCTCACGATGCGGAAATAGCGCAGTGGAACGTGTTGCAGCAACCGGGGGAAGAACTCCCGGTAATGCAGTGTCAGTTCCTTTTCAACCGGGTTTCTCCTGTCGGGCGAGTTCCTGTAATCACGGTAACGGAATGAAATGTTCTCACCGTCCATTGCCGTAATCTTGTATTCACTCAGGCACGCCCGCTTGGAATACCTGCCCACATACTGTATCACCTGCTCCGGCATCTGTATAGGCTGCTCCAAATGTACAATCCAGTCCTTTTTGTTCGCCACTTTTTTGATGAAGCCCATAAACTCCATGCGGTCATGGAAGTCATGCTCCAGCCTACCCGTGTCGAACAACCCTATCAGCGCATTTTCAAACTTGTAACGGAACACCTTACGGATTGAGGGGATATGTACATAATCACGTTCGGGAATGACAATCTTTCCGTTGCTGTCAATACCGCCCCACGACATAATCATGTGCGTGTGTACATGGAGTTGTTTCGTTTCCCCGTAGGTATGCAGTACGGCAATCACCCCGGTTTTCAAGCCGAACTTGTGCTGCATCCAGTCCTTAACGGTTTCAGCCGATGTGCGCATCAAGATATTCAATATTTCTTTTTTGTTACGCTTCACCAAGTCCAGTAATATATGCGGCAAGGTCATAACCACATGGCGGTGTGGCACTCGCAGCAACTTGTCTTTCATGCGTGCCGCCCATTTCAACGTGTCACGCCAGCCACATGACGGGCAGAAACGGTTCTTGCAGCTATGACTGATTTCCCGTACTTCGCCACAATCGGGGCAGGCATACGTGTCTATTCCCAAAGCGGCTGTACGGCACACACGGATAGCGTTCACCGCCTTGTACTGTTCGGGGGTGATGTACTCCGCCGGGTGCTGTGCGTACTCGTCCCACCACCGATTGAAGAAGTCGGATAAACGGTACTTTTTCGCTTTGCAACCGTCTGCATATATGTCGTTTAACAAATCTGTCATGCTCGTGTCGTTATTTCCTTTATCTTTGCTAAATCCTTATAAGTCGCTGATTTATAGTTGTTTTAATTGCCTTGAATTTTTCGATAAACGCACCTTATGGTGCAGTTCCTATTCACTATTAAATCACTGCCTAATCATCATCTAAACAATCCAGCGGATTGGGTATTTTGGCTTTATGGGCGTTCGACACGTGCAGGTAAATTGCTGTTGTTTTTATGTCGGTATGTCCCATAAGTTCCTGTATGGTTCTTAGGTCAGTCCCTTGTTCAAGTAGGTGGGTGGCAAATGTATGCCGGAGCATGTGCAGGTGTACCCGGTGCTTTATTCCGGCTTTTCTTGCCGCTTCTTTCAACACCTTAACCAGTGCGCTGGGTGAGTATTGTTCGCCCGACTGTTCGCCCTCAAAAAGCCATTTCTGCGGTCTGTATTCCCGGTAGTAAGCCCTTAATTCGTTGAGCAACTTTTCCGACAGCAAGGAATATCTGCATTTCTTCCCTTTCCCGGCAATCCTGATTAGCATACGTTCGCTGATGATGTCTTTCGGGGTAAGGTTCAAAAGTTCGCTTCGGCGTAGTCCGGCAGAGTATATAAGAGAAATCATACACCGATGTTTTCGATTGGGCAACTGTGCGAAGATGCTTTTCATTTCTTCCCGGCTTAATACTTCGGGCAACGCCTTGTACTCTTTCGCACGGGCTATCCCGCCATAATATTGCCGCCTGCCTTTCCGCACTTTCTCGTAATAGAACTTGATAGCATTGATACGCATATTCTGCTGGGTGGCGGATATATGTTTTTCCTTTACCATATGGAGCATATAGCTGTTGATGTCCTCGACCGTCAGCAGGTCAAGGTCATGCCCCTTGTGGTATTCCATGAAGTCGCTGAAATAGATTTTATAGGCTTTTATGGTGGAAAGGCTGTACCGCTTCTGTTCCAGCAGTTCCAAGTAGCCTTTCGGCAGTGTGTATTCCCTTTTGGGTTTGGGATGCCGCACGTAAACCCGGCTGTAATCAATATAGGCGTGGGGTGAATAGCGGTCGTAGAAATCCGGCAGGCTGAAAGCGGCTGACGCTATGTATGCAGAGCCGTTACCAGCCATTTCCATGCCCGTGTCTTGGGCGAGCAGCAGGGCGACAGCCTGACTGTTCGCATATTCTATCCGTATGTAGTCCGTACCGTCCCTTGTTTCTTTGTGTAGCACGATGCTTCCTCTTTGTTTCTGAACCTTATTCATGTCGCTGAATTTTGCTTCGCTCCAAAGATAAGATAAAAATACCATTATTTGAACATCTGTTCAAAAATAATCGAGGTTAAAAAAAACAAAAGAGTATCAGGCTTTAAGCAGCGAATAGATATGACGAAAATTTTCTGCCAGTTCGTCCACGTTCAAACCGTTTAGAAATGCTTGTTCGTATGACAGTCCTAAAAACATTTGCCGGAACATGATAGCCGTTTTCTTCACGTCCGTGTTGCTCCTGATTTCCCCGCTTTCTTTTGCCTTCTGTATGACTTTCTCCCATAGGTCATAGTCTTGTCGGTAGATTTTCTCAATTTTCTGCCTGATGTCCGGATAGTACATGCGCACTTGTGACAGAAAGTGAAAGTAGTAGAAGTTAGGACTACAATCATGCGGGCTGCTATTATCGCCAATTAGTTCAACAATCCTTTTCATGGAAGCGGCTACCCCCGCCACGTATTGCCCGATGAACTCCGCCAACGTATCGGCAGGAGCGGCAAACTTGTTTTCCGGTTCGTGCATTTGCAACACGTATTTGTCCGCCACAGCCATGAATAAATCCAGCTTGTGCGGAAAATAATAAACGATACCCGTTTTTGTCACCCCGCAGGCTTTGGCAAGCATGATAATGCTTGCTTTCTCGTAGTTCATCCTGACAAATACGCCGAACGCTTTATCTATTACTTCTTCACGGTTAGTTATTATCATACACGTTTGTTTTTAATCGGTTACGAAGATACGGATTTTGTTTTAAGCATTTGTACCCCAGTGCTTTTTTTTAGTGCAAGGTGCAAGTATATATTTATATATATAGCTTGCACCTTGCACTAACCCAAAAATATTTATTATCAGATATTTGCGAGTTTCAAAAGAAAGCCGTATCTTTGAACCCGAAAGTTAGGCAGACAAACAGCGGTCAAAGTTGGACAAGCCCAACATCTGAAAATCGTTACTGTTTCGTTACCTATTTGAAATTTTGAAAGCAAAGTAGCTGAAATATAAGCGGTTAGATTTGTAGGTTCAAAACCCCCACTCTCCGCAAATTAAGATTTTACAAATAAAAAAGGTTACGACAGATGCGTAACCTTTTTATTTTTCCAGAGCGTCTGCAAGCGAGTTCCCGCACTCCGGAAAAGTGAAAAAGTATCCGTGTAAAGAGCGGATTCCGTTTATTCATCGACTTTGCAGGGACTCTTCCATTATGGGAAGGACGAGCGGCACGTGGTAACACGAAGTCAATCCCCTTCTCTCCGCAGAACAAAAGATACCCGGATGGACCGGGAAAACGATAAAACAGGATTGAGTTTACTCCGACCCTATTTTTTTATTCGAACAACGACGTAAAGTTATCTTCTCAATCGGTGCAAAAAGCCCACGCACGCCAACGGAAAAAAATCAAATCCGATCGTTGTCATTCATCTCCCGGCCATAGCGGATTGCCTGCGCCCGGATCCTCTATTCGAAGATACTTTCGCTACCTTCCGATAAAATCGGGAAATAGGGTTTCCAATACAAACGCAGGCTATTCAACCGAAAAACAGAGGGATAACCTCAACAAACCAGATCGGATAATTACACAGACCGTTCCAAAACCAGGCTTGTCAGGCGAAATAGCGGAGGCAGAAGCCAATAGAACAAAAAACCCATTGGATTGCATATTAAGACACAACAAATGCGTTTTTCAGTCGTAAAAGCTTGAAATATAGACTTTTTTCCGGGGGGGGGGAAATTGCGCTTTTTTGTTTGGTTATTACGCGAATAAACTCTACTTTTGTAATCGGAAATGACCTGCCAGGCAAGACAGGCTTCTGTTTCCAGAGGTTCGGTGTCGTTTCTGGGTCAGAAACAGAGATCCCGGGTGCCGAAAACAGAATCGCACACGATTCGTTCTGCGGCCAACCTTTAGTTGCTGCGCGGTGGAAATCACACAAAAACCGCGGGGGATTGTGGAGTATGCCCTTTTCACAAATACGGTACATACTTTTAGCACACCGCTCCTCCGAGAAAACAGACACAGGGCAGCGAATCGATACGCCACTGAATCCTCTTCCGACCTCGAAAGATCTGCAAAAGAGTTTTACGGTCGGATTCGGCAAAACCGGCGCACCTGCCTACGGCCGCAGGAGAAAAGGAATCGGACCTGCAAACAAGATCGACAGACGAAGGGCGCCCCCGGAGCGATGCAATTACGATTTCGGGACATTCGGCGGGACCTAACACCGCCTCCAAATTATGTCAGACAAAAACGGCGAAGAGTGCTGGTATGCACTGAAAGTATTTTATAACCGGGTATTCGAACTCGAAAAACAGCTCTCGCAGGAAGGAGTGCGGAGTTATATTCCCCTGCTCCACGAAGACACCGTCGCCGGGGACAAAAAGATACGGAAACGCAAACCGGCCGTTTCGTCCCTGATGTTCATCCGCCAAAGCGAACACTATCTGCTCGAATTGCAGGACCGGATGAAAGCGAGTTGTCCGTTCATGGCCTACTTCGACCGGGAAACGAAAAAACCGGCAGTCATTCCGGACCGGGAAATGGAGCTGTTCATGCAGATCACTTCCGCCGACACTTCCGACCTGGAATATTTCAGCGACGAAGCGATCGACTACCGTTCCGGCGACAAGGTCCGGGTCACGGGCGGCCCGTTCAAGGGAGCCGAGGGGTACATCAAGCGGATCCGGGGCAACCGCCGCCTGGTCGTCGCTCTGGAAGGCATCATCGCCGTAGCGACGACCTACATCCCGGGACGTTTCCTGGAAAAAATGCCCGAAAACTGACCTTCGCGCCTCGAACAATGAAAGTTGCACGGTAATTGTCGGAAAACGGGACAGCGGTCCTGCGGGTCTTAAACCCGACGCCCTGTTCCGTTCCGAATACGGCCCGCTTCGAAAATCGACAGATTACAACATACACGACAAGAGCTGACGAACAATCAGTCCTTTGCAAAATATTTATTCTAACGAACCATGTACCGTCTGATAGAAAAATTGCACTTGGAACGCTATCTGAACTCCAGATTGATCCTTGCCATCGACCTGGTCGTATCGGGGGTAGCTTCGCTATGCGCACTGGTGTTGGTGAGATTGCTGCTTCCTCCCCTCTCCAACATTTCGAAATTCGCCCTGTTATGGATTGGCTGCGCGGTCGTATATTCGTTCATCACCTTTTTCCTGCTCAAGACCTATCGGTCGGTCATCCGCCACTCCACCCTGCGGGAACTCTCGAAATTCGTCGTAGCGACCTTCGGCAAGGAAATACTGCTGGGGCTGACCGTAGTGCTTTATCCGCCTGCCCCGCAGTTCAGCCTGCACATATTGGCCCTGTTGTTACTCGACCTGCTTCTGACGCTTTGCGGACTGATCCTGATCCGCGTCGCCATGATTATCATATACGATCTGGTCAAAGACAACCTGAAATACCGCAAGCAGCGACAACAGGTATTGGTTTACGGGCTCAGTGAAAAATCGGTATCGCTGGTCACCCGGCTGCAGAGTTCTCCGCACTACAAGATCGTAGGATTCCTGACTTTCGGCCGGAACATGAAAAACCACACCATCGCGGAGTGTCCGGTCTATTATTTCGAAAATGAATACAGCATTCGATACCTCCGGCAACGATACGACATCGATGCCGTGCTGTTCCCCACCAACGAAGAGGCACAGGCCGAGCAGGAGCGCCTGATCCGCTACTGCGTCGAAAGCAATCTGAAAATCCTGATCGCACCGCCTATCGACGAAGTCATCGACGGCAAGATCATGCGGCAGTCTATCCGCGAAATCAAGATCGAAGACCTGCTGGGCCGCCCCGAAATCAAGATCTCACTGGACGAAATCATCGCCAATTTCCGGGAAAAAACCGTCATGGTCACCGGAGCCGCCGGTTCGATCGGCTCAGAACTGTGCCGCCAACTGGCATCGTTCGGAATCGAGAAATTGATCCTGTTCGACAATGCAGAAACCCCGATGCACAACCTGCGGCTCGAACTCGAAGAGCGCTTCCCGAAGCTGGAATTCGTCCCCGTGATCGGCGACATCCGGCTGCCCAACCGCCTGGATTTCGCCTTCCGCACGTTCCATCCCCAGGTCGTATTCCACGCCGCCGCTTACAAACACGTCCCCCTGATGGAGGAAAATCCCTGCGAAGCGGTGCTGGTCAATGTCATCGGCACACGCAACGTCGCTCTGAAATGCCTGGAATACAACGTCGAAAAGATGGTGATGATCTCGACCGACAAAGCCGTGAATCCCACCAATATCATGGGCTGTACCAAACGCCTGGCCGAAATTTACGTACAGTCGCTCGGGCTGGCCATCGAACAGGGAACGATCGAGGGGGCCACGAAGTTCGTAACCACCCGTTTCGGAAACGTCCTCGGCTCGAACGGCTCGGTAATTCCGCGTTTCCGCGAGCAGATCGCCAAGGGCGGACCGGTAACGGTCACCCATCCGGACATCACCCGTTTCTTCATGACCATTCCCGAGGCCTGCCAGCTGGTCATGGAAGCCGCAACGATCTCCACAGGCAATCAAATCTGCGTTTTCGATATGGGTAAATCGGTGAAAATCGCCGACCTGGCCAAACGCATGATCGAACTGGCCGGATACGAACCCGGCGAAGAGATCAAGATCGAATACACGGGACTGCGTCCGGGTGAAAAACTGTACGAGGAGGTACTCTCGAACACCGAAAATACGATCCCCACGACACACGACCGGATCCGTATCGCCAAAGTGCGCGAATACGACTACGCCGAAGCCTGCGCTGCGACCGGGCAGCTCGAGCAATTCGCAAGAATGGTAAACGTCCCGGATACGGTCTGCCTGATGAAAAAGATCGTCCCGGAATTCAAATCGAAAAACTCCGAATTCGAACGCTTCGACAAAGTGCAGCCCGCATAAAACATAAATCATCACTATCCTCAATAACCATGAAAGGAATCGTACTGGCCGGAGGCTCCGGCACCCGTTTATACCCGCTCACCAAGGGTGTTAGCAAACAACTGCTCCCGATCTACGACAAACCGATGGTTTACTACCCCATCTCCGTCCTGATGCTGGCCGGAATACGCGATATTCTCATCATCTCCACGCCGGCCGACCTTCCGGCTTTCCGGCGTCTGCTGGGCGACGGATCGGATTACGGCGTACGGTTCGAATATGCCGAACAGCCTTCGCCCGACGGACTGGCCCAGGCGTTCCTGATCGGCGAGAAGTTCATCGGCAGCGATTCCGCCTGCCTGGTGTTGGGCGACAACATCTTCCACGGCTCGGGCTTCTCGACGATGCTCCGGGATGCGGTCCGCACGGCCGAAGAGGAGAACAAGGCCACCGTATTCGGCTACTGGGTCGATGATCCGGAGCGTTACGGCGTGGCGGAATTCGACGGAAACGGCAACTGCCTTTCGATCGAGGAGAAACCCGCCCATCCGAAGTCTAACTACGCAGTCGTGGGCCTGTACTTCTATCCGAACAAGGTCGTGGATGTGGCCAAGGGCATCCGTCCCTCGGCCCGCGGGGAGCTTGAGATCACGAGCGTCAACCAGTCGTTCCTGCAAAGCGGCGAGCTGAAGGTGCAGACGCTTCAGCGGGGCTTCGCGTGGCTGGATACGGGCACGCACGACTCGCTGGCCGAAGCCTCGATCTTCGTGGAGGTCATCGAGAAGCGTCAGGGACTTAAGATCGCCTGTCTGGAAGGCATCGCCTACCGCATGGGCTGGATCTCGGAGGAGAAGATGCGAGCGCTGGCACAGCCGATGATTAAAAACCAATACGGACAATATCTGCTCAAAGTAATCGACGAATTAAAACGCGAACAGAAATAATGAAAGTCATTGCCACCGCAATCAAGGACGTGGTTATCATCGAGCCGCAGGTGTTCGGCGACGACCGCGGCTATTTCTTCGAAAGCTACTCCCAGCAACAGTTCGACCAGGCCGTCCGGCCCGTACGCTTCGTGCAAGACAACGAATCCAAATCCCGCCGGGGCGTACTGCGCGGACTCCATTTCCAAAAGGGGGCCGCAGCCCAATCCAAACTGGTGCGGGTCGTTCAGGGTCGGGTTCTGGACGTCGCCGTCGATATACGGCGCGGATCGCCCACGTTCGGCAAACACGTCGCAGTCGAGCTGACCGCCGAGAATCACCGCCAGCTCTTCGTACCGCGCGGATTCGCACACGGTTTTTCCGTATTGAGCGACGAGGCCGTCTTCCAATACAAATGCGATAACTTCTACGCGCCCCAGTCCGAAGGAGCGATTGCCTGGAACGACCCCGACCTGGGGATCGACTGGCAACTCCCCGCAGAAGAGGCGATCCTCTCGCCCAAAGACCGGGCACATCCCCGCCTCAAAGATGCCGACGAACTTTTCGACTATGGAATCGACTACTATGCATAACATACTCGTAACCGGTGCCGACGGACAGTTGGGCCGCGAAATGCGCACGCTCGGCGCAGCTTCGCGGCACCGCTATTTCTTTACCGACGTCGCCGACCTGGACATCACCGATGCGAACGCCGTACGACGGTTCGTCGAAAACGAGCGGATCGACGCGATCGTCAATTGTGCCGCCTACACCAATGTAGATAAAGCGGAAGAGGAGGCCGAAACGGCCGACCGAATCAACCACGAAGCCGTGCGGAACCTGGCCGAAGCCGCCAAAGCGTGCGGCGCCACGCTGTTTCACATCTCGACCGACTATGTGTTCGGCGGCATGGGAAATATTCCCTTCCGAGAGGAGGATCCGACCGCACCGCTGGGCGTGTACGGCAAAACCAAGCTCGCAGGGGAAGAGGCGATCGTGGCTTCGGGATGCAAACACCTGGTTTTCCGCACCGCCTGGCTCTATTCGCCCTACGGCAGAAATTTCCTGAAAACCATGTTGCAGCTCACGGCCGACAAACCGGAATTACAGGTCGTTTTCGATCAGGTGGGAACTCCGACCTGCGCCGCCGACCTGGCCCGCGTGATCTTCGACCGCATCGAATCCGGCGACTATGCCGGACGGGAGGGCTTCTACCACTTCTCGAACGAAGGAGTCTGCTCTTGGTTCGATTTCGCCCATGAAATCGCCGCACTGGCAGACCATACCTCCTGTAAGATCCGTCCCTGCCACTCTGCGGAATTTCCGTCCAAGGTGCAACGGCCGAACTTTTCGGTACTCGACAAGACCAAAATCAAAACGACATTCGGAATCGACATCCCCCACTGGCGGGATTCGCTCGTACGCTGTATGGCCACCCTCCGGTGAGCCGAAGCGAACCGCCGGGATCATCCCGAACAGCGAGAAATAAAAACAAAAAAAGCGAATACATGAAACGCAACATTCTCATTACCGGCGGTGCCGGATTCATCGGCTCGCATGTGGTGCGGCTCTTCGTGAACAAATATCCCGACTATCGGATCGTCAACCTCGACAAGCTGACCTACGCCGGCAACCTGGCCAACCTGCGGGACATCGAAAATGCCCCGAATTACACCTTCGTCAAGGCCGACATCTGCGACTACGACACCATCCGCGAGCTATTCCGCAAGTACGACATCGACGGAGTGATCCACCTGGCCGCCGAAAGCCACGTCGATCGCTCGATCAAGGATCCGTTCACCTTCGCCCGCACTAATGTCATGGGCACGCTTTCCCTGTTGCAGGCCGCCAAGGAACAATGGAACGGTGACTGGGAGGGGAAACGCTTCTACCATATTTCGACCGACGAAGTATATGGTGCGCTGCAATTCGACGGTACGCTCTTCACCGAAGAGACCCGCTACGACCCCCACTCCCCCTATTCGGCGGCCAAAGCCTCATCCGACCATTTCGTGCGGGCCTACCACGACACCTACGGCTTGCCGACGATCGTAACCAACTGCTCGAACAACTACGGGCCCTATCAATTTCCCGAAAAGCTGATCCCGCTGTTC
>OHTW01000878.1_pt1 | contig 11297 bp, 10 predicted proteins | sample 1579031 | NCBI WGS metagenome assembly OHTW01 (sample SAMEA3879602, study PRJEB24766) | human gut metagenome | biome: human-associated habitat; feature: feces | place: USA | collected 1985/1987 | reverse complement strand
ACAAGAGTTACTAAAATCGGTCCCCGTCGTGGTGACGCCGCTGAAATGGCAATTATCGAGCTCGTTTAATTCTTTTTAAGTTAATACAAGTTCAATTTGACTCCCGACTTTTTAGTCGGGAGTTTTTGCGTTTGTTTCAAAATGTAGGCTCTTTTACTACCCCGACTTTTATTATAGAGCCCAAAAAGTTCATCAGCAGGCGAACACGGTACGGTGCTGTATTGAAATTGTATGAACAACTACAATAATACGCTCGGGCATAAATGCTTTTTATTTGTCAAACTGTATTCACGAACAGGAAACGGGGGTGCGCCGTGCTTTTGTACAAACAAGTCAGGCTGTGAAGAACGAAGTCTTAAACTTCATTTCTTCACAGCCTCATTTTACGATTTTAAAAGCAATTCAATTTTTAGTTGGCAACCTAATCTTTATAAGATGAGCTGAGCTTAAAACCGCTCGCAGGCTTACCCTTTTTGTCGATAAGGTTCTTACTGTCGCTTGCTCTGCAGGCTACTTCCCAGTGATAACTTGGTGATGTTGAGCCGCCGCCTTTAACTTCATATACTACGGTCATAAACGTACCGCCGTTCGTGTAGTCATAACCGTCACCGATGTTGACGCCGCTTAAAGAAATCTCTCCGGCAATCTTTATGTTGAGCATAGCTCCGTTTTTGGCGGGTTCAGACATTTTTGCACTTTTGCAGGTAAGCTTTGATGAATCATATTTGATCCTTGCCTGATAGTTTTCGAGAACTGCCGGTGTTGTCAGATTGTATGTGCATACAATTGTGTCACCGACATTGAATGTTTTGCCTCCGATTTTAAGCGACTTGCTGTTGTTATCAGATTTTGATGAATCCGACTTTGAAGATGAACTGTTATTATTTTTGTTGCTGTTGTTATTTTTATTGCTGTTGTTATTATTCTTATTACTGTTGTTATTAGTTTTGCCTGAGTCTGTTTTTGAAGAACTGTTGTTAATAGTTTTGCTCGTTTCACTTTTTTCAATAACGGAACTCTGCTGACTGTTTGAATTTTTGCCTGAAGAACTGCCGCCTGAGTTTTCGGAGTTATTGCCTGAATCGCCTGACTTGCTGTTGCCGCCGGCGTTGTTGTTTACAGGCACAGCTTTTGTTTCTTTAACATATTCAGTGTTGCCCTGAGCGTCTGTTACAACCTCGGTGTATGTTTCAATTTTTGTTTCAATCTGAGTATCTATGCGTGTTTCGTGAACAATCTCTGTTGCTTTCTGTTCATCCGAATTTTCTCCGCAACCACTCATAACGCTTGCAGCCATAGTTGAAAAAGCCACAAGTGATGCAAGTGCCGCAATAAGACAATAGTTTTTCTTTTTGCCGTAGTTACGCATTATGCCACTTCCTTAATGTGATTTAAAAATTCTGTAAGTGTTACCGTATCTTTACCATAATATTATATCAAATTAATCAACGAAAATAAAGAAATTTCGCAAAATTGTACCGTTATATATTGAAAAATTACTTGTATTAATTTTATGCAAATGGTACAATAATTTTGACGTATGTGATTAACAAGTGAACTTTTTGTGAACATATCTAAAAGTTCCTTATTGATATAATTTTTTAGGAGTGATTATAGTGAGGACAACAAAAAAGCGATTTCAATTGTACTTGCTGGTTTGATGACCGTTGGCGGTATGTCGGTATTTTCTGTTTCTGCCGCTCAAACATCAACACCGACTCTTTCATTTAAAACTCAGAATGCACTTTATGCACACGCAGTAAGCGGTTCTGACGATTCTGACGCATGGGTTGCATGGCAATGTAAACACAACGAGGATATGGAGGAATTGAATACTAATAGGAAGTATTTCTTCCTTCCAAGCAGTGTTTCGTCAACAAGCGTTGAGCTTTATAACGCATATTCAAAAAGCGTTACGGTTAATAATGTAACTATACCGTCAGGCGAGTCGAGAGAGGTTTCGTACACAATTGATAAGGCAGGCAATGTTACTGCCGACGGAAAAACCTATTCCCTCACATTCTTAAAGTCCTCTGCCGAGTCTGCAATCTATGTAAACAACAGCAACGCTGACGGCAACGGTAAGGAACTTATCTCTTATCTTAACGAGGATAAGAGCAACTATTCCTCTGCAACAGGCGCTATTGTTGACAGGAACGGCAAGATTGACAATACTTCAATCAAGAAAATCAAGGGCAGAGGCAACTCAACATGGGGCAAGGCTAAGAAGCCTTACAACATCACATATTCCGATAAGGTTTCAATCGGCGGTATGTCAAAGGGCAAAAAGTTCTCTCTTCTTGCAAACTATCAGGATGATTCACTCACAAGAAACCGTTTTCTTTATGACCTTGCAGATGCAGTAGGAACTCCATATGCTTCGGATTCAAGATATGTTGATTTCTACTCAGACGGTTATTACTGGGGTTCATATCAGATGACCGAAAAAATTGAGGTGGGTAAGAGTGCCCTTGTCAACGACATTGACGATACTGCATACCTTGACGCTGACGGCAATGTAAACAAGGATTTCCCGTTCCTTTGTGAAGTTGATTCCGGTGCTGTAGACGGTGAAGATTACTATGTAAAATGTGATGACGGTATCAAGGTTACAATTAAAGCTCCTGAGCTTTCGGAAGGCGACAAGGGCTATAATGAAGTTAAGAACTATGTCCGTGAAAAGTATAATGCTTTTTACAGAGCCGCTAAAAAAGCAGACTCCGACCTTTCACAGTATGCTGATGTTGATTCATGTGCAAAGCTGTGGCTTATAAATGAACTCGGTAAAAACTGGGATTCAGGTGTTTCAAGCGTTTACTTTGTTTATAAGCAGGATTCCGACGGTAACTATAAGTTCTTCGGCTCACCTGTATGGGACTACGATAATGCGCTCGGTAATGCTGCAGGCAGTGCTTGGGATCTTCAGAACTTCGGCGTTAAGGATTACACACAGTATTCAGGCTGGTGGTGCAGATTCAAGGACAGACAAAAACGCACTCAGAGCAGCACCAACATTATTAACAACATTTCAAGAAACACTCAGGTTAATAAGGCTGCCGTAAATATCTGGTTTGAGCAGTTTGTTCCTGCAATCAACTATTTTGCAGGCAAGACCACATCTTACAAGGGCTCTGACGAATTCTATACAAAAACACAGTATTTTGACCTTCTCAAGGACAGCGGTGCGATGAATTACAAAAGCGGCTGGCATATAAGAACGAGCAGTTGGATTTGTGACCACACATCAATGAACAAGGCTGACTTTGATATGACAACAGGTACATATACCGTAAGTAACACTAAGACAAGCTACAATCAGGGCAGTTTTACGGATATGTATAACTATGCGGCTGATTGGATGACAAGCCGTGCGGCATGGATCAGCAGTAAGTGGTTTAGCGAGTACACTCCTTCCGCTAAAATCGGCGATGTTGACGGTGACGGCGAAGTTACTGTAATGGACGCAACTCTTGTTCAGAAGTACATTGTAAGTCTTGAAACACTCACAGACAGTCAGCTCAATGTTGCCGATGTAAACGGTGACGGTGAAATCAGCGTTCTTGACGCAACACAAATTCAGAAGATTGTCGTAAATCATGTATAATTCAAGCACAGAATCGGGCAGGAAACTGCCCGATTTTTTGTTATTGTTTTGAAAATTTTTGTACAAGCCACAGAATGTAAAATTTTACAGATCAAAGATTGAAATTGTGTTGTGAATAATATATAATGAGTGTAATCAAAATTTTTACACAGATTTATACATATGCACAATAACAGGATATAAGCATTTTAAAAGGACGGAGAAATCATGAGAAAAACTAAGATAGTTTGTACCATCGGACCTGCCTGCGATTCAAAAGAAATGATGCGTAAAATGATTGACGCAGGTATGAATGTTGCCAGAATCAATATGTCACACGGCGTTTATGACCGACTTGAGGTTACAATCAAAAATCTTAAAGAGGCAATTGCAGAGAGTGGTCAAAATGTTGCAATTCTGCTCGATACAAAGGGTCCTGAGGTCAGAGTCGGCACATTCAAGGACGGTTCTGTTGAACTTGTCGAGGGTGCAGAGTTCAGTCTTTTTAAAAACAAAGAAGAGGGCGACGAAACAGGTGTAAGCCTTTCGTTTCCTAAGCTTGTTGATATTTTTGAATCCGAAGGTCAGGAGGCAATCGGCAGAGAGCTTTTGCTTGATGACGGTATTATCTCGCTTGTCGTTAAGTCGGTAAATCCCGAGTCAATCGTTTGTACCGTAAACAAGGGCGGTGTGCTTAAAAACCGCAAGAGTATCAACATTCCGGGCTACTTTATCAATATGCCGTATGTAAGCGCTCAGGACAGAAAGGACATTGAGTTTGGTCTTAACCACGGTGCAACAGTTGTTGCCGCATCATTTGTCCGCAATCACGATGATGTCAGAACTCTTCGTGACTTTATTGACAGCCTCGGCTATGAGTATGTTGAAATTATCGCAAAGATTGAAAATCAGAGCGGTGTTGACGATATGGACGCAATCATTGATTACGCTGACGGTATTATGGTTGCCCGTGGAGATATGGGTGTTGAAATTCCGTTTATCAAGCTGCCTGAAATTCAGAAAACAATCATCAGAAAGGTTGTTTCAAGAGGTAAGTATGTAATCACTGCAACCCAGATGCTTGAGAGCATGACAACGGCTCCCCGTCCTACAAGAGCCGAAATCAGCGATGTTGCCAATGCAGTTTATGACGGCACAAGCGCAGTAATGCTTTCGGCAGAATCCGCCGCAGGTAAGTACCCGATTGAAAGCGTAAAGGCACTTGATGCAATTTGTTCGGAGGCTGAAGAAAACGGTGAATTTACCGCACTTCATGAGTATGTGGAAGAACACGGAATGAAGGACACTAACCCAATCAGATCAAGTATCTGTAAAGCTGCAAAGAATATTGCGCAGGCAGTAGGCGCAAAGGCTATTATTGTTGAAAGTGCAACAGGTCGAGTTGCAAGAGCGATGGTTCATTACAGACCTGACTGTCCCGTTATTGCAGTTGCAACATCACAGCTTGTATGCAGAAAGCTCTGTCTTAACTGGGGTGTTATGGCTGTCATGGGCGAAGAAAAACGCACATCTGATTCAATCACGAAACAGGCTATGGAAAAGGCACTCAGCACAGGCGTTGTCAAAAAAGGCGACACGGTTGTTGTGCTTTCGTCAAACAAAACCTGCCCGACTTCAAGCACAGATTCACTTAATGTAAGGATTCTTTAATATGAAAAATATAGTTTTAATCGGAATGCCTGGATCGGGCAAAAGCACAGTCGGTGTGTTGCTTGCCAAGGCGCTGGGTTATTCCTTTGTTGATGTAGATTTGATAATCTGCAAAGAGGCAGGAAAGCCGTTGCAGAAGATTCTTGATAATGAAGGCCTTGACTTTTTCCTCCACCTTGAGGGAAGAATCGGTGCAGAGCTTGACTACGACAAGACCGTTATCGCAACAGGCGGTTCAATGGTTCTCAGTGAAAATGCCATGGAAAACCTCAGAAAAAACGGCAAGGTCGTTTTCATTGATGTTGACCTCGATGAAATCAAGCGCAGAGTTACAAATATCAAAACAAGAGGCATTGCATTCGGTAAGGGTGAAACTCTTGATGATGTGTACAGAGTGCGTTATCCGCTCTATAAAAAGTATGCCGATATCACGGTGTCAATGGAGCTGAGCAGTATCGAAACCACGGTTGATGCAATTGTTGAAAAGCTGAAGCTTGAAAAACAGAATTAAAGAAAAAGTAAAAGCGTCCGTTATTCGGGCGCTTTTGTTGTTAAATATAAAAATTTTTATGAATAAAAATATGCAGGGGATTCATTGAACGCCGCATTCCGAAAATCGGGGTGCTAAACCGACATTTTATCCCGAATGGCGGTGAGAATTTTCTTTTCCCGCCGACTGATTTGAACCTGCGTCATGGAAAGAATTTTGGCGGTTTGAGTTTGTGTTTTGCTCCGATAGTACCGCAGTTGAATTATTTTTCGGTCGGTTTCGCAGAGGGATTTTACCGCCTGTTCAAGCGACAATCGTTCCGAGATTTCGTCCTGAATATCATCTGTCGGGACATCAAGCTGTGGGTTGCCCTCGCTGTCATATTCGGCAGTCAGGGAGAGAGGAACTCTTGTGCTGTTGAGTGCGTCAATGATTTTTTCCTCGCTTGCATCAAGCCTTTCGGCAAGCTCGCTCACGGTGAGTTCTCTGCCGTTTTTCAGCTTGCTTTCATTGTTAAGCCTCGATATTGCAAGTGAAAGCTCCTTTAATGTGCGGCTTACCCTGATTGCACCGCCGTCACGGAAAAGTCGCTTAATTTCGCCCATAATTACAGGAAAGGCATAGGTTGAAAACTGCAGGTTACGGCTTTCGTCAAAGTTATTAATCGCCTTTGCGAGTCCGAGACACCCCGATGCAAAAAGTTCTTCGTACTCTATTCCTTTGCCTGAAAATCGTTTGCAACAGGCATGGACAAGTCCCATATTTTTGTCGGCAAGTTTATTTTTATCGGTCATTTTCCGAACCTATATTTTTTTCAAGAGTTACGGTTGTTCCGCTGTCGGGTTTTGAACGGACACGCACTTTGTCGCAAAAGCTCTGCATAACTGCAAAGCCGAGTCCTGCCCTGTCCTCCTCGGGAGCGGTTGTAAACAACGGTTCCATTGCCTTTTTAATATCGGAAATTCCGCAGCCTTTGTCACGGATTGTGATTATCACCTTGTTTTCGGAGGTGATTTTTCCGTTTATGTAAATCGTTCCGCTTTGGTGGCGGTAGCCGTGAACAATGCAGTTTGTCACAGCCTCGGACACAGCGGTTTTTAGGTCGCTGAGTTCGTTCACGGTAGGATCAAGGCTCATTACAAATGCCGACACAACGCACCGTGCAAAAGCCTCATTACAGCTTTTTGACGGCACGCAAAGTTTCATTTCATTTACTGTTTTCATCTCAACACCCCCAGACTTTCAAGTCCCGACATTGAAAAAAGCCTGTACAATCTGTCGGGAATATTAATCACACGCAATGCTCCGCCGACAAGCTTCATCTGGCGGTATCGCCCCATTACAAGACCTATGCCCGATGAGTCCATAAACGATACTTTTGAAAAATCAAGGCACAAAAGTTTCGGTTTGTTTGTCTGAACGGCGGCGTCAATTTTTGTGCGTATTCCTGCCGCCGAATCGTGGTCAATTTCGCCGTCAATGTATGCCGTGAGAATATTATTTTTAAATTCCGTTTTCAGCAATTTTATCAGTCCTTCTAAAAAATAAAAGCTCCGCACCTGTTATCTTAATGATAATAAGTGCGGAGCAAAAAATTTGTTTTATTCTGTTGTAACGAAAAATTTACTTTTCGGCTGATTCGTTTTCAGCCTTAATTTTATTGATGATATACGGACGGATTTCGCCTGCAAGGTAGAGCGAACCGCAGATTACAACTGCACAATCGGTCTTTTCAGCCTGTTCAAAAGCCATATCAAATGCGTGTTCGGCACTTTCAAAGGTTACCGTATCGTCAACAAATCTTGCATACTGTTGCATAAGCTTTGCAGGGTGCATTGCCCTTGGATTGTGAACGGGAACTGTGTAAACTCTGTCAAAAACTCCGTCAAGCAGTTTTACCGAAGTGCTGACATCCTTGTCGGCAAGCATCCCCGTGATTGCAATTATATACTTATTCGGAAGGAATTTTTGGATTGCCGATTTAAGCGCCTCAATTCCGTTAGGATTGTGAGCACCGTCAAGCAGAACAATCGGCTTTTCACTCAACAGCTCAAGTCTTGCGGGGTTGACAGCCTTTGCAAAACCGTTTGCAATCTGCTCATCTGTTATTGAAATCAGAGAATTGCAACGGAGCATATCAAGTGTCGCAAGTGCGGTTTTTGCATTTTCAAGCTGATGATCACCCGAAAGCGGAAGGTCGATTTCAACACCGTTAAACATAAAGCGACTGCCCTTTAAGGTGGTTTCGATGACATCAATATTAACGCTCTCGCTCGTTGCAAGCGGAATTTTCTTTTCTCTTGCAGTTGATTCAATAACCTTCATTGCACGGATATCCTGCTTTGAAGTAACCGCCATTGAGTCGGGCTTGAAGATTCCGCATTTTTGCTGTGCAATTTTTTCAATTGTATCACCGAGAATTGCCGTGTGGTCAAGTCCGATTGTGGTGATAACGGCACAAAGCGGTGATTTTATAGTATTGGTGCAGTCGAGCAGACCGCCCATTCCTGTTTCAAGAACAACAATGTCACAATCTGCATTTGCGTGTATATAAAATTGAAGAGCGTTGACATACTCAAATTCTGTGATGATTGTGCCCTCTTCACGCAGTTGCTCGATAATAGGGAAAGTTTTTTCAACCGCATCCGTGAGAACGGACTCGCTCACCATACAATTGTTTATTTGTATTCTCTCACGAAAATCCGTGATATACGGTGAAATGAACAAGCCTGTTTTGTAGCCTGCCGCAACAAGTGCGGATGAAAGCATAGCACAAACCGAGCCTTTGCCGTTCGTACCTGCAATGTGTATAAATTTCAGCCTGTCCTGCGGATTTCCGAGCCTGTCAAGCAAAATTCTCATTCGGTCAAGTCCCGGACGAGAACCGAATGTCAAAAGTGAATGAATTTTTTCAACAGCATTTTCGTATGTCATTTACAACAGCTCCCTGTAAATCTCATTTTTCTTAAAGCCTGTTATACTTGCCGCCTCTTTTGCCGCCTCGGTGGGCTTTGCACCGTTTTCAATCAGCTTGCGGGCGGTTTCAACCGCAAATTCAAGGGTGTATTCTTCGGATTTTTCCTCTTGCTTTTTGCCGTCAAGCACAAGCACAAATTCGCCCTTCAGACTGCCGTCTGCATAATTTTCCGCAGCATATTTTGTTGTGGTGCGGATTACTTCTTCGTGAACTTTGGTGAGTTCACGAACAATCGAAAGCTTTCTGTCACCGAAAAAGTTGTACAAATCTCGGAGAGTTTGCGGAAGCTTGTGTGGTGCTTCGTAGAAAATCATTGTTCTGTGTTCGTTTTTCAGGCTGTCAAGATGCTCGTTGCGGCTCTTTTTGTTCACGCTCAAAAAGCCTTCAAATGTGAATCTGCCTGTTTTAAGTCCCGAAACCGCAAGTGCGGAAATCACGGCACTCGGACCGGGAATCACCACGGTTTTTATTCCACGCTCCTCGCAGAGCTTTATCAAATCTTCGCCCGGATCGGAAATGCACGGCATTCCGGCGTCCGTTACAATTGCACAATTTTCGCCCTGTTCAATTCTGTTGCAGATGATTTCGCCACGCTCACGCTTGTTGTGTTCAAAATAGCTCACCATAGGCTTTTTTATGCCGAAATGATTCAAGAGCTTAAGCGTTACCCTTGTGTCCTCTGCCGCAATGAAATCAACCGATTCGAGGGTTTCTGCGGCTCTCGGTGAAAAATCTCCGAGGTTGCCGATCGGCGTTCCCGTTACATATAAAATTCCGCTCAATTTATATAGTCCTCCTTGTAACTGCCGTAGATGTTCAGCATTTCTTCGGAAAAGTTTCCGCTTTCGTCCTCAATAAACAGGGTTGGCATAACCTCAAGAAATCCCCTTTTGCCGCCCCTTCTGCCTTCAAGCAAAAAGAGCTTCGGGGCTTTTGACTTTCGCTGTTGAACAAGTCTTAATTTTTTCGGCTCAACCGAATATTTACGCATTGCCTCCATTGCATCGGCAAGCCTTTCGGGGCGCTGACAAATGCAGAGCCGTCCTCCAAACTGCAAAAGCGACGAACCGCAACGACACACATCGTCAAGCGTACATTCGGATTCGTGCCTTGCAACAAGCTTTGCGTTCTCGGGATTTGTAATTCCGCCTCCGCTGATTTTGTAGGGCGGATTGCAGGCAACAAGGTCAAACGAGCCGAGCGGCAATGCACCGTCAAGCTTGTTTAAGTCCGAGTTTACAATTCTGATTTTGTCCTGAAGATTGTTGTATTCAAGACTTTGTGAAAACAGCTTGCAGGCATTCTCCTGTATTTCTACCGCCGTGATATCAAGGCGGTTGTTGTTTTTGTACCACAAAAGCGGAATAGTTCCGCAGCCCGTGCCGAGGTCAACACATTTTTTTGCACCGATTTGCTTTGAAAAATCGGCAAGTAAAATTGTGTCCGTTGAAAAACGGTAGCTGTCTGACACATATATTTTAATACCGCTGCCAAGCGGTTCAAGATGTTTATTGTTCATCGGTATTCCCCTGCAAACAGTAATTAAAAAGCGGCAAGGAAATCCCTGCCGCCTGTCTTTGTGGATTAACCCTTAATCAGCCTTCCTGTGGAGCGCCGACGGGGCAAACTTCAGCACATGAACCGCAATCAACACAAGCGTCTGCATTGATTTCATACTTGCCGTCGCCTTCTGAAATAGCGTCGCAAGGGCAGTTGTCTGCACAAGCACCACACATGATGCAATCGTCACTGATAGTATATGCCATAGGGAAATACCTCCTTCATGAATTTCACCTTTATTGTAACATAAATTTTGAAAAAAGCAACCTTTTGGAAAGAATTTTATATTTTAAACTGAAAACAGTTATTTTTTACTGCAACTTGACGAACGCTGTACGCATTACAAAAAATCATTCAAGTCCCTTGAATTTTTCCATTTCCTTTTTGTCAAGCTTGATGTAGCCGTCCTTAACAAGCTTGCATTGCTTGACTGTGAATGATTTCGGAGCGGCGTCTTCGGGAGTGTTGTTGAGCTTAACCTTTAAAGTTCCTGCAATCAGGTTGTTTTCAACAACAAGACCTCTGCCTTCGGGAGTATTTACAATTGCTCCTACCTTTGGGGTGTGTTTAAGAAGGTCTGTGTATGCCTCCTGTTCATATTTAAGACAGCACATAAGTCTGCCGCAGGTTCCCGAAATTTTAACGGGAGAGAGTGACAGGCCCTGCTCCTTTGCCATTTTGATTGAAACGGGCTGGAACTCGCCCATAAAGCTTGCACAGCAGAACGGCTTACCGCAGATGCCGAGTCCCCCGAGCATTTTTGCCTCATCACGCACGCCTATCTGGCGAAGTTCAATTCTTGTTCTGAATACACTTGCAAGGTCTTTTACAAGTGCACGGAAGTCAACTCGTCCGTCAGCTGTAAAGTAGAAAAGAATTTTGCTGTTGTCAAATGTGTATTCAACATTTACAAGCTTCATTTCAAGCTTGTGGTTGGCAATTTTCTGTTCACAGATTCTGTATGCTTCCTTTTCTTTGAGTTTGTTTTCCGCAAGGTGATTCAGGTCTTTTTCGGT
>OHTW01000877.1_pt1 | contig 11298 bp, 10 predicted proteins | sample 1579031 | NCBI WGS metagenome assembly OHTW01 (sample SAMEA3879602, study PRJEB24766) | human gut metagenome | biome: human-associated habitat; feature: feces | place: USA | collected 1985/1987 | reverse complement strand
CCCCGGCCGGGGGAGGTGGCACGAAAGTGCCAGAAGGGGAATGGGTGGCATCGCGTAGCGATGACGGAAGGAGTTCGTCTGGTGGAAAACGAATGCCGGAGCAAGCGTGCTGGCGGCAAGGAGAGTATATGAAAAACGAAGAAATGGCGCGCCTTTTCTCTGAGGCGACACCCTACATCCAGAAGTATCACGGAAAGACCATGGTGGTAAAGTACGGCGGCAATGCCATGATCAACGAAGAACTGAAAAATGCCGTCATGAACGATCTGGTCACCCTTACCCTGCTGGGTGTGCGCGTGGTGCTGGTGCACGGCGGCGGCCCGGCCATCAACGAGATGCTGAAGAAAGTGGGCGTGGAGAGCCATTTCGCAAACGGTCTGCGCGTGACTGACGATGCCACCATGGAGATCGTGCAGCAGGTGCTGGCCGGTAAGGTGAACAAAGATCTGGTGGCAAAGCTGCGCGGCCGCGGCGTGGGCCTGTGCGGCATGGACGGCCAGATGCTGCGCTGCACCGAGCTGGACCCCCAGCTGGGCCATGTGGGCGAGATCGTGCATGTGGACGCTACCCTGATCGCAAGCCTGCTGGACGGCGGCTTCATTCCCGTGATCGCCACGGTGGGCATGGACGATCTGGGTCAGGCCTACAACGTGAACGCCGACACCGCCGCTGCGCAGATCGCGATTGCGCTGAAAGCGGAGAAGCTGGTATCCATGACCGATATCGCGGGCCTGCTGCGGGATAAGGACGACGAGAGCACCCTCATCCCCGAGGTGGAGGTGTCCGAGATCGAGGGCTATAAGTCCGCCGGCATCATTGCGGGCGGCATGATCCCCAAGATCGGCGGCATGGCCGATGCCATCTATCAGGGCGTGCACGAGGCGGTCATCATCGATGGACGCGTGCCCCACTCCATCCTGCTGGAGCTGTTCTCCAACCGCGGCTCCGGCACCCGCTTTTACCGCCGCAGCCACCGCGAATAAGCATTGCGCAGGTGCCGTGCAGGCGGTATAATAAGAAAAATGACCCTCTCAAGCCTTTGCCAGCATTTTCTGGCGCGAAAGCGCCTGAGAGGGTTTTTGTTCACAGTTTCTGTTCACAGGAGGGTACACCTATGGATTCTGAAAAAGTCATCAAGCGGGACAACGAATACGTCCTGCACACCTATAACCGCAACCCTATTGTGCTGGAAAAAGGCCACGGCCTGCGCGCCGCAGGCCCCGAGGGCCAGCAGTATCTGGATTTTACCAGCGGCATTGGCGTGAACAGCCTTGGCTACTGTGATCTGGACTGGGCCGAAGCCGTCTCGGAGCAGGCCCACAAGCTGCAGCATACCTCTAACCTTTACTACACCGCGCCCTGCGGCAAGCTGGCCAAAAAGCTGTGCAAGCGCACCGGCATGAGCAAGGTTTTCTTCGGCAACTCCGGTGCCGAGGCCAACGAGGGTGCCATTAAGGCCGCGCGCAAGTACAGCGTGGACCACTACCGCAAGGACCGCACCACGGTCATCACGCTGGTGAACAGCTTCCACGGCCGCACCATCGCCACCCTGACCGCCACCGGTCAGGAGGTGTTCCACAACTACTTCGGCCCCTTCAACGAAGGCTTCCTGTATGCTCCGGCAGGCGATATCGAAGCGCTGGAGGAGCTGGTGGACCGCACAACCTGCGCCGTGATGCTGGAACTCATTCAGGGCGAGGGCGGTGTGATGGCGCTGGACCCGGACTACGTGCAGGCCGTGCGCAAGCTCTGTGACGAAAAAGACCTTGTGCTCATCGTGGACGAGGTGCAGACCGGCGTGGGCCGCACCGGCACCTTCCTGTGCTGCGAGCACTACAACCTCAAGCCGGACGTGGTCACGCTGGCCAAGGGTCTGGGCGGCGGCCTGCCCATCGGCGCAGTGCTGATGAACGAAAAGGTAGCCGAGGGCATGGGCCCTGGCACCCATGGCTCCACCTTCGGCGGCAACCCGGTGGTCTGCGCCGGTGCCAACGTGGTGGTGGACCGCATGGACCAGAGCTTCCTTGCCAATGTCAACGAGCGCGCCGTCCAGCTGCGCGCAGGCATCGCAAAGCTGCCCCATGTCAAGAGCATTTCCGGCATCGGCCTGATGGTGGGCATCGAGTTCTACGACCTCAAGGCCGCAGATGTGCTGGCCGCCTGCCGCGAAGCGGGCCTGCTGGTGCTGACAGCCAAGACCCGCCTGCGCCTGCTGCCGCCGCTGACCCTCAGCGAGCACGATGTGGACATGGCGCTGGAGATCCTGGGCGATGTGCTGGGCAAGATGGAGCCGACGGCTCCGAAGGAGCAGGCATGAAAAATCTGCTGAAAATGAGCGACCTCTCCCCTGCCGAGCTGACCCACATTCTGGATGTGGCCGATCAACTCAAGGCACAGCAGAAGCTGGGTGGCACGGCCCCGCTGCTGGCAGGAAAGACGGTTGCCCTGATATTCTCCAAGGCATCCACCCGAACCCGCACCAGCTTTGAGGTGGGTGTGTACCAGCTGGGCGGTCTGGGCAACTACATGAACACCGCCGAGCTGCAGGCCGGGCGCGGCGAGCCCCTCAAGGACACCGCCCGGGTGCTGGGCCGCTACTACGACTGCGTGGTGTGGCGCACCTACCGCCAGAGCGATCTGGAAGAGTTTGCCGAGCTGGCCGGTGTGCCGGTGATCAACGGCCTGACGGATTACGCCCATCCCTGTCAGGTGCTGGCCGACCTGATGACCATTCGGGAGCGCCGGGGCAGCCTTGCGGGCCGGAAGCTCTGCTTTGTCGGCGACGGCAGCAGCATGGCAAACAGCCTCATCGTGGGCGGACTGCTGGCTGGGATGCAGGTCACCTGCGTCTGCCCGCAGAGCTACCGCCCGGCGGCGGATGTGCTGATGTTTGCCCACAAGTACGGCAGCGCCTTCCACCTGACCGCAGACCCTGCCGAGGGGATTCAGGATGCCGACGTGGTGGCAACGGCTGTGTGGAACACCGCCAAGCCCGGCACGCCGGAAAGTGAGCAGCGCCTGCGGGATTTTGTGGGCTTCCAGCTCACCGGCAAGCTGCTGGAAAGCGCAAAGCCCGATGTCATGGTGCTGCACTGCCTGCCCGCCCACCGGGGTGAGGAGATCTCCTCGGCGGTGTTCGAGCAGCACGCACCGGAGATCTTTGACGAAGCCGAGAACCGCCTGCATGTGCAGAAAGCCGTGCTGGCCATTCTTCTGGCGGGGAAATAAAAACAGAACGCCAACAGGGCCGCCGCACATCGTTTGTGCGGCGGCCCTGTTTTTTTATCGTGGGAGATTTGAAAAAGCGATCAGCTGCGGTCCATTTTGACCACGAACAGGTAGCTCAGAACAAAGGATAAGCCAAAGGCAATGACCCAGCCGATGGCGGCGTAGATGAAGTAAGGTCCGATATAAGCGGGAATGCTGAAAATGCTGGAGGTGATGTAGCCGTACAGACGCACACCGAAGGCACCGATGAAAGCGCTGCCCACGCAGCTGCCGATGGTAGCTGCAAGGAAGCCCTTCTTGTACTTGGTCAGCACGCCGAACAGAGCAGGCTCGGTGATGCCCAGAATGCCGGACAGAACGGAGGACAAAACGATGGATCTTTCCTTTTGGGTCTTTTCTTTGAAATAGCAGCCTGCGGCGGCACCCACAATGGACAGATTTGCAATGAACATCATGGGCATGAGCATGTCGTAGCCCTTGGTGGCAAAGTTCTCCAGAGCAATAGGAGTCATGGCGTGGTGCATACCCACCAGAATGGAAGCGGGGCGGATCAGACCCATGACGACACCGGCAAAGATGGGAGAGATACCGAACAGCACATCCAGCATCCATGCCAGACCCTTGCCGATGTAAATGCCCACGGGACCAATGACCGTCAGGGCAAAGAAGCCGGAAATGAACAGGGTGATGGTGGGGGTGATAACGGTGCGGGCGGCTTCGGGAACGATATTATCGACCCACTTGTAGATATAGCTCAGGGCAAATACGCCGAAGATGATGGGAATGACCGAACCGGAATAGTTGAATACCGGAATGGGCAGGATGCCTGCAAACATAAAGTTGCTGATCTCGCCTGCCTTGGCAGCATCCACCATGGTGGGGTACATCAGAGTGGCGGCAATGGCAATGGCCAGATACTGGTTGGTCTTGAATTTTTTTGCGGCCGATGCGGCAATGAAGAACGGCAGGAAGGTAAACACACCGCTTGCCAGCATATCAATGATCTTATAGGTGTCGGTGGCGTTGGATACAACGCCAAGAGCGACAAGACCGCCCATCAGGCCCTTGATCATACCGGCACCGGCAATGGCGGGCACGATGGGGCCGAATACGCCGGACACCATATCCATGAACCAGGAAATAAAGTCCTTCTTCTTTTCCGGCTGGGCGGGAGCTGCGATATCCTCCTTCAGATCCAGCATCTGCAGGGCGATGTCGTAATATTTATGGACGCTGGTGCCAAGCACGATCTGCAGCTGGCCTTTGGCAAACTGCACGCCAATGACACCATCCAGCGCCTTGATAGCATCCTCCTGGATCTTGCTGGTATCTTTGAGCTCAAAGCGCAGACGGGTCATGCAATGCCAAGTGTTCACAACATTGTCTTTGCCGCCGACATACTCGATGATTTTTGCGACGACTTCAGTCTTTTCCATAAGGGAGAGCCTCCTTCTTCGGTTTCCTTTTTCCTTGATTGTGTTCCAAAGCGAAAATCCAGCACGTGCGTTGTGACGCTAATATACCACGGAAAAATTTCATTGTAAAACATACCATTTCTCTGGAATGATTTCAAAAAGCGACGATAACATGCTGTTAAATGATTTTAGTTTCAAAAATTGGACTGTTTTATTTTGCGGTTTTCGCCAAATAAAAAGCAGGAATTGATTTGCCGCCAAAGGTGTGATTGAATAGTTCTGCAAGCAAAAATGCAAACCCTTTTCAATCTGCTATAAAGAGGTGTGCTTCTTATGAAACCTACGATCATTACAGATATCAAATGTTTTGTCACGAACCCGGAACGCCACAATCTGGTGGCTGTCAAGGTGCTCACGAATAAGGGCGTTTATGGTGTGGGCTGCGCAACCTTCCAGCAGCGGCCGCTGGCGGTGAAATGCGCGGTGGAGGATTACCTCAAGCCCATCCTGATCGGACGCGATGCCAACGATATTGAAGACCTGTGGAACCTGATGATGGTCAACTCCTACTGGCGCAACGGCCCGGTGCTGAACAACGCCGTGGCAGGCATCGACATGGCGCTGTGGGATATCAAGGGCAAGCTGGCAGATATGCCGCTGTACCAGCTGCTGGGCGGAAAAGCACGCACCGCCATTCCGGCCTATACCCACGCCGTGGCGGATGATCTGGAAGGATTATACCGCGAGGTGGACCGCATCTACAAGGAGGGATACCGTCATATCCGCTGCCAGCTGGGCTTTTACGGCGGGATCCCGGACGAGCTGAATACCCCGGAAAACCCCCTGCCCGGCACCTATTTTAACCAGGACGACTACATGCGCAACACCGTGTATATGTTCGGCAAGCTGCGGGAAAAGTACGGCAGCTCCTTCCACATCCTGCACGATGTGCATGAAAGGCTGACCCCAAATCAGGCGATCCGGTTTGCCAAGGAGCTGGAACCGTACGCTCCCTATTTCCTCGAAGATCTGCTTCCGCCGGATCAGAACGAGTGGCTGGCCCAGCTGCGCAGCCAGTGTGCGGCCCCCATTGCTACCGGCGAGCTGTTCAATAACCCCATGGAATGGAAAGAACTGGTCGTGAACCGCCGGGTGGACTACCTGCGCTGCCATGTTTCCCAGCTGGGTGGCATTACCCCGGCGGTAAAGCTGGCGCACTTCTGCGAACCCTTTGGTGTGCGTATCGCATGGCACACCCCATCGGACATTACCCCCATCGGGGTGGCGGTGAATACCCACCTGAACATCCATCTGCATAATGCCGCCATTCAGGAGAACATCGAGCTGAAAGACAAGATCAAGGCAGTGTTCCCCGGCTACAACGAGGCAAAAGGCGGCTACTTCTACCCTATTGAGCGTCCGGGCATCGGTGTGGATATCGACGAAAAGGAGATCGTCAAGTATCCGGTGCGCTACCGTCCCCATGAGTGGACCCAGAGCCGTATCCCGGATGGTACGCTGGTGACACCGTGACCGACCGCTTTCAATAATGTGCAGGACTTTGCACTTTTTGTCCCAGTGTGGTATCCTTAGCAAAAGACCCCAAGGGAGGATACTGCCTGTGACTGCCAAAAAGACTGAGTTCATCGTTACAGACCTCATCAGCAAGATCTTTCAGCGCAAGACCATAATGGACAAGCTGCCCAGCCAGCGGGAATTGGCAGAGATCTATCACGTTTCCCGTTTCACGATCCAGAAGGTGCTGGGAAGGCTGCAATCCATTGGTTTGATCTATATGACACAGGGTGATGGCACCTATATCAACAAAAAGGCACTGGGGCATCCTATGGTCTACAATTCCCTTACCGAAGTGCCCTATGAGGAGCTGCGTTCCAGAACTCTGTACCTGAAGCAGGTGGAGCCTACGGCGGAGCTGCGCCGGGTGTTCAATCTTGAAGCCGGCGAGACCCTGTGGGAGTTCCGCCGCATCCGTATCGTGCGGTATGAGATCAGTCAGGTAGAGACTGGCTGGATGCCCTGTGCGCTGTTTCCGGAGCTGAACCGGGAGGTGCTGGAGGATTCTATTCAGAGCTATGCCTTGCGGCAGAAGTACCGCATTGCCTACTTTATTACCAACTACCATGCAGCAGCACTGGATGCAGAGCACGCCGAACTTTTGCACTGCAAAAAGGGGCTGCCGGTCATGGATATCACTTCCCGTGGTGTACTGCGGGATGGAAGGATCTTTGTTTACAGCCGCATCAAGGCGGTGCAGTATGAGTGCACGTATGTCTCGCCCTTCAATAAGGACGTGTTCCTTTCCCGGCGGAAAATAATCACGAAAGATGCGTAAAAAGAACGCCTGTCAGGCTCAATGGCCCGGCAGGCGTTCTTGCATGGGGATCATACGTGAGCCGCACCGCGGTCGAGGATCTTATCGAACCGGGCAAAGAAGGTGATGGTGGTGATGGTGGCGGCCAGAATGTCGCTGACCGGCTCGGCCAGAAACACGCCGAACACTGCATCCGGCAGAACGTGCGGCAGAATGAAGATGAGGGGGATCAACAGAATGATCTTGCGCAGACAGGCCAGCAGCAGGCTGACCTTAGCCTGCCCCAGCGCCATAAAGCTTTGCTGGCAGGCGATCTGAAAGCCCATGGCAAAAATGCCCGCCATGTAAATGCGCATGGCCCACGTGGTGTACTGGATCAGTGCGGTGTCCGAGGTGAAAATGCCCGCCACCGCGCCGGGAAACAGCATCATCAACAGCCAGAACAAGCAGGTGTAGGCCCCGCACAGCGTCAGCTGAAAACGGAAGGCTTCCTTGACGCGGGCCTTCTTGCCTGCGCCGAAGTTGAAGCTCATCACCGGCTGTCCGCCCTGACAGATGCCCTGAATGGGCAGCGTGCACAGCTGGGATGCGCTGGTGATGACGGTCATGGCACCCACAGCCACATCGCCGCCGTACCGCGCCAGACTGGAGCTGAAGCTGATGGAAAGCAGGCTTTCGGTGGAGAGCATCACAAATGAGGAGATGCCCAGCGCCAGCACCGGCAGAATGATCTGCTTTTCCGGGCGCAGGTAGTCTCTGCGCAGGCGCAGGATGGTCTTTTTGCCGGTGAGAAAGCGGATGATCCATGCCGCGCCCACGGCTTGACTGAGCACCGTGGCAATGGCCGCGCCCCGCACGCCCAGCCCGAACCCGAAGATCAGGATGGGGTCGAGGATAATGTTGATCACCGCGCCGATCACGGTGGTAAGCATACTGGTCTTGGCAAAGCCCTGCGTGGTGATAAAAGGGTTCATGCCCAGCACCACCAGTACGAACACCGAGCCTGCAATGTAGATGCGGCTGTAGCTCAGGGCGTACGGCAGGGTGGCATCGCTGGCACCGAACAGCCGCAGCAGCACCGGTGCCCCGGCATAGAAGCCAATGGTCAGCACCACGGCAAAGAACATCAGCACGGTAAAGCTGTTGGAGACGATCTTTTCGGCCTGCTGCCTGTCCCCCTGCCCCAGAGCAATGGCGGTGCGCGGCGCGCCGCCCGCGCCCACCAGCATGGCAAAAGCGTTCAGCAGCATCAGAATGGGTGTGAACAGCCCCACGCCGGTCAGCGCTGCCGCGCCAATGCCCGCAATGTGGCCGATGTAAATGCGGTCCACGATGTTATACAGCAGGTTCACCACCTGCGCCACCACGGCGGGGATCATGAGCTGCAGCATCAGCTTTTTGATGTTGCCGGTGCCCATATCTTGTTTTGCCTGTGCCATTGGAATGCTCTCCTCTGTACTTCAAATTTGAAAAATATCGTTCCTATTATACTCGGCTCCCGCCCAAAAGAACAGCCTTTTTTGCAAAGAAACCGCGCTTTCTGCCCCAAAAACGCAAAACGGCACGGCTGCGTATGGCTTGCAGCCGTGCCGTAACGGGAGAAAAGTGTTGACGGAAAACCGCTTTTTTGCTATACTATAAAGGCTAATATATGGAGATGTATCGAAGCGGTCGTAACGAGAACGACTCGAAATCGTTTTGTCCTTAATCGGGCACGTGGGTTCGAATCCCACCATCTCCGCCAGAAGTCGCAGATTCAAACGAATCTGCGACTTTTTCTTTTGCATCAAGCAGAGAAAGACCGCTTTTTTCTTGTTGCAGTACGCTTTATATATGAACGATAAATCCATAATTACTTGGGGAATTTGGATTCTCCCAAAAGGTTCGCAATGACCCCAGCAGACCCCTGTTTGCTCTTGTAATCGAGATGTGCGTAGATGTCAGCGGTGGTAGAAAAGGTGCTGTGCCCCAGCCACTCCTGAACCTGCTTCATGGATACGCCGTTCATCACCATCAGGCTGGCACAGCTGTGGCGCAGGTCGTGAAAACGGATGTGCTTCAGCCCGTACTTGGTCAGCAGCCAGTCGAAGTGCTCCGTCACGAAGTTCGGGCGGATCAGCTTGCCTTCCTGATCGGTGCAGACGAAATCCAGATACTCAGTGCTGTAGCTCTTCTTGAACAGCTTGCGGTAAAGCTGCTGCTTTTCCTTCTGCTTCAGAAGTTCTTCTTCCACAGCCGGGATCAGCGGCAGGGTGCGGCAGCTGGTCTTGTTCTTCATCACATCGCTGACCACAGGAACGTACTTGCCGTTCACTAACTGTTCCGTCACCTTGTGATTGATGGTGATGGACTTGCGCTCAAAGTCGATAGACGACCACTTCAGCCCAAGCACCTCGCTGCGGCGCAGACCGTAGTAGGCTGTAATGAGGATGCACAGGTGCAGGGGGTCATCCTGCGATACTTCCAGCAGCTGCTGGACTTCATCCTTGGAGTAGAAGTTGGGCCGGAAGCTGTTCTTCTTCGGACGGTCAACTTTCAGCATCGGGTTGGTTTCCAGATAGTCCTTGCGGACGGCATCCTTGAACGCTTTACCGAAGATGGCGTGGTAGTGAATGACCGTGTTAGTGGTGTAGCCCTCCAGCAAGATCTTCTCCTGAAACTCATCCAGCACCTGCGGCGTGACCTCGCACAGCTTCAAGCCCAGCGGCTCAAAATACTGCGTAATGCGCCCGGTGATCATCCGATTGTAGCTGATAAAGGTTGCAGGCTGGATGGATGCTTTATGGATTTGCACCCACTCGTTGAGATAGTCCAGAAACAGCATCTCCGACTTGCTGACGGGTTGGAGATGCTGCGGCAAGGGCTTGGCGGTTTTAGCATCTACTTTTTCGTAGGTGCCGCCCCGCCCTGTGGGCAGCTCCCCAGTCTCATCATAGTGGAGCAATACTTCCCGGAGCATGGATTCTGCCTTGCGCTTGTTGCCCCGGACGGTCAGACCTGTGGAGATCCACTTGATCTTCCGCTTGCCGTTGGCATCATAAAGATTGACCACGAAATAGAAACGTCCATTTTTCTCTTGGACAGACCCTGTAGTTTTCATCATAAACCTCCTTTGGGTCAACAGGCGTGCTGTCCGTTGCTGCACCCACAGCATACCACATCCAGCGGTGGATTTCCAGCCGGGAAGGTGCTCTGTCCGGTGAGCAGGAACTCGATCACGCTCAGCTTCGGGATACGGTAGGTGCGGCCGATTTTAAGCGCAAACAGGCGGCGGGAACGGATCAGGTCCCCAACTGTATGGCGGTTCAGACCAAGCATCTCCGCAGCCTGCTGAAGGCTGACGGCATCGGGGTAACCGGGAAACATCTGGGAATAGGCATCGTTAAACTTCATAGGCACTCCTTCTGCATAAGTAGTTTAAGGTCAAAAAGTGTGTCATCCTTTGCAGCAAGGCTGCGTTCAGGTGACAATGTAAAGAGAGCTGACAGTAGTTTCAACTCTCGCATCGCAGATAGACTTGCAGCCCATCTGCGTCAATATGATATAGGTCTCCCATATTCGCCCTCGGCACCCTAGGAGTGGGGAATCGTCCGGCAGCGGATTCACACCGCACCATTGGCATTTCAGCCACCCCGTCTTCGTTATGACCGGGCTGCGAGTTACAGAAGTACCTTTTGTGAAGTACCGGACGATTGAACTATTCTGTTTTCAAAGAACAGAGTTTTATAGAAAATCTTCGAAATTTAAGGCTTCCGAAAAATTGTCCCTCTAATTGGTAGGCATCGAGAAAGGCCAAAAAGTAACCCGAAAAAGAAATTTGTTGAAAAGTTCTTGGAAAATATAGCCGAAGTGGCTTCTTGGTTAAAATAACGTCGGTCCATGGGGTAACCGATGGAGGGCGAAACTTTGCAACAATGGCGGTGCCTGAAGTTGAAAGTGGTCTTGAAAAAAGATGCCCTCAATAGGTAGCCGACGAAAAAGGCCAAAACGTAGCAATGCTTTTGAAAATTAACAAAAAAGTCACAATTTGCATTTGCAAATCGTGCGTCTGCTATTAAACGGAATTGTCATAATAATCATACGAGTACAAGCAAACCTTCGTGAAAGAAGATACTCCGAAGAAATACCCCTCTATATACGAGCCCACGAAAAGGGCTATTCTGCACCCACCACTTACAATCTGTAACCAAGATGTAATCGTTCAAATTGATACTAGCCAGAAGAATCCTTCATAGCGTCAAAAAGTGTGTCACCTGCGGATAGGTGGCAATGTAAAGAGAGCTGACAGTAGTTTCAACTCTCGCGTCGCAGATAGGCTTACAG
>OHTW01000867.1_pt1 | contig 11425 bp, 9 predicted proteins | sample 1579031 | NCBI WGS metagenome assembly OHTW01 (sample SAMEA3879602, study PRJEB24766) | human gut metagenome | biome: human-associated habitat; feature: feces | place: USA | collected 1985/1987 | reverse complement strand
TTAATTTATATCATATTATTATAATTTGTCAAACCAACATTAAATTATAACGGCAAAAAAAACCGCGTCGGGCGCGGTTTTTTTGAAATGTCAGCCGTATATCCATGCATTCGGCATATAGCGGCAGGTTATGGCCGGGTTCGAGCATTTTGTCACATACTCGCCGTCGTACCACATTACAGAGCTTGTGCCGCCGTCCATATTCATTGCCTGATATGCATCATATCTGAGCAGTATCTCGGTGCAGTCCGGCAGGCCGATTCCAAGTGAGCGGCCGACCAAACGGCCCTCTATAACGAGCATCATAACATCGCCGTCCTTTGCCTGCGCTATTACCGTGCGCGGCTGGATAGAGCGGAAGCCCGACTGTTCGTCGATAAGTGCCTTGCCGTCAACTATCAGCGCCGGCGAAAACTCGACAGCATCGCGGACGTTTGAGGCAACGCTCGTATTCGCGTCAACGATGTACATCTTATCGTCGGTTCTGAACTCCATGCGCTTTCTTCCGTAAGTGACGTGATAGCCGTACTCCTTGCCTTCGCATATGGCAAGGCCGTCAACCGTTCCGCCGTTTCCGACACCGTCGGGATCGTAAAAGCCGCTGGCGTTTACGCCGATGATGCCATTGCATCTGGGCACGAAATCCTCAAGCAGTTCACCGTAACCGCCGATATGCGCAGCGGCACAGCAGCGCATTTTTGACGAGTCCTTGAGTACCGCAAGAACACCCTGGTATCCCGAGCCTTTTATGCGTACAAGCAGCACTCCTTTCTTTGCGTTTATCGCAAGCACCTGGTCGCCCTGCTTTGTTTTTATCGTCGTTCCATTATCGTCAAGGCCGGCCTCGTTTATGTCAAGCTCCATGAGAGACTTCTTGTCATATTCCGGATGCGATTTGAGATACGATTCAAGGGATGACTTGTCTATCTCGTCAAAAAGCTCATAGAAGTTTCCGTCGTCTCGCTCCTCGACCTTGTGCGTCCATTCGCTTTCGATGCCCTGCTGCTTTTCGGTCGCGTTGTTTACCCGGCTCATTACGTCGGCAATAACGTCATCGGGGAAAAACAGCTCGGCCAGCCAATGGTGGCTCATCGTCTGCATGGCAGTTTCTATGTAAGCGTCACGCAGATTTTTTATAAACGGCACGTTCGTATAAACAACAAAGGTATAAAGTCCTGCAAGGACAGCAATTATGCAGAAAAACACGACAAAGCCCTTTCTGCGCTTTGCGGCCTTTTTCTTCTTTTTGACTTTGCGTACCCTGTCCTCCGCCGCAGTGACGTTAACAGTCTCGCGAACAGGCTCCGGCTTTACGCGCGCCGCAGCTTTGGACGCAGCGGCTTTTTTTGGTGCAGGCCTAGCTTTTGCATGCGCCGGTGCAGCCGTCTGCCTTGTTGATTTTGAGCTGAATATTTTTATGGGAGATGCCTTCTTTCTGTTGGGTTGATACCATCGGTTAACAAGAGCAAACACGCCTGGCAGCGTACCTTTTCGGCGCTTTTTGCCCTTTTCGCCTTGACTTACGACAGTAAGACGGTTTATCTATAAAAATGTTCCCTACTATGCTGCATTACCGTATACCCATGCATTGGGAAGATAGCGGCTCTGAATAACGGGATTTGAGCACTTTGTTATATACTCTCCGTCATACCACATCACAGAACTTGTGCCGCCATCCATGTTCATCGCCTGATATGCATCGTATCTGTTCATGATCGCGGTGCAGTCCGGCAGTCCTATGCCCAAGGAGCGTCCTACGAGTCTGCCCTCAATAACGAGCAGAAGAATGTCGCCGTCTTTTGACTGGCCGACGACCGTTCGAGGCTGGATAGAGCGAAACGCCGACTGCGCGCCGATAAGGCTGTTGCCGTCAATTATAAGCGCCGGTCTGAACTCGACCGCATCACGCGTTTCGGGATTGGTTTCGGTACTCGCATCCACTATGTAGATCTTATCATCGTTCCTTAGCTCGAGACGTTTGCGGCTGTTGTCAAAATGCTTGCCAAACTCCTCGCCGCTGCACATAGTGTAGCCCTTGACCTTGCCGCCGTTGCCGCCTCCTTTATAGTCGGAAAAGCCGCTGGCATTTACGCCGAGCACGCCGTTGCACCTCGGCACAAGGTCACCCAGAAACTCGCCGTAAAGTCCGAGGTTTTCCGCCGGGCAGCAGCGCAGAGCGGAAGGATCTTTGAGTATTGCCAATACGCCCTGATATCCTGTGCCCTTCACACGGACAAGCAGAAGCTCATTTTTTGCATCAACAGCAAGCACCTGATCTCCCTGCTTTGTCATTATGCTCGTTCCCTCATCGTCAAGGCCGGCTTCATTTATGCGGATATCCCGCCAGTTACGCCTGTTGACGGCAGTGTTTTCCTTGAGGTATGCCTCAAACGAAGCCTCATCGAGCTCATCGAACATATCGTATATGGTCTCTTTGCTTTTTTCTTCCTTATTCTCGTTCCACTTGCTTTCAATACCTACCTGAGCCGCGCGCTCAGCTCTGACCTTATCCATGACCTCATCGATTATGCTCTCCGGGAACACCCACTGAGCAAGCCACTGGTGAGTCATGGTCGACATAGCTGTTTCTATGTAAGCATCACGAAGGTTTTTGATTGCAGGAATGCTTGTGTAGACAACGAAGTTGTAAATTGCGGTCAGTACAAGAAGTATCGCGACTATTACTTTAAGAAGTTTCTTCTTATCACGAGGTTTTTTCTGTTTAGGCTCGGTATCTGCGTTTTTCTTTTCGGAGCCTTTGTTCAAATGCCCTTTCGTAGATCTTGAGCTGAATATTTTTATTTGAAACACCTTCTATCTGTTTCGGTTTCGGTTTGAGTCATCAGAAGCCTTCAAAGAGGTTTATCTGCGAGCTCTCCGGCATTTCGCCGAACGCGCCCATGCGGCGCAGTATTTCAAGGTGGGTCGTACTTACCTTGGGGCAGGCAGCGCTGACCTCCTCGATCGATATATAGGTATGTCCGGGCTTGGCGCAGTTTTCAAGATCCTCGGCTGCTGTTTCGCCGAGTCCTGCGATCGCGACAAACGGACTCATAAAGGTCGATCGGCGCAAATTCAAAGCCGCGCATATAAAACTCGTAAACCGATTCAAGCGTTGTCAGAATGCTGTCTTCGTTGGCGGTCGCATCTTCTTTCTGACGCAAATCATATATCTTGCGGCGCACTTCGTCAAGCCCGGCAGTCATCATTTCGGCATCGAAGCTGTTTTTCTGACTGCGGCGGTAAAAATACGCGCTGTAAAATGCCAAAGGCTCATGAACCTTGAACCATGCAATTCTGAACGCCATCATGACATACGCAACAGCATGCGCCTTCGGGAAAAGATACGCGATCTTGCGGCATGACTCGATATACCACTCCGGCACATCGAGCGCGCGCATCTGCGCCTCGGCATCGCCCGGAAACTCGCCGCTTTTTTTGACCTTGCCCTTACGCACGGCCTCCATCGTTTTAAATGCAAGCGACGGCTCCATGCCCTTTTGAATGAGGTAGAGCATGATATCGTCTCGACAGCCGACGGTCTCGTTAACTGTTGCAATGCCGTTAACGATAAGGTCGCGGATATTGCCGGCCCAAACGTCGGTGCCGTGGGAAAAGCCTGACAGACGAACGAGTGTATCAAACTGCGTAGGCTGCGTATCGACGAGCATCTGGCGCGTAAAGCCGGTGCCGAACTCGGGTATGCCGATGCTGCCGGTTTTGCCGATGATATCGTCATCATCCGGAAGTCCGAGCACGGTGGGCGTTGTGAATATTTTCATTGTATCGGGGTCTGACAGCAATATCTCACGCGCGTTTACGCCCGTTGCATCCTCAAGCATGCGGATCATGGTCGGGTCATCGTGGCCAAGCTCGTCGAGCTTCAGGAGGTTTGACTCCATGCAGTGATATTCAAAATGCGTCGTTATTATGCCGCTCTTGGGATCGTCCGCCGGATGCTGCACCGGGCAGAAATCGGTAACGTCCATGTCCTGCGGTATGACAACAAGGCCGCCGGGGTGCTGGCCTGTTGTGCGCTTAACGCCGACAAGGCCCTTGGCAAGGCGGTTTTCCTCGACCTTTGTGACCTTGATCCCACGCTCCTCGAGATATTTTTTAACATAGCCGTAGGCCGTTTTCTCGGCAAGAGTGCCTATCGTTCCGGCGCGGAAAACGTGATCCGATCCGAAAAGCTCTTCGGTGTATTTATGTGCCTGCGCCTGATATTCGCCGGAGAAGTTAAGGTCGATATCGGGCGTTTTCTCATTTCCCGGGAAACCGAGGAAGGTCTCGAACGGGATATCAAAACCGTCCTGCCGCATGAGCGTTCCGCACTCGGGGCAGTTTTTCGGAGGCATGTCCGCGCCGCAGCCGTAGGAGCCGTCGGTTATGAACTCGGAATGCTTGCATTTGGGGCAGACATAGTGCGGCGGAAGCGAGTTGACCTCGGTGATGCCGGACATGTATGCCACGATAGACGAACCGACGGAGCCACGCGAGCCGACGAGGTAGCCATGCTCGAGCGAGTTCTGAACAAGCTTCTGGGCGGACATGTAGATAACGTCATAGTTATGGTCAAGTATCGTAGTAAGCTCGGTATCGACGCGCGATTTTACGATCTCCGGCGGATTTTCACCGTAAATATCGGTCATTTTGCCGTAGACAAGATCGCGCAGGTCACGCGCAGAGTTTTCTATCTTCGGTGGGAACAGATCCTTGGGCAGAAGCTCGATATCATCGACCATATCGGCAATGGCACGCGGATTTTTGACAACGACCTCGTGCGCGACCTCGTCGCCGAGATAGTCAAACTCCTTGAGCATCTCATCGGTCGTGCGGAAGAAGATCGGGCAGCCGCGGTCGGCATCGGAGAATTTCTTTGCCGCCTGAAGTATCTTGCGGTACTGCTCGTCCTCGGCATCGAGAAAATGCACGTCGCTTGCGGCGATGACAGGCTTATTGAGCTGACGGCCGATATCGAGTATGCGGCGGTTATAGTCCTGCAAAACGCTTATGTCGCTGACAACGCCGTTATCAACAAGGAATCCGTTATTGCCGAGCGGCTGAATTTCAAGATAATCGTAAAACGACGCTATGCGCTTGAGCTCGGAGTCGCTCGCGCCGTGCATCACAGCGCCGTAAAGCTCGCCCATACCGCAGGCGGAGCCGATCAGCAGCCCCTCCCGGTGCTTTATCAGCAGGCTTTTCGGCATGGTCGGGGTTTTGTAAAAGTACTTGAGATACGACTGCGAAACAAGCTCGTACAGGTTTTTAAGGCCGACCTTGTTTTTTACCAGCAGTATCATATGCCGCGACTTTGTGTGGTCGGCAGGCTTGATGCGCGCATAGACCTCCTGAATATCGTTTACGGTCTTTGCTCCCTGCTGCGCGAGCATCGGCAGGAATCTTCCCATTATGCGCGCAACTACAAGCGCGTCATCCGACGCACGATGGTGGTTAAACTCCGGCAGACTCAGCCGGTTTGACACTATATCAAGCTTATGCCGCTTAAGATCGGGCAAAAGCGCGCGAGCCAGAACGAGAGTGTCAAGATAAACAGGCTCAAACTCGATTCCGCTGCGAGCCGCCGCGGCCGACATAAAGCCGGTATCGAAATCGGCGTTATGCGCAACTATGGGGCGATCGCCGACAAATTCGAGAAAGCTTTTCATTGCCTCGGCCTCGCTCGGCGCGCCCTTAACGTCGCGGTCGGTTATGCCGGTAAGCTGCGTGATCTCGGCCGGGATGTGCATGCCGGGGTCAACGAAGGTGTTGAACGTTTCTTTTATCTCGCCTCCTGCATAAATAACCGCGCCTATCTCGGTCATGCGGTCAGAGCCTGCGTTGAGGCCGGTGGTCTCAATATCGAAGGCCACCATTTCGTCGTTCATATCTCTGTCGCTGCTGCCGTGAACGGCAAGGCTTCCGTCCATGTCGTTGACAAAATAGCACTCGCAGCCGTAGATGATCTTAACTCCGTGCTTTTTGCCGGCCTTCCACATATCGGGGAATGCCTGCAAAACGCCGTGGTCTGTGACGGCTATGGCCGGGTGTCCCCAATATGCCGCGCGCTTAACTATAGCGGCTGGGTCGGTCAGAGCATCGAGCGCGGAGAAACGGGTATGCGTATGCAGCTCAACGCGCTTTTCCTCGGCGTTATCCGGGCGTATGTATTTCTTTCCGACAACTATATCTTTCGGCTCAAGGACTATATCCTCGTCATAGCGGCTGTAGGTAACAAAGCCGTTTATTATGAGATGATCGCCGACGTTTATCTTATTGATGATAGACTGATCGTCCTCGGCGCGAAGAAATTTTATAACCCTTATCGAGCCTGTGAGGTCTGTTATATCAAAGCTCAGCATGGCTCCGTCGCGCTTTTTGAGTTTGCGGCTGGTGACCTCAAAAACATCGCCCTCGATAGCGACACGGCCTGAGTCCTGATTAAGCTCGCCCATCGGCGTCGGAGATTTTTTGATGCTGTGCCCCATGAGCACCTTGCCGCTGCCGCCCGACGGCGCGGACGAGACAGATGCGGAAGCCGCCGCTGCCTTCTGAACCTCGGGACCATCGGCAATAATGCTTACTCTCAGTCCGTAATCTGCACGGAGAGCTGTACATATGGAGTCCAGCTCCGCAGGCGCCGGAGTGCGCGCAAAATGCGCGCGTATACTCATCGTTCCGGCCTCAAGGCTTATCTCGACATCGGTAACGTATGCTTTTTCAAGGCCTCCGCAGCTTGATGCATGGCTCGCGGTGCCCGGGAATATTTCAAGAAATGATGTATGTTCGCTCAATTTAAACGTCCTTTTCGATAAGGTCAATAAGTGCATCGCACAGGCTATCATATGGGTAGGTCCCCAAAACCTCTCCGTGCTTAAACAGCAGTCCGCAGTCCTTGCCGCCGGCTATGCCGTAGTCGGCTTCCCGAGCCTCGCCCGGGCCGTTGACAACGCAGCCCATAACGGCAACGGTTATGTTCCGGTCGATGCCGGATATGCGCTTTTCGACCTCGTTTGCAAGGGATATTAGGTCGATATTCGTTCTTCCGCAGGTCGGGCACGATACAAGGCGTATGCCCTGCCTGAGTCCGACGGATTTAAGAATGGCTATGGCCGTTTTGACCTCATCGACGGGGTCTGCCGTAAGCGAAACACGCACGGTGTCGCCGATGCCCTCGCTCAGAAGCGTACCTATGCCGACTGCGGACTGGATAGTTCCGTTCCATGCCGTGCCGGTCTCCGTTACGCCGACATGCAGCGGATACGAAAGCTCGCCTGACGCAAGCCTGTAGGCCGCAATGGTCAGCGGAACGGATGAAGATTTCATGGAAATGCAGATATCGTCAAAATCGCATTTATTCAAAAGCTTGATATGGCGCTTTGCGCTTTCAAGCATTGCCTCGGGGCACGGATGCCCGTATTTTTCAAGCAGCGGTTTTTCAAGGCTTCCGCCGTTCACTCCGATGCGGATAGGTATATTGCGCTTGCGGCAGGCTTCGGCGACCTTGCGGACATTCTCCTCACTGCCTATGTTGCCCGGGTTTATGCGTATCTTATCTATTCCGCGCTCGGCAACCGCAAGCGCAAGGCGATAGTCAAAGTGGATATCCGCAACAAGCGGCATATCGGTCTCGGCTTTTATCTGCGAGATCGCCTCGGCCGCCGCCATATCGGGTATGGCAAGTCGCACGATATCGCATCCGGCGGCACGCAGGCGCTTTATCTGCTCGACCGTTGCCTCAACATCGTGCGTTTTTGTATTGCACATCGACTGGACCGAGACGGGCGACAGCGCACCTATCTCCACTCCGCCGACGGTTATTTTCTTTGTAAGCTTTCTTTCAAACATTTACTCACCCCGTTATGAGTCGTGCTATGTCGTTATACATTATAAATCCCATCAGAAGCAGCAGGAGCACCATGCCGCCGGCATGGATATATCCCTCGTACTTGGGATCGGGTTTTCTTTTTGTTATGGCTTCAAAAATGACCGTTACTATCATGAAAAACACTCTGCCTCCGTCAAGCGCCGGGATCGGGAGCATGTTCATTATAGCAAGGTTAATGGCGATAAACGCCGAGAAATACAGCATGCTGTACACCGCGTCGGCAGTGCTCGCCGCCGAGGAACCGACCTCGTTCATCATATCGACGATCCCGACCGGGCCTGCCATTTCGTCAACGCCGACCGCACCGTGGATAAGGTCGCCGAGGCCGAGCCAGACAAGGCGTGAAAACTCCTTTGCCGTGTTCCAGACGTATTCGCATTTGACGCCGAAGGTCGCCCTTTCAATGCCCCACACGAAGCCGTATTTAAGTCCCTGCTCGCTCTCGATGGTCGGAACAAGCTTCATATCGTTAAACTCGACCTTCTGCCCATCGCGCAGCATGACGATGTCGTAAACTCCGTTTCCGCGCTCAAGGAACATGGACACATCGCTTATAAGATATATCCTGTTGCCGTCAATGCTGTAAAACTCATCACCGGCCTGAAATGCATCGGCGCTGTTATACGCACATCCGTCCAGAAAATCGTCTATTATCGGGGCGCGGAAGGCTTCCGCACCGCTGTACATAATAACAATAAGGACAATGCCGAGCAGGAAGTTCATAAACGAGCCTGCGCACAAAATGGCAAGCCGCTTCCAGAAGTTCTGATTCGGAAATGCGCGCGGATCCTCCGACTCCTCATCCTCACCCATTGCGCAGTAGCCGCCGATGGGCAGAATGCGAAGCGAATACTGCGTTTCGCCCTTCTGCTTTTTGAAGATCGCCGGGCCCATGCCTATCGAAAATTCATCCACGCGCACACGGCAGGCCTTTGCGGTTGCAAAGTGGCCGAACTCATGGATGGCGATAAGCACGCCGAACATAAGTATTGCGATTACGATATACATTAAGAAAAATGCTCCCTGACAAATACTCTGGCCTGCTCATCGGCAGCCAGTACAGCCTCAAGGTCGGGCTTATTAACTATTTCTATGCTTTCTACCGCCTGCAAAGCACAGTCATATATCCGATTATAGCCGAGGCGGTGGTTAAGAAACATTGCAACGGCAACTTCGTTTGCCGCGCTCATGATGCACGGAGCCGTACCGCCGATGCGCGCGCAGTCCATCGCAAGCTTAAGGCACGGAGTTTTTTCATAGTCGGGCGCTTCAAAGGTCATGTCCTTCATGGCATAGAAGTCAAGATGCTCAAAGGGCGACGCCTTGCGCTCGGGATAAGTCATCGCAAGCTGAATGGGAAGCCCCATATCCGGAACGCCGAGCTGCGCGATAACGGTTCCGTCAACAAGCTCTACCATGGAGTGAACGATGCTCTGCGGATGCACAACGACCTGAATATCATCGGGCGTTACGCCGAAAAGGTGCATTGCCTCAATAAATTCAAGGCCCTTATTCATCATCGTTGCCGAATCGACGGATATCTTTGCGCCCATGCTCCAGTTAGGATGCTTTACCGCCTGCTCGGGCGTTACATTCTCAAGCTCCGCGCGGCTTTTGCCTCTGAACGGGCCGCCGCTGCCGGTGAGCAGTATCTTTTTCAGCTCTCCGGGCGCTCTTCCCATTAGACACTGGAAGATCGCAGAATGTTCCGAATCCACGGGAACGATCTCGGCTCCTGCGGCTTTGGCTGCCGGCATGACGATCTCGCCGGCGCAAACGAGGGTCTCTTTATTTGCCAAAGCTATGCGCTTTTTTTCACTTATGGCTGCAAGCGTGGGCTTGAGTCCAACCGAGCCGGACACAGCAGTCACAACACAGTCGGCAGCATTCAGCGTTGCTGCTTCAATGAGTCCCTCCATCCCGCTGCCGACGCGAATATCGGTATCGGCAAGGCGAGTTTTTAGGTCTTTTGCCGCATTTTCGTCAAATATCGCAACAAACTTGGGCTTTAATTCTCTTGCCTGCTGTTCGACAAGATCGGTTTTTCTGTTCGCCGTCAGCGCGACGACGGGCACTCCCAAATGCTTTGCGGCAGCGATGCTTTGGCGGCCTATCGAGCCTGTCGAGCCGAGAATGGATACTGCTTTAATCACGGTTTTACACCTCCGAAACGGCGGTCGCGGCTGTTATACGCTTCGATCGCCTTATCCAATTCCTGCGGAGTGAAATCCGGCCACAGGGTGTCGGTATAATAAAACTCCGAGTATGCGCACTGCCAGAGCAGAAAGTTTGAAAGCCTGTACTCTCCGCCCGGGCGAATGAGAAGATCCGGGTCTGGAATGCCGGCAGAGTACATGTAGTTTGAAAACATGTCCTCGGTGAGACTATCGGTGACCTTTCCGGCGGCGTAATCCTCGGCATAGGCCTGTGCGGCGCGCACTATCTCCGCTCTGCCGCCGTAGTTTATGCAGATATTCGCCTGAAAGCCCTCGATATCTTTGGATATCTCATCGGTCTCCGCTATAAGCTGCTGAAGCTGCGGAGAAAGGCGCGAAACGTCGCCGAACACCTTCATGCGGATGTTCTTCTTGCGCATATCGCGTATCGCCTCGTGAAGATACTTATCCAGCAGCTTCATTATGCCGCCGACCTCTTCCTCGGGGCGCTTCCAGTTTTCCGTTGAAAACGCGTACACCGTCAGGTACTCAACGCCTATTTCCTTGCAGTAGGTCGCGATATTGCGAAATGTCTCCGATCCTGCAAGATGTCCTGCATTGCGCGGCAGGAGACGCTTTTTGGCCCAGCGGCCGTTGCCATCAAGTATTATGGCAATATGGCGTGGGAGACATTTTGCCTGCTCCCACGCCGCATTATTAGTGATATTCTCTGCCATGATCAGATCTCGAAAAGTTCCTTTTCCTTTGCTTCCGCTATCGACTCGACTTCCTTAATATAGTCGTCGGTCAGCTTCTGAATGTCCTTTTCAATGTCCTTGTAGTCATCCTCGGTGATCTCGGATGCCTTCTGCTGCTTTTTAAATTTATCGATTGCCTCGCGGCGGATATTTCTGACCGCGACCTTGGACTCCTCGCCGTACTTCTTGACCTGCTTTGCAAGCTCCTTGCGGCGTTCCTCGGTCAGCTGCGGAAATACAAGTCTTATGACTCTGCCGTCGTTCTGGGGATTGATGCCCAGGTCAGACTCCTGGATGGCCTTCTCGATGCCCTTCAGGGCGGAAGCGTCCCAGGGGGTGATGACCAGCGTGCGGGGGTCGGGAGAACCCACAGACGCGATCTGCTGAATGGGCGTGGGCGTGCCGTAATAATCCACACTGATGCGATTCAGCACGGAGGCGTTGGCGCGTCCGGCACGCACGGTGTCGAAATCGCTGATGACTGCCTCGATGCTCTTTTTCATTTTGTCCTCGTAAACTTTGTATTCGTCTTTCAGCATAATGTGGTTCCTTCCTTTCACTGATTGTGGAAAGCGCAAACCGCGCGTGCTTGTTGTTTGAATTTATTCGCCGACGATGGT
>OHTW01000864.1_pt1 | contig 11505 bp, 9 predicted proteins | sample 1579031 | NCBI WGS metagenome assembly OHTW01 (sample SAMEA3879602, study PRJEB24766) | human gut metagenome | biome: human-associated habitat; feature: feces | place: USA | collected 1985/1987 | reverse complement strand
TCATTTACTGTCACTTCTTGATGAGCGCATTGCCACCCAAAACAAAATCATTGAGAAACTGCAATCCTTAATTAAAGGGCTTGCAGTTGCGCTAACTACCAAAGAAAAGGCTAACATTGCAATTTCTCAGTGTTTAGAGTGTCATAGCTCAACACTTCAAGAGAGCGAGGTTTTGTCTAGTGGACTATGCAAAGTGTTTGGTGCAAATGGATTGGTTGGTTATAAAGATGTGCCACAAATGAACGGTGATGCGATACTGGTAATCAAGGATGGTTCGGGTGTTGGTACAGTTTCCTATGCACAGGGCAAATTTTCGGTAATTGGCACACTCAACTATCTTACTGTCATAGGCAACAATGATTTGCGGTATCTGTACTTTGCGCTGTCAGTGTTCAACTTTCAACCGTACAAAACTGGTATGGCGATACCACATATCTACTTCAAAGATTATGGTAAAGCGAAAATATATTGTCCTTCACTTGCTGAACAAAAGCGTGTCGCAAACGTGCTTGACAAATTGGAGAGCAAACTTTTTGTTGAGCAAGAACTTCTTGCGTCATTCAATCAACAAAAACTGTATTTGTTGGGGAAGATGTTTATATGAACATCTTCCTTAATAGATATTGTTTCTGTATTTGATATTTCTGTAATAGTTGCCTTTCAACATCCTCTTTAAGCGATAACACTGAAAGAAGATGACTAATTTCTTTTTGCCTATCTAAATCTGGTATTGGGCATTTTATGTGATTTATATCCTTTAGGTAGGCTGTTTTCATCGTACCTTCAGTTACAACACGTTCAACTTCTTTTTGAAAATATGAAGATTGCATAAAGTAATAAAGAAATTCAACATCAATATTTGTATTAGGGACAATACCTAAAATTCCTTGTTTGGTACAGACTGGATATTTGTTTATAGAAATAGCACCGATTGTTGCTCCATTAGAGTATATAATGGAGTGCGTAGGAATCAGCCATGCTGAAGATTTTTTGAGTCCTAACTCTGTAATATAGTCTTTGTTAGCCGATAAATATTTATTGCTCAAATCGTCTATTTTTATGAAAGGAATGCTGCCGTTATCATAAAATTCTGTATTTGACGTAGTGGGTGTTCCACCCTCACCTGCTTTACTATATAATGTTTCAAATGCCACTAACTGCCCACATTTCAGAGTTATTATATCATCTATAAGCCCTTTAATTAAGGATTGCTGTACGGTAATGTCTGCAATTATTGAAAAAACATTTAATGAAAACTATTCCAATAAGATACGTTTGCGTGATGTTGGCTCATATATTCGTGGTTTGACTTATAGCAGCGATGATGTTGTTGAAAGCAATGGAATTTTCGTTATGCGGTCTAACAATATTATCAACGGAAGCTCGCTTGATTATCATAATAATATAGTGTCTGTAAACAAGCAAATACTAACAGAGCAACAGTTGCAAACTGGTGACATTGTTATATGTATGGCAAACGGAAGCTCCTCATTAGTTGGAAAATCCTCATTTTACGACGGCGATTGCTCAACCCCTATAACTGTTGGTGCTTTTTGCGGTATATATCGTTCAAAGGAACCTATTGTAAAATGGTTATTCCAGACTAATAAGTACCGTAGGTACATTTGGAACTCATTGCAAGGTGGTAATGGGGCAATAGCCAACTTGAACGGGGACGATATACTTCGTATGTCATTTTCGATTCCTGCCACGCCTGCCAAAGACAATAGAATAAAGCTACTTACCTCAGTTGATACTCTATTGGAAAGTAATATATCACTCTGTGATTTATACATTTCGCAAAAATTGTACTTGCTCCGTCAAATGTTTATATAAACAATTGACGGAGCAAGTACTGCTTCTGTTTTGATAAATAGGACGCATAGAGTTCTTCGTTTTCGATTTTCTTCTCAATATTTCTAATAGTATCCACTATATGACGTTGTTGTTCTTTTTGTGGAATTGTAGTTTTCATATCAAGCCACTCTTCAACATTTATCGAACGCCCATCTCGAATGCCATAAGTAACAATAATCAGCGATTTGATAAATTTTTGCGAGGTGAAATAATATGACAGATACCTAAACTCCAACAAATCATTCGGACGCAATATTGTATATGCAGGACTGCATACGCCAATCTTATCAGAAAACGCATAACCTCCTTGAAATGAACGTAAATGAATTACATAATCGCCTTTTCTCACAACTTTATAAGTATTGATATTGCTTCGCTCAAATTGAATATCTAAGTTCAAATCTTCCCTGTTTACCATTCCCTTTTCTTGGCTTGCTGAAAGGATGTTTGAATATTCAAGTTGTTTGTTTCGTTCATTTACAATTTCAAAGATTTGTCTATATGAATATCCTTTTCCTTTTATTGCAGAATAGAGCTGGTCAATAATTGCAGACTTTAGTTTTTTCAAATCCTCAATGATTTTGTTTTGGGTGGCAATGCGCTCATCAAGAAGTGACAGTAAATGACTTATCTTTTGCTGTTCTTCTTTTCGTGGATAACTCATTTTCAAGTTGCGCAAATCATCATTGTAAATTCTGATTATTGTTGTAGAATTTAATTTTCGCCAATCTACTTTACTCAAAAGATGAAATAAGAATCCATTGCTTATATATTGTGTAGGATTATCAATCCACACAATATTTGAATCTTGGAAATACGCATCTTCCCCATCATAGACGACACATTTTCCTACTGTTCCTGCACAAGTTATCATAACCTCTCCCTTACGAGGATAGTTATACTTCACCTTATAGTCGTCAAATAATTCTTTCGATATATAGGCATCTGGAGTACTACCAATTGTTCCAATCTTATAAAAAGGAACACCATCCTCTGTGTTTGTTTGAGAAACTAAAATACGTTTACACATTAATACATTACACAAATCTCCCAACTTGCATTTCTTCCACTCTCCACTAAACTCCGGAAATCTCAAATGGGGAACATTAAGGACTTTATTATCGTTATTATTTTCCATAATCATTACTCATTATTGGGGTTAATGTCAAAGGGCAACAATTTGTCGTCACCATTAAAGCGGTCGAAATCGGAGATAAATGACCTGTCTTGAATCACTTTATATTTTTCGTACTCACTATATGCTTTCTCTCGCGCTTCTTCCTGCGAAACTTTGCCTGCTGTATCTTGTGCGTTATAATCATTCGCACCGAGGAACTGTTCAAGGTACCGTTTCCAATCTGCCATAGTAGTAATGATGTGACGTTTGGCACGAAGCTCCGCCAATTCTAAGAAAGAAGTAGTAATGCCGTTAAGTTCCGAAACCTCTCGATCTGACAGATAGTTCTTTGCCACTATCGTATCAGACTTTTGCACTCTGCCATCAGGGGCTTTCTTCCAAGTGGTCAATCCCATGTGTGGCATCTCGGAATCAGCACGTTCATACACGATTTCAGCTGCAGTACGATGAGTTACAGCCAAGTGCATCATGTTTTGTACAATCTTGAAGAACAATTTGGTACATTCGGATTTGGAGTCGTAATCGGCACTGCATTCCGCATAAATGTCGGTTATCTTTTGATAGTATCTACGCTCGGAAGTGCGTATCTCACGAATACGCTCCAGCAAATCATCAAAATAATCTTTGCCAAAGTGCTTTCCTTGTTTCAGTCGCTCATCGTCAAGGGCATAGCCTTTAATCACAAACTCTTTCAATACAGAAGTGGCCCAAATACGGAACTGAGTGGCTTGGTAACTATTGACACGATAGCCAACGGCAATGATAGCGTCCAAATTATAGAACATCGGTGTGCGTTCCACATCTCGTTCCCCCTCCGATTGAACTATCCCAATTTTTCGGATAGTTGCTTCTTTAGTCAGTTCTCCGGTCTCATATATCTGACTAAGATGATAGTTGATAGTTCGTACATCCACCCCAAACAAATCAGCCATACGCTTCTGTGAAATCCAAAATGTTTCGCTATTGAATATCACTTCTATTCTGGCTTCGCCTTGTGCTGTTTTGTAAAGCAATATATTAGAGCTCAACGCATTTTGCATCAATTCATCGGTCGGAATAGTCTGAGAGAAGTAATCCCTTGCCTGTTGTACCAACACTTTCTTAGCATCGGCATTTTGAGCAATAATCATGCAAGCCAAACGTGACAAGCGGAATATACTGACTTTGCGAAACGAACCACTACCTATCCTAACCATGTCAACCGATTGGTTGAAATGGTCGTCCACATTCATCCCTTTTTCGCCAGCTACTTTAATTGCTTTGTCTATGACTCTTTGAAATTTCCAATTTGCCGAATAACCCATAGCAGCACAAAGGTCACGTGAACTCCAATACTCATTGCCATTCTCATCTTGGCGACGAATATTGTCAAACGTGGGACGCATTTCTGGGATGTTATCTATCTCTGCCATAGTTCCATTATTCTACCAAACCTAACTCTTTCAAATAACCTTCAATCTCTTTATCCAACTCGGCACGTTTGGCTTCCAACTCTTTGATTTCTGCCATTACTGCTTTGATGTCGATAGGTTCTTCTTCCTCAAAAGTATCAACGTAGCGAGGGATGTTCAAATTGTAATCGTTCTCAGCTATTTCTTGCAGAGATGCAAGGTGACTGTACTTTTCTATTTCCTTACGATCACGATAGGTTTCAATAATTTTGTGGATATGCTGTTCCCTGAGTTTGTTTTGGGTCTTGACCTTTTCAAACTCTTTGCTGGCATCGATAAACAGGACGTTGTCATCCTCTTTGCGACATTTCTTGAATATAAGAATACAAGTCGGGATACTTGTTCCATAGAAGATATTAGCAGGTAAGCCGATAATGGCATCCACATAGTTTTTCTTTTCAATGAGGAAACGACGGATAACGCCCTCTGCATTACCACGGAACAATACACCATGCGGAGCTACACAAGCCATTGTACCGCCTTCGTTCAAGTGGTAAATCATGTGAAGGATAAAGGCATAGTCAGCGGTTTTGCGTGGAGCAAGTCGTCCGGCTTTACTGAAACGGTCATCGGTGTTGAACTTGTCAGCAGCACTCCATTCAGCAGAGAACGGAGGATTTGCTACAACTGCATCAAATTGAGTGTCGCCAAACGCATCCCATTCAAGCGTGTCACCGTTCTCAATCTTGAAGTTGCTGAATCTGATGCCGTGAAGCAACATATTCATTCGGGCAAGGTTGTAAGTTGTCGGATTCTTTTCCTGCCCATAAATATCCACAGCATTTCCAATACTTGCCGCACGGAGCAATAACGAGCCACTACCACAAGTAGGGTCATAGACATTGCGCAAACGCTGGTGTCCTATGGAAACAATCTCCGCCAAGATGCGGCTGACTTCCTGCGGAGTATAGAACTCTCCGGCTTTCTTTCCGGCACCGGCAGCAAATTGTGAAATCATGTATTCGTATGCGTCACCCAAAATATCAATTTCCTGTGATGCCTCTACCCCGAAGTCTATATCATCTAGCGCAAGAAGTACATTGCTGACGAGTGTATTCTTGTCATCGGCTGTCTTACCCAGCTTAGGAGAAGCCAAATCTATGTCAGAAAACAATCCGCCAAAATCTTCTTCGCTATCTTGTCCCAAAGTGCTATCCTCAATGCGCTTCAATGAGCGTTCAAGCATAGGTAGAATGTTCTCTTTTCGTTTGATAGCTTCGATTACTGACGAAAACAAAAATTTCGGTTCAATGAAATAGCCGATATTCTCCAAGCATTGGTTCTTGGCTTCCTCTTGTAGTTCAACAGCATCGGGATCATCCGTTTCCCACAATTCCTTAAAGGTCACTTCGTCATCCGCTAAAGCATTGTTGGCATACTTTTCTATTTTCTCTGACAAGTATTTATAGAAAATGAAACCTAATGTAAAATACATAAAGTCGCTTGCCGACATATTGCCACGCAAACGATTTGCGACCTCCCAAAGCTGGTCACGGAGTTTCTGTTGTAATTCTTCGCTCATATTGTGTAGTATTTTCAAGAACGTATATAATTTAAAATGTCATTCTGAAATTTATCATCAGTTAAATTTAGATTACCGCTAATAAATGCCTTTTTATCTATTGATTGTAATGCCATAAATAAATCAGAATAAACATCAGACTCATCTATCATTTTTTTATTAAATATATCAGCATTATTCATATCATAAATATGTTTATTCAAACGATAAAATACTCCACCTGTGTCATTATCCACAATCTGATACAACTGAAATATCTCTTCTCCTACCTTTAATTCAAACAAAAGAGTGATATCTTCATTAGAATCCACAGGCAAACTAGACATAAAGAAATCATATAAACGTTCTATTATTCTAATATTGCGTCTTTCAATATCATCTTTTAACCAATCATTTTGAGATAATTTGGACAGGGATTGTACTTCCAGAATTTTAGATTCTTTATACCTATCTTTTTTCTTTCCAAAATAATTATTTCCCGCTTGAATATTTAATCTCTTTTCAAAAATAATTTTATTTCCAAGCATATTTAAATGTGTTTCTGCATCTGATTTTTCCCATCCATTATAATTAGTATCCTGCCAACTTTGTGGAAAAATATGTTCTATTTCAGATTTTCCAATAATCAGAGTTTGTTTATCATCAAAAAGATATGCATTCAATAGCAGCAAAGACTTTGTGATTCTAGATGAAGAGAACGCATTTATTCTAGTCTTAAAATCATTAGGAATTTGATATCCAGCACAATCAATTTCTCCATTTCTCCATGTATCTACACAGAAATTAAAAACATATTGTTTAACTGCATTTACCATCGGAGATTCAATAAACCTTACGAGCATAAAGGACATAAGTTTTTTAAGATATGGAGTAAATGCTTTTTTGAAATCCTCGCTACTTAGTGTCTTATTTCTATGATAAAAAACAGATATAGGGTATTTCCAGTATTCATTAGGATAAGCCAATAAACATTGAATATATTTAGCGGCTTCTTCTTCGCAGAAACCGCCATCGTTTGTATATATAGAAGTCCAAAAGGTACCCAAATCACATAAGTCATCAAAAAAACTTTGTGTTTTGAATATTGGATACTTATTCCCTTTGCCTGAATAGTAACTTCTCAAACCTATTTCTTTACTTGTATCGCCACGTTTTGCTCGATCAATAAAAGTATAATAGCGAAATAAATCATTAAGATTAAATCCTGCTCCTGAAATAGTGGCTTCTAATTCTTTCCACTTATCTGCAAAAGTTTGTTTAGATGGCTGAGTTTTATATAATTCGGCTTTAAATATATCTGAATCTGCCAAAGGAAGACCTCGATTGTTTAATGTTCCGAATATCGTAAGTGCAGAATCTAAGTCTGAACACTCAATTGGAAGGATTATACAACGCTCTAAAATGAACAGACAGAACTCTTTCCAACCGTTCAAATGGGTTTTGGCATATTCATCACAACAGCTTAAAAAATAAGAATAGTTACGGGAATAGTAAGAAGCCGATTTATCACGAGGTTGTCCTTTTTCCAAAATCAAATCAAAATCAATTTTATCATCATCTGTTGCAACCAAAGTCTTAATATGGGTCTCTTTTTTGTTAGAAACCTTCTTTGTCATCGGATTAATTTTCCAGATACACGGCTCTATAGACTTCATTAATCCCTCTACTTCTTCATCAGAAGGATTATCTACAAGCTGATCTTCCAATTTATAGTAAAACGCACGGAGTAATAATAAAAATGACGTTATACGCTGCTGCCCATCAATAATATTAATGCGGTTTTGTTCATCTGTATCATCACAAGTAACAATCGAACCAAGAAAATATTCCCTATCATCATCTTTATGTTCTTCAAAAAAATTTTTAAGGTCATTCCAAAGGACATCACAAGTATCAACTTCCCAACGATATGGTCGTTGGTACTCTGGGATAACAAATATTTTTCCTTTTGTTGTAGGATCGTTTAAACTTAATAGACCTTGTATGTTTTTTCTACTAACATTTAATTCTGCCATAACTTATTTTCTATATTATTCCCAACTAAAAGTTTTTATAATACTACGCAATCTTTCCATTATTCTCGTCAAAGCCTTTCGAGTTTTGATAAGACCGAGATGTTTCTCTTTCAATGCTTTTTGTATAATCTCCGGCTGCTCCTTTTGTAAATAGTCATACTCTTTTATGTAGAGATTAAGCACTTCGGCAGAAATTTGTTCTTCGTCAGCCAAACCACTCACTGCCTTATTACGTTCTGACACAATATATTGGTTCAGACGTTCCTCTAATTCATTAGTTCCATCTGCTCTATTGCGCCCATTCATGAAGTTTTCCTTGTCTTCATCTACATTCTTTTGAATAAAGCCGTCAATGAGTTTTGCTTTGCCTCGCATTCCGGCATCCTTAATCATTGTATCAAGGATATGCTTCCGTTTTTCTGAATAATCATCACTATATGGGTCTAGTTCCGCAATGAGCTCCAGAATATAAGCCACATTAATAATGTCACTATGTAAAAGTTCAAGACAGAAATCAATATCTTCCAACCCTTGATTATTTCCATATGGGGCTGGATCTTCAGCTACAGTTGTCGGTGCAGCAGGTGGATCAACAAACCCAACTGTAATATCAAGGTATTTACTCTTATAATCATTAAACTGCTGTTCAGTCATACCGAGGTCTTCAGCATTCTCGCTGTAATCTTCGTATATCTGAATTTCTGCATGTTTACGGATAATGTCTCGGAACGCTAATACAAAATTCTTCTTGTCATTTTCACTTTGCAGGAAGTCTATACTACTTGGTGTCGGATATTTTTGCAGAAAATCAGTTACCAAACTCTTGTACTCCTGCTTTACTTTCTCAAACGGAGGACGTACTATATCTTCAGGATTATCAGAGTTGCTGAACAATTTAATAGCCGTATCAACATTGTTTTTCAAATCTCTGAAACAAACTATTTTACCAAAACGTTTCTTCTCGTTCAATACTCGATTGGTTCGGCTGAACGCTTGCAGCAAACCATGATATTCCATGTTCTTGTCCACATAGAGCGTATTCAGCTTTTTACTGTCAAAGCCTGTAAGGAACATACCCACAACAAGACAAAGATCAAGCGGTTTCATATCCGCCTTCTTCTTTTTCATGCGCAGATTGATGTCATCATAGTAAGCACGGAAGTTCTCTGTGGTAAAAGATGTGCCGAAATTTTCATTATAATCGTCCATGATGGCTTGCAGTTCATCCGCCTCACCCACACTCTCTTTTGCATACTGCCCTGTACCCATACCGGTCTGTTCATCATCCTGACTATTATTGGCTGCGTATGTAAATACTGCACCTATACGGATTTTAGGATTCAACGATTTGAAAATTTTGTAATAGCGTATAAGCATAGGAACAGACTGCACGGCGAACAATGCGTCAAACTCTCCATCAAATGTAGATTTATTGAAGTTGTTAAGGATAAATCTTGCAATCTCCTCCATACGAGCTTGGTTATCGTTATCAACTATTTCGTTGCCATGATAATACTCCACAAGGAAGCCAAGCACGTTTTCATCCGCTATTGCATCTTTAATAAGATATTTATGGAGACAGTTTCCAAATATTTCCTTCGTGGTATGTCCATCAACAGCATTCTCGGTGAAAATAGGTGTTCCAGTAAAACCGAATATTTGGGCATTGTCAAAGAACTTCATTATCTTCTTATGACTATCCCCAAAATGACTACGATGGCACTCATCAAATATCATCACGATACGTGAATGACGGATAGCATCAATCTTGCTGCTATACCACGTCTTACTAACTGCCGCATTAAGTTTTTGAATGGTAGTGATGATAATCTTGGAGTTGCTTTGAAGCCGTTTCACTAGTTCATCTGTATTATCAGTACTATCTACAGCCCCTGATTCAAATGCTTCGTATTCCGATTGAGTCTGGGTATCAAGATCATGTCGGTCAACAACAAACATCACCTTATCCACATCATCCAATTCTGATACAAGTTGTGCAGCCTTGAATGAGGTCAATGTTTTTCCGGCACCTGTTGTATGCCAGATATAACCATTATCATTGGAGTTTTGTACACGATCCAAAATTTTCTCTACCGCATAGAATTGGTAAGGACGAAGTACCATCAAGCATTTGTCGCCCTCATGAAGCACAATATACTTTCCTATGATTTTGCCAAGCGTACATTTTTCCAAGAAGAATACGGCAAACTTATCCAATTCATTGAACGGATGATTGACAGCATCTGTCCAGGTGAATGTGAACTTATACCCACTATTTGGATTATTGGCAAAATAGCGAGTATTAACACCGTTGGATATGACAAACAGTTGGATATAATCAAACAATCCATGAAACGAAGTCTTGTGATAACGCTGTATTTGGTTGTATGCCTGTTTAAGTTCCACGCCACGACGTTTCAATTCAATTTGCACAAGTGGCAAACCATTGACTAGAATCGTCACATCATAGCGGCATTTTTTACGTCCTTCCACCGTAATCTGGTTGGAAACCTGAAATTCATTCTGACACCACTGCTGCCTATTTAGAAATTCTACCCATATACGCTGTCCATCAGCCGTATCAAGCGGATATAAGTCACGGAGTTTCTTTGCCTTTTCAAAGCGAGTACCACCTTCAAGGTATATAAGAATCTTCTCAAACTCTTCCGCCGCAAACCCAGTACGTCCGTGCTCTTCCAATCGTTTGCGGTTGTGAATCTCCAACTGCCGCTTGAAATTGGCATAAAGATTATCTTCCTCGACAATCTGGACATAATCGTAGTCCATTTGTCGGAGTGTGGCTATCAGTCCGGCTTCCAATGCCGCTTCGCTTTGTGTTGACATATTCTTGTCCTGCTATGGTGTTACTACTTATTTATTCTAACTTGCAATATCTTGATGCCTAATGCATTCTCTATTTTACATAAGGTTTCCAACGACAAATTTTCACGACCTTTCAACACTTTAGAAACATACTGCTGGGTACAATTCATTTTCTCAGCCAGCACTCGTTGTGTCATGCCAAGTTCCTCCATCCGATCCGACATAGTTGCAGCTATAGCCTGTGAATGGCAAACCCAATCCTCTCTTTTGTTTTCCATTATATTCTTTACTTCTCCTAAAGCGTTGTCTATCTTTTCTTCAGCCATTGTATGAATCAAAAATACCTTTGTCCTATTTTGTAGGCAAAGGTACTATAAATAATTGAGATAGCACAACTTTCAGGTTGTTTTAATCTTCAACAAAGGACATAATGCATTTTAATTAATTTCTTCCCCTGTAATTAGAGCTGTTTTTTTGTAATTGGGATCAACAAACCAATTGTCGTCCAATTGGCTAAGGCTAAAAAGATTGTTGACTATAGATTCTCTATCAACTACATAAATAGGTCTATTGAGGGCGAGGAAGTAATTTAATTCATATTTACACCATATTGATTTTAGTGAATTTTCAGACTGCACAAAAATTAAAGCCTTTGATGTACCTTGCAAATTTACACACCTCATTTTTATGTAATTTAAT
>OHTW01000863.1_pt1 | contig 11510 bp, 9 predicted proteins | sample 1579031 | NCBI WGS metagenome assembly OHTW01 (sample SAMEA3879602, study PRJEB24766) | human gut metagenome | biome: human-associated habitat; feature: feces | place: USA | collected 1985/1987 | reverse complement strand
ATGATGGACAGCTCGGCTATGAACATGCCTCCACCGGCATTTATGATATGGTTATCTTAGATCTCATGCTTCCGAAAATGAACGGTTATGAAGTTCTATCTGCCCTGCGCAGGGATGGACAGAATGTTCCGGTACTCATTCTCTCCGCAAAAACAGAAATTGATGATAAGATACAGGGATTTACTACCGGTGCGGACGATTATATGACCAAACCATTTGAAATTCGTGAACTGCTCATGCGCATACAGGCGATCAGCAGACGCAGCCATCATCAGGATACTTCACACCCTGTCGTTGGAAATCTCTCCTACGATCCCGCTACCTGCGAAATCTGCAACACACAGACCAAAAAATCTGTCCAGGTATCCGGAAAAGAAATGCAACTGCTGGAGTTTTTTATGAATAACTGTAATCAGGTTCTCGAGAAAAACCAGATTACCACAAAAATCTGGGGATTCGATTCCAATGCAGAATACAATAATGTGGAAGTATATGTTTCTTTCCTGCGGCGGAAATTTCACCACCTGCAGGTCAATGTGACACTCCGCGCCATTCGCGGAGTCGGTTATATTATGGAGGTTTCCGATGATTAAATCTTTACAAAAGAGAATCAGTACACTTTTTATGTTCCTGCTTACCATCATCTGGCTTGTTATTTTACTGCTTTTTGTCAACAACTCCTACCGGAACAATCTGAGTGATCTCCAGCAAACCGTTCGTGCCGCTCTCCACTATACTACATGGGATGCATTTGTCATCTCTAATGGACAGACGTCTCCGTCCGAACTTGATCATATTTCCTATTGTCTTTTTTCTATTGATGAATCCAATGAAATGGATATCATGTTTGACACTTTTTCTGATGTCTCCGACAGTTATCTTTTAAAACAGGGAAAAGCTCTCATATCCAATAGTAAGAAATATGTATTTATCAGGCGTTATGTCTCTGTAAATCATCTTCGCGCCAAAAAAGGACAATATTATGTTTTAATGCTCAGTGGAACACCGGCTCTAAAATCAACACTGCCAACCGTCTTTCTCTGTTTCATCCTCGCATTGATTGGAATTATCGTATTTACCATTTCCTCCAAAGCACTCTCGCGATGGATGGTAAAACCCATTGAAAATACAATTCTTTCCGAGAAAAAATTTATTTCCAATGCCAGTCATGAGCTGAAAACTCCACTCTCCGTCATCAGCGCCAATGCCGAACTTCTCTCTTCTGAAGTAGGCAGGGACAATAAACATCTGTTGTATATTCAGCAGGAAACTTCCCGGATGATCTCTCTTGTCCAGAAAATGCTTACGCTCACACGGCTGGATGCTCCACAGATCCAGAATACCCATGCAGTTTTCCCTGTAGATGACGCACTGCTTGACATTATCTATCCAATGGAAAGTGTTGCTTTTGAAAAACACATTGCGCTTTCCATTGATGTTCAGGAACAAATGAAAATGGATGGAAACGAGAGTCAGATTCAGAATCTCGCTTCCATCCTGTTAAATAATGCTTTAAGTTATACTCCGGAAGGCGGAAATATCGAAATTCACGCCCATATCCATAACCGTAAATTTTATTTATCCGTGGAAAATACCGGCAATCCGATTCCGGAAGAAATCCGTGACCGCCTGTTTGAACGTTTTTTCCGCGCAGACGAAGCACGCGCGGATAACGGTCATTTTGGACTCGGTCTGTCCATTGCGCACTCTATTGTCACGAACCATTCCGGCAAAATTACCGTAGAACGGCAGGGGGACAAAAATGTATTTTCCGTTATGCTGCCTGTGACTTTCCACAAATAATTCAGCGCACCTGATTGCCCACAATGCGGTAATAAATTTTTGAAGTGATCCGGAATACCACATAATAGATAACCGCAAATGCAAGTACCGTTGTAACGAGACACCAGACAAACAACTGCCCGCTGTCCATAATCAACAGGGAAAGCACTCTGCGGATCAGTGGAAATGCCGCCACGACATGCAGTACTGCCACCACGATCGGCAGAAAGAACACCATGCGGATCTGCGTCTCGATCGCCGACTTCACCTCGACATTGCTCATGCCCACCTGTTCCATGATCCGGTATCGCTCCTTGTCCTCGTACCCCTCCGATACCTGTTTGTAGAAAATAATCATCACTGTCACTGCCAGAAAGACGGTGCCAAGGAAAATCCCAAGGAAGAAAAACCCTCCGTACAGTGCCAGCAGCTCCTTCCGGTTTACTGCCCTGCCGCGCACGCGCCGCCAGACAACGCCATATTTTTCCCCAGAGGAATAATTCTCCACGTTTCCGCTGCACGCGATCTTTTCTGTCTCCGTTCCGGTAATATTGATTCCAAGTACATTTTCATAGGCATACGCACTGACATTCTCTGTATTTGCCTCAGCGATCGCCAGTTTCTGCAACTTCTGCAGCGTCTGCATATGATCCACAACGATATAATAAACCCCATCCATAAACGAAATAGCCCCTCCATTGCTGCGATTCTTACAGTATCCATTTTGCTGTACGGTAAACGTTTCTCCAAGAATCTGTATCTGATCTCCACACAATGTTTTCGTAGACTGGAACCGTTTTTCCCGGAAGATAAGAATTTTTCCGGCTTCTACCTTTGGCACATCCGCCTCTGTCAGCGTGTGATCCATCCGAAGGAAATTATCCCGCGTCAAAAAATACAGGCTCGCATTTGTCGGTTTCTGCCCAATCGTAAGAGAATCTTTCTCCAACGTCATCGCAAAATTCAGATACGAATAACTCTCACTGTCCGTCACGTTTGTTCCCGTATCCTCTATAAACTGTATAATATCCGAACTCTGCTCCGATACATTTTCCTTCACCTCAGAATAGCCGGTCTGCACGTTGATCTCATATGGATAGAGTATGTTAATCTCATCATAAAAACCCACAAACATACAGACCGTGGTAGACACCATGACCATCACCATCGTCGATAAAATACAGATGCTTGCCAGCCCCGCCGCATTCTGCTTCATCCGGTACATCATCGTCGATACCGCGATAAAATGCTTTTTTTTGTAATAAAATCCATGGGTTTTCCGCAGCAGCTTTAACACCGCAATACTGCCCGCCGTAAACAGCATATATGTTCCAGCGATCACCAGAAGCACTGCCACAAAAAACAGGCTGATCACTTTCATTGGCTGCTCTGTCGTAATGGCAATTGCATATCCCGCACCGAGACATACTACTCCTAAAATTGCCATAAGCCACTTCGTTTTCGGCTCCTTTTCCCCCACACTGCTGCCCCGCAAAAGTTCCACCGGATTTGCCAGTTTCATCTGCATCAGATTGTAAAAAAGCGTCATCATATACAAAATACCAAACACCAGCACGGTATTTTTCACGGCAGACGGCGGAACGGAAAATTCGATCGTCACCTGAATCCCCAGAATCCGGTAAATCAGCATAAGTGCCAGTTTGGAAAACAAAATTCCAGCAACAATGCCTCCGACGATCGAGACAAACGCGGTAAACACCGTCTCAATGGCAAGCACTTTCGCAATATGCCGCTTTTCCATCCCGAGAATATTGTAAATTCCCATCTCTTTTTTACGCCTTTTACTGATAAAGCTGTTTGTATAAAAAATATAGATATACGAGAAAACGCCTACCACAATCACACCAAACGACATGATTGTTGTAATATAAAAGGCTCCGCGCATTTTTTCAAGCCCGGCACTGTTGTTGATAAACATCATAATGTAAAACATAAGCACCGTGATCATTCCCGCAACCATATAAGGAACATACAGTGATTTGTTATTTTTCAGGTTGTTTTTTGCCAGCCGTACATACAGATTATTCATAGTTCTCACCACCTGTCGTCAGAACGGTCAATGTTTCCGAAATCTTTGCATACAATTGTTCATTACTCATGCTTCCGCGGTACAATTGGTGGAAAACTTCCCCGTCCTTGATAAAAAGCACCCGGTTTGCATGGCTCGCCGCCTTGGTACTGTGCGTTACCATAAGAACCGTCTGCCCCTCCTTATTGATCTGCGAAAACAGCGTCAGCAGGCTGTCGGTTGCCTTGGAGTCCAAAGCTCCTGTCGGTTCATCCGCAAGGATCAGCTCCGGCTTTGTGATGATTGCCCGCGCCACCGCCGCACGCTGTTTTTGTCCACCGGACACCTCATACGGATACTTCTCCAGAATATCCACAATGCCAAGTTTCTGCGCAATTGGATAAAGCCACTCATTCATATGCTTATAAGGCACATTTGAGAGCACCAGCGGCAGGAAAATATTGTCCTTCAGCGAAAAATTGTCAAGCAGATGAAAATCCTGAAACACAAAGCCAAGATGCTCCCGCCGAAATGCTGCAATTTCTTTTTCCCGCACCGTCACAAGGTTTTTCCCGTTCAGCAGTACTTCTCCCTCCGTCGGACGGTCAAGCGCCGCCAGAATATTCAAAAGTGTTGTCTTGCCCGATCCGGACTCGCCCATGATCGCGACATACTCGCCTTCCTCTACCGAGAACTGGATGTTTCGCAGTGCCTGCACCTGATTGCCACCAAATCTCGTCGTATAAACTTTTTTCAGATTATGCACTTCTAAAATTGTCATGATTTTTACTCCTTATAAATCTGTCCTTTTTTCTACTGTTTTCATAAAAATAACTCTGTCCCTTTTTTACAATTTCAGAATAGCAAAAAACCGAAATGCAAGCCATTGATTTGTCTTACATTTCGGCTTTGTATCTTACATTTGTGTAAGATACCTGTTTTTACATCCCGAGTATCCATGTTATTTGTCTCCCACGTCAAAACACTTAATCTCGGACATCCAAATTATTTCTTTCAAATACAATTGTCACATCCGTACCTTTTCCAATTTCGGATGTGATCATAATCCCATGCCCAAGCTTTTTAGTAATCTCCCGGCACAGATAAAGTCCGATTCCCGTCGAAGTTTTATCTGCCCGTCCGTTATACCCGGTATAACCTTTTTCAAAAATCCTTGGCAGATCCTCCTTCCGGATGCCGATTCCCTGATCAGAGATCACAAGTTCACAGGTATTGTCGGCTTCATTCCGGTTTATCTGTATTGTAACCGCGCGATTTTCGCCGCTGTACTTAATCGCATTGGACAAAATCTGCTCCACAACAAATTCCAGCCACTTTTCATCCGAGAGCACCATCTCCCGGCATTCCTCATAGTGAATGGCAATCTTTTTACGAATCATAATCAGCGCAAACCTCCGGATCGCAGTGCGCACCACCTGATCCGCTGAAACCATCTCAAGCACCAGATCATTCATACCGGAATTCATCCGCTGGTACTGAAGTGCCATATTGACATACTGGTTAATCCAGAATAATTCCTGCTGCATGTCATACAACACACTTTTTTCCATTCCCGCTGTTTCATCCGGATCTGTCTGTTTTTGTTCTTCCCTCTGCAAAAGCAGACGCATCGCGGAGATCGGCGTTTTGATCTGATGCACCCACAGAGCATAATATTCTTCCATTTCCCGCTGCAGGTTCCTGTATGCTCCCTTTTCCTCCTGCCGCTTATTCTGCAGTTGTTCAAGCGCATCCATATACACTTCCTCCAGCGCATCCTCCGTATCTGAAAGTGCCTGCATGCCCTGCATATAATCCCGGATCTGCCTTTTTACTGTCCGCAGGCGATACCAGTACCGTATCCCGCAAAATACAGCGGCCAGCACAAAAAATACAAGTTCCAGTCCCGCAAAATATCGGATATCCGCAGCGGGTATGCCACAAATGTAAAGCACAAAAATGTGGAAGATCATAAGCCCTGCCACAAGTGCAAGACCGCCTTTGTATCTGTTTAAATACTGCTTTATGTATGCCCTCAATGTGCGCCTCATTTCCTGATCACTTTTTAATCTGATAACCGATTCCTTTTCGTGTTAAAATAAAATTTGTCAATCCAATCGTTTCCAGTTTTCTTCGCAGCCGGTTCACATTGACCGACAATGTGTTTTCATCCACATACACATCACTTTCCCACAATGCCATCATCAGATTCTCCCTCGTTACAATTGCCCCCGGATTTTCAAGCAGCGTCTGCAAAATCTTCCGCTCATTTTTGCTTAACTCCAGTATCTGCTCTTCGTAGGTCAGTGTCCCATCCGACAGATTCAGCCACACCCCCTGATGCTCAAGCATATGGCTTTCCCCTGCAAATTCATAAGTCCGGCGTAGCATCGCCTGAATCTTTACTGTCAGCACATTCAGATCAAACGGTTTTATGATGAAATCATCCCCGCCCATATTGATCGCCATCACCAGATTCATATTGTCATTCATCGAAGAGACAAATATGATTGGCAGCTTCGAAACTTTCCGGATCTCTGTGCACCAGTAAAATCCATTGTGGAACGGAAGCCTTATATCCATCAACACCAGATGCGGTTTTACCCGGGCAAATTCTTCCATCACACTATTAAAATCCGCTACTGCAAAGACTTCATAATTCCAGCTCTGTAAATGCTGCCGGATTGTTTTTGCAATCACTTCATCATCTTCCACAACTAATATCCGATACATATTTTTCCTTTCCTGTAAAACATTCCACTTATCCTTCCTTGACTTGCACCGTCTGCCCTTTCATGCTAAAATGAGCGCGTAAAAAGGAGTATAAATGCAAATGAAGGAGGAATTATCTATGAAACCATTGAACTGGGCAACCCTTGGCTGTGGTGTCATTGCAAACGAACTTGCCACTGCACTTGCCAGGCAAAACCGCCATCTGTATTCCGTCGCAAACCGCACACACGAAAAAGCAGTAGCATTCGCGGAAAAATACCAGATTTCCAAGGTATATGATCGCCTTGAAGATGTCTTTACCGATCCGGATGTAGACATTATCTACATCTCTACCCCACATAATACGCATATTCAATATCTGCGTCAAGCACTGGCAAACGGAAAGCATGTCCTCTGCGAAAAATCCATCACCTTAAATTCAAACGAACTGGATGAGGCCATTGCCCTTGCGGAAAAAAATCATGTCATTCTGGCGGAAGCCATGACCATTTTCCACATGCCGATCTACCGCAAACTTGCAGAGATCATAAGCTTCGGCACCCTTGGACCACTTCGTCTGATTCAGGTAAACTTCGGCAGCTATAAAGAATATGATATGAATAATCGCTTTTTTAACCGCAATCTGGCCGGAGGCGCTATGTTAGATATTGGCGTTTACGCCTTATCCCTGATCCGCTGGTTCTTTGTCGAAACTGCCGATCAGGTACTTTCACAGGTAAAATACGCACCAACCGGCGTGGATGAACAGGCAGGCATCCTTCTTATGAACCCAGCCGGCGAGATGGCAACCGTCACCTTATCGCTTCACGCAAAGCAGCCAAAGCGCGCAACCATCGCATTCGATAAGGGTTACATCGAGATCTTTGAATACCCAAGAGCTATGGAAGCAACCATTACTTACACCGGGGACGGACATAAAGAAACTATTTCCGCAGGAGAAACTGCAGATGCCTTAAGCTATGAAGTTGCTGACATGGAAGCCGCTGTATGCTCCGGCGATTTATCCACAATTGAATCACTTATGCATCTTAATTATTCACAGGATGTTATGCATATCATGACTGAAATTCGAAACAACTGGGGTATGAAATACCCGGAAGAAGAGTAATCTTACTTTAAACCAAAATTCGACTACACATTTAGTATAAATGTATGATTTTTCCTGTCAATCTGGTTTTTAAAACCACATCTATCCAACATGATAGTCCTTGATCCTCTCCCAGATGTGCGTATCGTACTGCGCTTCCGTGCTGCGCCGATCTTCTTTTAAAAGCTGGGCATAGATCAGATCAAGGATCAGCAGGATCGGAAATTGCGGGGAAATGACATTTCCGTATTCGAGGTTCTTTTTTACCGGTGCGAGCACGATCTCCTCATACGTCCGTTTTTCCCGCTCTGCGTTGGAGGAAGTCAGATATATGACCGCTGCCCCACGCGCTTTCGCCCGGTCAAGTGCATCAATGAGCTCGCGCGTCGCGCCGCTTAGGCTGATGCCGATCACGAGGCACGCGTTTGTGATACGCGCTTCATTCAATACCATCTGGTGCAGTTCCGTGATTGCCTCCGCATCCATGCCAAGCCGCAGCAACCGAAGTTGAAACTCCTGTGCCGCCAGCCCAGAACTGCCAAATCCATACAAAAAAATGCGCGTATGTTCCCCGATTAGCTGGGACACATGTTTGATCTGTGGTTCGCGGATTAAGCTGTATGTTTTTTGCAGCAATTCCTCATACGAATACAGGACGTGGATGGTCTGTTCCTCCACATTCGGTCGCTCCGCGATCGAGGGCTGGTAGTTGTAAATAAACTCCCGGTATCCGCTGTAACCCATTTTCTTGGCAAAGCGTGACAGAGATGCTTCTGAAACATGTAGCATCTTTGCCATGCGTCCCGATGAAAAATCCATCTCTTTTTCATTCGAAATAAAAAAATCGGCGATTGTTTTCTCCACCACCGTAAACATCTCATAATTTGCCTCGATCATCGGCACAACACTGCTTCCATAAGTCTGCATACGCGTTTTCTCCTTTTCCTGCTTCCTCAGTTACTTGCGGAACATCAGAGTTTATGGTGCCCACGTCCAACGGGATATATAACTCTATGTCCATAACCCGATCTGTAATTTTATTTCATTATATCATATATTTTTGAAAGTTCTTTCAAAAGCACACACGATTTTTCTTTTTTTCCGTTTTTGGGGATTGTTCTTTCCATTTGCCCAAACCCTATGGATTTTTCCAATTTTGCATCCTATAATCAACTTAACAAATGCAGGAAACGCAATTTTAAGGAGGAGAACTACTATGCGTATTTATAAAACAAAAAACTATGACGAAATGAGCCGCAAGGCGGCCAACATTATCTCCGCACAGATAATCTTAAAACCGGAATCTGTGCTCGGACTTGCCACCGGTTCTTCACCGATCGGCACCTACAAGCAGCTGATCGAGTGGTACAACAAGGGCGATCTTGATTTTTCACAGATCCGCAGCATCAACCTTGACGAATACAAAGGCCTTCCTGCCGACAACGATCAGAGTTACGCTTACTTTATGCGCCACAACCTGTTTGACCACGTAAACATCAAATCCGTAAACACCTTTATTCCAAACGGCATGGAAGCTGATGTGGAAAAGGAATGCTCCCGCTACAATGCCATCATCCGCAGCATGGGCGGCATCGACTTACAGCTCCTTGGCATCGGCAACAACGGACATATCGGTTTTAACGAGCCATCGGATTCCTTTGCAAAGGAAACCCACTGCGTCGACCTGACCGAAAACACCATTCAAGCCAATGCACGTTTCTTTTCCTTCATTGAGGAAGTCCCGACACAGGCATATACGACCGGCATCAAAAACATTATGCAGGCACGGCACATCCTACTGATCGCAAGCGGTGAAGCCAAAGCCGATGCACTCTATGAGGCAGTTTACGGACCGATCACCCCGCATGTACCGGCATCAATCCTGCAGTTACACGACGAGGTTTCCGTCGTTGCCGATGAAGCTGCATTATCCCGCATCATCAAAGAAGGACTGATCTAGGAAAAGGAGTACGCCATGATCATAAAAAACGGACTGGTCTGGGAGGAGTCTGGCTCCTTTCGGAAAAAAGAACTGGTTGTTGATACAACGACACACCGCATCGCAGAAACCGCAGAAGACGATACGGTATTTGATGCCGAGGGGCTTTATGTGATCCCCGGTCTGGTGGATGTCCACATCCACGGGGCAAGAGGTCACGATTTCAGTGACGGAAATTCCAAAGGACTTGCCGAAATCGCACAATATCTGCATTCCTGCGGTGTGACTTCATTCTGCCCGACTTCCATGACCCTGCCGGAAGAACAGCTTACAGCTGCCTTTGCGACGATTAACGATGTGCCGGATGCTGCCGGATATGCCCACATCGCGGGCATCCACATGGAAGGTCCATACCTCTCCCCGGAAAAGAAAGGGGCGCAGAAAGCAAGCTATCTGCACGCGCCGGATGCCGCCATGTTCCGACGGCTCTCTGCTGCAAGCGGAAACAAGATCCGCATCATCACGATCGCCCCGGAACTGCCGGGTTCCGATGCGTTTATCCGGGAGTTCAAAGACACCGTTGCGATCTCACTCGGACACTCCACAGCATCGTATGAAATCGCAGAAAATGCCTTTGCCGCCGGTGCCAACCATGTCACCCATCTGTTCAACGCCATGCCGCCACTACACCACCGCGATCCTGGCATTATCGGCGCGGCAGCGGACTGTCCGCATGCGATGGCAGAGATCATCTGTGACGGCATCCACATCCACCCGTCGGTCATCCGCAATGCCTTCCGCATGTTTGGCAACGACCGCATGATTTTAATCAGCGATGCGATGCGTGCAACCGGTATGGAGGACGGCGAGTACGAACTCGGCGGACAGCCGGTAATCAAAAAAGGCCGCCTTGCGACCTTAAAAGACGGAACCATCGCAGGTTCCGCCACCAATTTGTTTGACTGTATGAAAAATGCGGTGCAGTTTGGCATTCCGCTCGGCGTGGCCGTCAAAGCCGCCACCTGCAATCCTGCAAAGAGCATCGAATGTTCACAGGAAATCGGCACCCTTGCCGTCGGGGCAAGAGCCGACATCCTGCTTTTAGATCAGGATCTGAATATTGTAAAGATCCTGTAATTATGCTTCTGTGCTCACCACGCCTTTCCATACAAAGGAAAACTGCATGGTTTTGTCCGTCTGCAACAGATATTCCGGATGCGTCTGCGCGCCCCAGCTGTCGTCGCCGCCGACACCCATCTGGGCTTTTGCCACACGGACAACCGTGTAGTGTACCGGTGGCAGCTCATACGGATGCATCGCATTTTCTATCTCATGCGGCGTATACGGCAGTGCGGAAAATACCATCGGACCTGTTTCTTCTGTCATTTCAAACAACATGCCATCTCCGGCACGGTTAGTCACACGCGCCCAGCGCACGCCACATTTTGCCCCACATTCCTGCGGAACCATATACCGCGCCACATTGTCTTTTACCTTATTGCTGTAGATGCCAAGTTTGGCTCCCTTACAACGGTCAGCATAGGTTTCCTGTTCGCCCAGTCCATACCACTGCAGTCGGTCGTAATCGGCATTAAATTTAAACAGTACGCCAAATTCCGGCATGTCGCCCAATTCTTTGACCGGATCATAACAGAGCGTGGTCTTTACCCTGCCATCCCCAAATACTTCATAGGACAACCGACATTCCGAAACCGGTGTGGTCGGCATAAAATAGCGGAACGAAACGGTAATGCTGTGTTCGTGTTCCGTGACTTCCGGCGTACTCGTCTCCTGCGGGCTTTTATGGCTGACATACAGACTGGCCGTTTTCCACTGTGCATAGCGCGCCGGCATGAGATTTCCACAGTCATTGTCCGTCGGTGCCCGCCAGAAGTTTGGTTTCGGGATTGCCTCGATCATCTCTTTGCCCGCATATTTGT
>OHTW01000860.1_pt1 | contig 11534 bp, 8 predicted proteins | sample 1579031 | NCBI WGS metagenome assembly OHTW01 (sample SAMEA3879602, study PRJEB24766) | human gut metagenome | biome: human-associated habitat; feature: feces | place: USA | collected 1985/1987 | reverse complement strand
TGAACAAGGAAAAGGAGATCGAAACCGTTACCCTCATGGTGCGCCGGTATTGTTGGGGCGTGCACGGGACAAGGGGCGAGGCGCTTGGCCGATACTCCCTACCGCAGTTCTTTTTCCTGCGGAGCCACTCAGGCCTCCCGGGTATGACAAACATAACAATGTCAGGTGTGCCGTGCTCTTGGACTCCGGTGTGTTTTCCCGGTCTTGCAGTTAGCGACCGTTCCTTGTTGATGACCGCGGAGGCACATGGCCATCCCACACAATTGATTCTATGACGGAGCTCTATCACTTCACGCTTTCGCATTACGACCTTCCTGCTCTCTGTCCTACGCTTAAATGTCATTGTTGGCCTTTGACGCTCCAAGGACTCGATACTGGTGGCTTGCCAAGCCTTACCAGGCCGGATTCCCACCGGCTATATGCTTGCCACCGAACCGGCGCACACCCCCGTTTCTTTCATTATATCAGAAACTGGGGTGATTTTGTGTTTTTTTGACAGGTTGAGGAAGGCTCCGGCGCTTTTGGCACCGGAGCCTTCCTTGAGTCTTACTTCGCAAGTACAACGGAAATTTTGATCTCCTTTTCCGCCTCGCTCAGGTCGAACGCACCGCCGTCTGCGACGCTGACACGCAGTTCATACAGTGTGCCGTCGGCCAGGGTATCCACGGCAGTCCCGGCTTCATCCGTGATCGTCCACAGCTCTTTGCTGACCTCCGCCAGCTTTCCGTCTGCACCGTAGGCATAGAGCTTCAAATCAGCGGCGCTTCCGGAAAGATTGTTCATCCGGAACGAGACCGTCGTGTTGGGATGAACATTTTCAACCGTCACAGTATTGCGCCAGCTCGCGACCGTACCTTCGCCGCCGGCCTGCTCAAACTGTTCCTGTGTCAGTACGTTCCGCGCGGCCTTATCGAGATCGACCTCTCGGTACGGCATTTCGGGCAGATAGACGAAGCGATCCTGTAATCTGAGCAGCTCCAGATAGCCCGTCGGGCAGTAGAGCGCATTGCCGCTGTTTCCGGCATACATACCGATAGCCATGTTATTGTAGCCATATTTGTTGGAGACGTCCATGGTGAATACCGTCTCGCCGGTGGCAAAGTCCAGAATGATGTACTGCCACATGCCGCTTTCCAGATCCTGCACATAGCCGTAGATATAGCCCGTCGCGGTGGAGAGCTTGAGAATCGATGTATCGCTCAGGTCATTTCGAGACCAGATGCTCTTCATCTCATAGCCGCTATCGGTTTTCACGGTGTCCACGCGCTCGACGCCGGGCGCGATCATGCAGTTGCCCTTTGTCAGCCAGTTTGTGTCATAGATGTTGGCGTAGCTCTGGATGGAGGAATCGCTGTTGGGATCGGCAAGGCCTGCGCTGCCTGCGCCGAACCAGTTGCACACGATAGTGCTGACGGTGCCCTCACTGTCATCATAGACGATGGCAGAGTTTTCAACCGCCACCTGATAGCCCTCGGGCAGATCATCCAGCACCGGCATGCTTGCAACAATCTCACCGGTCTTCATATCGAGCGCCAGCAGCTTGACTGGATCCGCGTTGTCGGTGAACATCACAAGATCTGGCGTCAGCGACGGGGAGCAGCCGCCGCCCCAGGCAAGACCGCCGCCGGTGGTCTTGTCACCCTCGCCGCTGACCTTCGCACCGACGCTCTCATACGGTGTGCACCAGACAGCCTCGACACCGTTATTGGCGCGCAGCAGATAGCAGTTCTGGTTTGTCAGGATGACCGCGCCGTCCTTGGAGGCGGCAATCCCGTTTTCCGCACCCTCGCCGAGCGCCAGCCCGTAGACGAAGACGGCCTTCGAAAGGTCGGCCTGCTCTCCGTTTAGGATCGCCTCGATTGCCGAGTGGGCGATGTAGCCGAGCACACCCTGCTGCTCGCGCTCGGGATAGATGCGGAAGCCGCCGGTGGCAAACCAGAGGTTGCCGTCGTAGTCAAAGACCACGGAAAGAAGATTCTGCGTCAGCTCCTTGCCGAGCGCAGCTTCGGCTGCCGCCTTGATGTCAATGTCCAGTACCTTTTCAAACTCCGGCAGGACGTTTCCTGCTTCATCGGTTGCCCGCAGCATCAGCACATGGTTGTTGCTGGTGGGGCAGACGATGCGGTTTTCCGAGTCAAGGAACGTGTAGGAGCTCTGGATGACGTAACCGCCGCCGTCGTGCTGCTTCGGAGAGAAATAGCCAAGAGTCTTCGTCTCTTCGGCATTCAGATCGCGGATGGCGATGCCGCCGAGCAGCGGTACGACTGCGTGGCCGTAGCTGTCAAAGTAAATGGCAGGCGAAGCGTTCGCGTTGGTTTTTTCATAGGAAACATTGATCTCCGGATAGATGCCAAGCGGCAGGACTTCATCCGTAGAGTCGGTATTGTAGCCGTCGTGGTGAATGTTGGCGTCGCTCTTTGCCATATAGGGGTTTTCATCGACACGCTTGGCATTCATGGCCTTTACCGGCAGGGCGGCGCTTGCCGCGGAGTCTGTATCCGATGCAAGCATGTCGGAAGACTGCTTCGCACCGCAGGCCGCCAAAGTCAGGCACAACACACCGGCCAGCAGAAGGGTTGGTACAGAACATTGTAACTTTTTCTTTTTCATTGATTTCCTCCATTTTTGTGCTTGTTGTCTCGGTTTGGTTCGATGCCCGTTTATTCAATCCAGGCATTCAGTCCTCGCTGGAATGCTTCTTCGGAAACCGGCTTCATCAGGAAATAGTCGGCCCGCAGTCGGAAGGCGTGAAGGGAGAAATCCAAGTCGCTGCACCAGATCATCCGGCACGCGGGGCATAAGGAGCGAAGATGTTCCGCTGCATTCAGTCCTGCCACTCCGGAAAGTGCAATGACGGCATTGGTTGGAGCATCTTTCTGCGCCGTTTCAAAAAAGCGTTCCTGGTCGTCATATTGCATGACCTGCGGAAACAGCCCCTTCGCTTCACAAAACCGGGTAATTTGCTCGGCGTAGCGCTGCCGCTCTGCTTCCTGTTCTGCCAGCACGGCAATACGATACACAGATTTCCCTCCTTCCTTCATCCGATTTGGCATTTTGCTTGCGCTCAGTATAAAAAGGCCATTCGGTTTTTTCAAGCGCCGTAGCACGAAAGGGGCGATTTTGGCACGAATTCCGACAGCGGTTCTTTGTCATCCTCGACACGCTGTGATATAATTATCTGGGAATTCAAGCACAAGGAGATAACCCTGCATGAGAATTGCGATTGTGGATGATCTTGCTGCGGAACGTGCACTGCTGAAAGACCGGCTGGAGCAGCAGCTTCACCGGAGAAATGTGCAGGCGGATATTCTGGAATACGAAAGCGGCGAGACATTTCTGGAAGCGGCAAGGAAAGCGCCCTTTACTGCCGCATTTCTGGATATTTATATGGATGGCATGACGGGCATGGAGGCGGCAAAGAAGCTACGGAAAACCAACACGGACTGCCTGCTGGTTTTTACTACGACCTCGACCGACCATGCGCTGGAGGGCTTTCAGGTACGGGCGCTGCACTATCTGGTCAAGCCCTTTACCGAAGCGGACATCGACGCGCTGACGGACGAGCTGCTTGCCCGCGTACCGCAGCCGGATAAATATATGGAGCTAAAGGTGGAGGGAAGCGAGATCCATCTGCGCTATCAGGACATCGTCTACGCAGAACACTTCGCCCACTTGATCTACGTCCATACGACGGTTCAAAAGACGCTTGCCACACGCCAACCCTTCAAGACGTTCATCGCCCCACTAAAGGATGACACACGTTTTTTTGTGTGCGGGCGCGGCGTGATCGTGAATCTGGAACACGCGAAGGATCTGGAAGGCTCCGCCTTCCGCATGGCGGACGGAAGCCGCGTGTTTGTCAGTCAGGACCTTCTGAAAAGTGCCCGACAGTCATTTATGGAGTTCCTGCTTCAAAGGGGGCGGATGGTATAATGGAGCTGCTGCGTCCAATTCTGGAGCTCGGCGTGGTGATTCCCGGCATGCTGCTTGCCTACTTCCCGGTAAAATCCAGCTTAAAGCAGCCGCTGTCAAAGCTTGTTTTGTGGCTTGTTCCGCTGCTTGCGCTGCTTTGCGCCGCCGGAGGCGTGGTGTGCTATGCGCGCCGCATGCCGACTGCGCCGGTGCTTGCGGGGCTGACCTTGCTCGCAGCCGTGATCTACATAAAAACGCTCCGGATCTCGCTTTGGAAATCCGGAACGGTTGCATTATCTGTCTGTGCGGTATTTGCCTGTATCAACAGCCTTTGCCGGGCGATCAACGCCGCTATGCTGGTCGGTTTGCCGCAGGCGCAGGCTGCGCCATGGTTCTGTCTGCGGGCCGTGATTTGCTATCATGCGATCTGCTGGCTGTTTGCCGCCATCGCCTATTATCCTGCGACGCACAGCGTGCGGAGGATGGTCGAGGACGAAAATTTTGCGCAGACCTGGTATGTGTTCTGGGTGCTGCCGCTGGTGTTCATTGCGCTGAATCTGTTTATGATCCCCAAGTATGCGGACACGCTCTATACCGGGCGTGTTTTGCAGGGGTATTTTGTGATCAGCATCGCACTTTTGTTTTTGATGCTTTTCTTCAACGCAATCTTCCTTCTGATGGCGATCAGCATCAACCGGAATGTGAGATTGCAGCAGGAGAACCAGCTGCTTTCCATGCAGCAGCAGCGCTACGAAAGCCTGAAAGCTGCCATTGAGGAAGCCCGACAGGCGCGGCACGATCTGCGCCACCAGCTATGTCAGCTCGCTGCCCTTGCAGAAGAAGGGGATCTTGAAAAGATCAAAGCCTATCTCTCCGGTGCGGTTTCCAGAATTCCAAGTCTTGAAATGCATTTCTGCGAAAACCGGGCGGCAGACGGCGTGGTCGGGTATTACTGCGCACTTGCGAAGCGGGAGCAGATCCCATTTTCCGTGCAGCTCGATCTGCCGGAATGTCTTCCTGTAGACGAAATCAATCTATGTCTGGTTCTCTCGAATCTGCTGGAAAATGCGCTGGAAGCCAGCCTGCGCACCGCGCCTGCCCGACGCAGGATCAAACTGACAGCCTATCTGCATGGCAACAGTCTGGCACTGATTCAGGTTGAAAACACCTATGACGGAGTCATCCGCGAAAAAGGTGGTGTCTTTCAGTCCTCCAAGCGAAAAGGAGAAGGTGTTGGTATCCAGTCCGTCCGCCATATCGCAGAAAAATCTGGTGGAGTAAGTACAGTCACCTACCAGGACGGTCTGTTCTGCGCAAAGGTCATGCTTCGGGGATAATTATGCCCGGCCTTTCCAAAACGGCACGACCACAGATTTCAGCAGTCTCGCTTCCGGCAATCCCTGTATGTACCGGATCGCCGTTTTTGCAAAGATATTACATGGAAGCAATTCAAAGAGGCCGTAGCCTGGTGTAATGGGTGAAAATTGCACTTGAAATAGTTAGTGCATTCTTTTGATGCGCCATAAAACTCAGCCGCACCTTTCAGAAGACCACTGATGATAGCTTCTGAATCCTCGGTGTTTCGCAGATTGGCCTCCAACACGCTCATTCCACGGTGGAATGCACTGCATTCAACAAATGGTGTGTTTTCCTGCATGATTTCGTTGCTCATGGATACGCCTCCTTTGATTGATAAAAAAAGCGCAGAGACTGACCAATCTCTCAAAATCGGGCAGTCTCTGCTGTGCGACCGCACAGCAAGGCTGAGCGGTTATGTACTTATAAAAAGGACACCTATTCTTTTGAATAGATGTCCTTTTTTGTTGTGCCGGGGGCTGTTTTGAATTGGGTCAGATGGCCCAGCTCTGGCTTTCGGTCTGCAAATCCACCATGTGGGTGTACTGGCCGTTCCGGGCATAAAGTGCATCGGGTGCGCCCTGTTCGGCCACCACGCCGTCGGACAGCACCACGATTTTGTCCGCACCGGCTACGGTGCGCATCCGGTGGGCGATGATGAGGACTGTTTTGTTTTTAATGAGCCGGGATAGTGCCCCCTGAATGGCAGTTTCGTTTTCCACATCCAAGCTGGCGGTGGCCTCGTCCAGCAGGATGATAGGCGCATCCTTCAGAAAAGCACGGGCGATGGAAATGCGCTGACGCTCGCCGCCGGAAAGAGCGCAGCCATTCTCGCCGATGTTGGTGTTCCACTTGTCCGGCAGCTTTTCGGCAAATTCCTCGCAGTTTGCCAGCTTTGCCGCCGCCAGAACCTCCTCGTCGGTGGCACCCTTGCGCCCCAGACGGATGTTTTCGAGGATCGTGTTGTCAAACAGAGTCACATCCTGAAAGACGATGGAATACAGGCTCATGAGCTTTTCCGGGTCGATTCGGGAGACATCCATGCCGCCCACGGTGATGCTGCCCTTCTGGTAGTCCCAGAACCGTGCCGCCAGCCGGGAAACGGTAGTTTTGCCGCCGCCGGAAGGGCCCACCAGTGCCGTGACCTCGCCCTGCTTTGCGGTAAAGGAAACATCCTGCAGCACCGCTTCACCGGTGTTATAGGCAAAGCCCACATGGTCGAACACGATATCGCAGCCCTGATTGGTCAGCTGCTCGCTGCCGGTCTGCAGGGAAGCGTCCAGAATCTCATTCATGCGTCCTACATTGGTGCGCATGGCGATGACCGCCGCCAGATTCTGCAAAGCACCCTGCATGGGGTCGTACATCCGGGAGGCCGCCATCAGGAACAGAAACAGGGTCAGCACGTCGATGCCGCCCTGCACCAGCAGCACCGAACCGGTGAGCGCCACCGACGCAATACCCAGCTTGAGCACCATGCCGGCGGAGGACACAAACAGCGCTGTTTCCAGTTCTGCCACAATAGACTGCTTTTCCACTGCCCGAATTTTGTCGGAAAGGCCGGACAGATACCGCTGCTCCGCATTGCTGGCTTTCAGGTCCCGGAGGGTCTCGATGTACTCCTGAATGCCGTCCGCACAGGCCATTTTCGCCGCCATGGTCCTGGCCTGCACCTTATCCTGTACCCGATAGCTGCCCACCACGATGGCAGCGGATACCGGAATGACCCACAGAGCCGCCAGTGCCATCCGCCACTCAAAGGCGAACAGGCTCAGGGCAATGAGCACGGTAGAGATGAGGGAACCGAACAGACCGGGGATGAAGTGGGAGCAGTCCTTTTCCAGTACCTCGCAGTCCGCCATGATGGTGCTGGTCAGGTCAGCAAGATCCCGCTTGCCAAAGAAGGACAAGGGCAACTTGCGCAGCCGCTCTGCAAGGGTCAGGCGGCGGGTGCCGCTCTCTTTATAGGTGGTAAAATAGGTGCCGTTGTACTGGAACCATGTGGTCAGCAAAATCAGCACAAAGCAGGCAACGCATCCCACCAGATAAAAGGTGCTTCTCCCGCTCGTAGAGCCTGCCAGCAGGTCTTTTACCAGAAGATACAGCAGCCCGGTGGGCAGCATGAACGCCATGTTCTGGAACGCACAGGCCAGAACGCCCTTTACAAGCCCCTTTGCGCCCTCCGGGGAGCTGGCTGTGGCGTGTTGAATTTTTTCGATCATTCCTTACCCCTCCTTTGCGACCTTCCACTGCACCGAAGCCTGATACTCCTGCCACATCCGGGCAAACAAGCCGTTCTGTTCGCACAGCTCATCCTTTGTGCCGGATTCCACAATCTGCCCATCCTGCACCACATAGATGCAGTCGGCGTTGGCGACGGTGGACAGGCGGTGTGCGATCATCAGCACGGTTTTGCCCTTGGCAAGCTGGGCAAAGGCTGCCTGCACCTTTGCTTCGTTGTCCGGGTCGGCAAAGGCGGTGGCCTCGTCCAGAATCAGGATGGGCGCATTTTTCAGCATGGCGCGGGCAATGGCAACGCGCTGCTGCTCGCCGCCAGAAAGATACACGCCTTTTGTGCCAATGACGGTATGGATGCCCTCCGGGAACTTTTCCACGATATCCATGCACTGTGCAGCTTTCAGCGCCGCCAGCACCTCGGCTTCGGTGGCCTGCGCTCTGCCCAGCCGGACGTTGTCCAGAATGCTGCCCTTGAGCAGGCGGCTGTTCTGGAACACAAAGGAGATGGTGTCCATCAACTCTTCCTTGGGGATGTCCCGCACATCCGCTCCGCCCACCCGGACGCTGCCGCTCTGCACATCAAAGAACCGGCAAATCAGGTTTGCCAGTGTGGATTTGCCGCCGCCGGAGGGGCCAACGAAAGCCACCATCTGACCCGGCTGAATTTTCAGCGAAACGCCCTTGATGACCTCGGTTTTTCCGTCATAGCTGAAATGCACATCCTGCAGCATAACAGAAGCGTCCTTCGGGTGCTGCGGAACAGCCTCCACCTGCATGGGCGCCGCCTCCAGCACCGAGTCGATGCGTGCCAGCGCATCCGCCACCACCATCTTGCTCTCGCTCATATACATCATACGGGTCAGAGTCAGGGAGATCACCGGCGTGATGATGATATAGAACAGCAGGTTCAGCAGAAATTCCGTGGTCACACCGTGAGCCGTGAACAGCAGCCCGCCCGCAATCAGAAAGGCGAACACCCCGTTGACGGCAGCGGTATAGAACATCATGGGCAGGCGCAGGTCTTTGGTGTAGGAGATGACCCACTTTTCATACTCATCAATGGTGGTCTTGAACTTTTTGAAGGAAAATACCGATTGCCCGAAGGTCTTGACCACCGGGATACCCCGGACGTACTCCACGGCCTCGTTGGACATGGATTCCAGTGCGTTGCCGTACTGCCGCATTTTTTCGGCCATCCGCTTGCCGGTCATGGTCGCCATGATGAGAAACGCCAACACCACCGGCGCAAGGCTCAGCAGCCCCAGCCGCCAGTCGAACGCCAGCAGCAAAACCAGCAGCCCCACCGGGGTGGCGATGGCGTTGTACTGGTCTGGCAGCTGGTGGGCCAGATAGGTCTCGGCGGCTCCGGTGCTCTCATGGATGATCTTCCGCAGCTTGCCGCTGCCGAAGGTCTCGGCAAAGCCCAGCGGCAGCACCGCCAAATGCTCCGACACCGCCAGCCGCAGATTGGTCGCCACCCGGAACGCCGACAGGTGGGAGCACATCAGCGCTGCAATGTAAATAAGGTAAGACAGCACTGCAAACAACACTGCCATCCAGCCGTAATGGGGGATGTTCACCGCCTGCGCATAGTCCGGTGCGACAGCCAGCACATCCCGCAAGATCATCCAGATATAGAGGAACGGGATCAGCGCCATCAGTGCGCTGACAGCGGAGAGCACCAGTGAAGCATAGGTGAATACCCGATGTCCGCCTGCATAGCCCATCAGCCGGGAAAAGTCCGATCGTTTTTTCAATCAAATCACATCCTTACCGTAATATTGCCATGCGTACCGCCTGACATGATCGGGTGCGCATGTGCCGTTTATTCTGCCTCAGACAAATTTTCCGTGACGAAAAGTTCAATGACATTTTCCATAGTTGCCTGATCATAGTCCTCTGCGATGGCGGCAGCATTCCAATAAGCATAATTTCCTTCATACCAGCTCTGCAGGTCGTCGAGATCCTCTGCATAGCGGAATTCCAGATGATACGTCGTTTCCATCGTATCGGGCGCAAAGGCAAAGTAGGTAAACTCCCCGGAATCCGCATCCTCGCTCTGGTAGAAGAGGAAGCTGTTTTCATTGTCCACATCCAGTTTCTGGTAGGTGTGTGCAAACACTTCCTGTCCTTGCGCATCCAGACCGGTGATGGTGTCGCCATTCATCACGAATTTTTCCACGCCGCCCAGAAAATAGCAGTTGAACGCCGTGCTGTCCGGATCTGCTGCATATTTTTCAACAGCCTCCTCGCCATACGGCTCTGCCATGCACATTCCCAGCAGCATATCCGTAGCCGATTCCGCATTGTCCTCGCCTACCAGCGGAGTCGCAGCGTCGATCCACAAATTCCGGTATTCACTCTTTGCCATCTCCGGGAACAGTTCCACATAAGTCCCGCTGATACCAGACAGATAATCCTCCGCATCCATTACCTGACTTGCGGAAGCCGAAGAAGCCACCGAGGAGGAAACGCTGGATGCCGAAGACGCTGTGCTTGCGCTCTGCTGGCCGCAGCCGACAGCAGACAGCAGGCAGACCGCAGACAAGGCCACTGCAACAAATTTCTTTTTCATCATCATATGAAAGTACCTCCAGTTTTAAAGTAAGTTTGTTCTAACCGCTCTGTACTTTAGCATATTTTTCGGCCGTGGACTACTCCATTCTGATTTCTCTGCTCCGTTTTGCGAGTCCATTTGCGTGGGTGCGGTACTGCGACGGGGTCGTTCCATATCGTTTCCGGAAAGCCTCCGAAAACTTGCTGGCGTTGTCATATCCTGCATTCTGTGCGATCTGCGTAATGGGCTTTGCGCTCCGGACAAGCTCTACGGCAGCCTGTTCCAGACGGTATTCCTTGATATAGTGGTATACTGGCACACCGTAGACCTGTTTGAACATTTTTTGCAGGTGCGAAACCGAGATCCCGTGTTCTTCTGCCAGCTGCGCAAGGGAGACATACCCCTCCCGGTTTGTCAGAAGGTGATCCCGGAGATGGTGTGCTAGTTCGGTCTGTTCGGTAGAACAGTACAAGTCCGTTCCTTCCTCCTGCGGAATGCGGCTCAGCAGCATCAACAGCTCCACCACCTTGAGCCGCAGGAACCGGAGATCCATGTAGGGCGCATTTTCGTACAATTCCCGGAAAACGTGCTCACAGCGGGGTCCTGCCGTACCGAACATGAACCATCGGTTTCCCAGAAGATTCTGCTTCAGTACCGCAAAATCCACCGAAAAGCCCGGTGCGTTCTTCTCAAGCCAGTTCTGAGCGGCTGCTGGATCAACTTCCAGACACAGCCCTTCGTAACAGCCCAGCGGGAACCGTGACTCTGAACGTGTTCCATGCCGTCCGTCGTAGCAGCTGACGGCCATATCCCCCGGCTTTAGCAGAACGCTATCACGCATGGAAAAGCTGGTTTCAAAACGGCCATTGATGCAGAAATTGATCTCTATCATACCGATCTGCGTGCGGATTTCCGTATAGGTCTCCATCTCCAGCCGCAGCAGCATGATCCCCACGCCATCAAACAGCCGGTAATAGTGAATTTCTCCACTTCCGGCCGCATTTTCAAAGCCGCCTGTTTGTCCGGGATTATAGGGAGTGACCCCCGTTTTGTCATGAAAAATGATATCAATCATACTGTTTATTCAATCCGATCTCCACAATCCGTCTTTTGCAGGGCTTGGAATGGCAGCTGTGGTCAACTGGCAGATCTCTGTCTTTCATATTTTTCCTTTCTTCGCCCCTTGCATCGCAATTTTCTCAACCATGCGCTATCCCAGTGCCACATCCAGTACCATCATCACGCTGAAGCCTACCGCAAAAAACACCGTGCCGACGTTAGAGTGCTGCCCCTGCGACATTTCCGGGATCAGCTCCTCCACCACATACAGCATGGCTCCGGCGGCAAAGCTGAGCAGATAGGACAAAGCGGGCACCACAATGCCTGCCGCCAGGATCGTCAATACTGCCCCGATCACACCGAGAATGTACCATCGAATCAGCTTTTTCGGTTTCTCCGTCTTCATCTTTTT
>OHTW01000832.1_pt1 | contig 11811 bp, 9 predicted proteins | sample 1579031 | NCBI WGS metagenome assembly OHTW01 (sample SAMEA3879602, study PRJEB24766) | human gut metagenome | biome: human-associated habitat; feature: feces | place: USA | collected 1985/1987 | reverse complement strand
CCGTTCCAGATCATTACCAAGGTGATGATCCCGGAATGCCTGCCCGGCCTGATCTCCAGCATGACCACCGCACTGACCACCATTCTGGGCTACTCGGCCATGTCCGGTGTCATTGGCGGCGGCGGTCTGGGCAAGATCGCTTTGTCCTACGGCTATTACCGCTACCAGACCGATATCATGATCGTGTGTGTCATTTTGCTGGTGCTGATGGTTCAGGTGTTCCAGACTTTGGGCACTGCTTGGGCCACCAGAAGCGATAAGCGGCTGCGGAAGTAACTCCTTCAGTCGCACTTCGTGCGCCAGCTCCCCCGGAGAGGGAGTCTCTGGCGAAGAGGAAAACTTTCCGGTATTGCCAAAGCCGAAAGGCTTTGACGGAAGGAGTCCTCTCCTCATTTTGCCCCCGAACGGGAACTAAAATTTAACGTTTCAATTCCCCGCCGGAGGCTGCAGCACTCCTGCGGGGAATTGTGCTATATGGACAAACCCAGTAAAGGAGTATGTAGTATGAATCGTGATACTATCTGCGTGCAGGGCGGTTATACCCCCGGCAACGGCGAACCCCGCCAGATCCCCATTATCCAGTCCACCACCTTCAAGTATGCCACCAGCGAGGACATGGGCAAGCTGTTCGATCTGGAAGCTGACGGCTACTTCTATTCCCGTCTGCAGAACCCCACCTGCGACCTTGTGGCTAAGAAGATCTGCGAGCTGGAAGGCGGCACGGCCGCAATGCTGACCAGCAGCGGTCAGGCTGCAAACTTCTTTGCCCTGTTCAATCTCTGCGAAGCAGGCGACCACATCGTGGCATCCAGTACCATCTACGGCGGCACCTTCAACCTGATCTCCGTCACCATGAAGAAGATGGGAATCGATGCCACCTTTGTTGATCCGCTGTGCACCGAGGAAGAATTGAACGCCGCATTCCGGCCCAACACCAAGGTGGTGTTCGGCGAGACCATCGCAAACCCGGCCCTGACCGTGCTGGACATTGAGAAGTTTGCCAAGGCTGCTCACGCCCACGGTGTGCCGCTGATCGTGGACAACACCTTTCCCACGCCGGTCAACTGCCGCCCCTTTGAGTGGGGCGCGGATATCGTGACCCACTCCACCACCAAGTACATGGACGGTCATGGCGCGGTGCTGGGCGGTGCCATCGTGGACGGCGGCAAGTTCGACTGGATGGCCCACGCTGAGAAGTTCCCCGGCCTGTGCACCCCGGACGACAGCTACCACGGCATCACCTACGCCGAGCGTTTCGGCAAAGAGGGTGCCTTTATCACCAAGGCTACCGCGCAGCTGATGCGTGACTTTGGCTCCATGCAGTCGCCCATGAACGCCTACATGCTGAACCTCGGTCTGGAAAGCCTGCATGTGCGGATGCAGCGCCACTGCGCCAACGGCATGGCCGTGGCAGAGTTCCTTGAAAGCCATCCCAAGGTGGCCTACGTGAACTACTGCGGCCTGGAGTCCAGCCCGTACCATGCACTGGCGGAGAAGTATCTGCCGAATGGCAGCTGCGGCGTGGTCAGCTTTGGTCTGGCCGGCGGCCGTGAGGCTGCAAGCATCTTTATGAAGAATCTGAAGCTGGCAGCCATCGAGACCCATGTGGCCGATGCCCGCACCTGCTGCCTGAACCCTGCATCCAGCACACACCGCCAGATGAACGATGAGCAGCTGAAAGCCGCCGGTGTGCCCGCAGAGCTGGTGCGCATGAGCTGCGGCTTGGAAAGCAGCGAAGACCTCATCGCAGATATTGCACAGGCGCTGGATAAGATCTAAAAGGTGAGTTCAGCAGCATCTATCGGTTCCGGCCCTTCTCGTAAAAACGCGTTTGGAGCGCCCCGCAGGGCGCGACAAACGCAAAATATAAAAATAAATTCCGCTGAAGATAGCCAGAGCGTCAGCGGAGGCTATTCTAAATCGTTAGGAGTACGAACTATGCCGCTGATCATCCCCAAGACCCTGCCTGCTTACGATGCCCTCTACAACGAAAATATCTTCGTCATGCATCGTGAGCGCGCCCTTGCCCAGCACATCCGCCCGCTGGAGATCCTGATCCTGAACCTGATGCCCACCAAGATCACCACTGAGACCCAGATCGCCCGTCTGCTGGCAAATACCCCGCTGCAGGTGCACATGACCCTGCTGCAGACGGCCAGCCATGCGGCGACCCACGTTTCGGCAGCACACCTCGAATCGTTCTATAAGAACTTCAACGAGGTGAAGAACAACCGCTACGACGGCATGATTATCACCGGCGCACCGGTGGAGACCATGGACTTTGAGCAGGTGGATTACTGGCCGGAGCTGTGCGAGATCATGGACTTCAGCGAGACGAATGTCTACTCCACCCTGCATGTGTGCTGGGGTGCACAGGCTGGCCTGTACTACCACTATGGCGTGCACAAGCAGCTGCTGCCGGAAAAGATGTTCGGCGTGTTCGAGCACCGGGTCACCCGCCCGTCGAACCCTTTGGTGCGCGGCTTTGACGAGGTGTTCTATGCGCCCCACAGCCGCCACACCGGCATCAGCCGCGAGGATGTGGACAACTGTAAGGCTCTGCGCATCCTTGCCGAGAGCGATGCGGCCGGGCCCTTCCTTATGAGCACCGAGAACGGACGGCAGATCTTTGTCACCGGCCACCCGGAATATGACAAATACACGCTGGATTCAGAGTACCGCCGCGATGTGGACAAGGGCCTGCCTATCCATGTGCCGGTGAATTACTACCCGGACGATGATCCCACAAAGCCGCCGCTGTTCCGCTGGCGTGCCCACGCCCACCTGCTGTATGAGAACTGGCTGAACTACTACGTCTACCAGAACACCCCCTACGATCTGGGCGAGATCCAGCGCGTAAAGCACGAATAAATGCACAAAAACCGGTATTGCGTCAAAATTGCGCGATACCGGTTTTTATGCTATACGGTTCCTGCGGCCCTTCTCCATTCCCCTAACCGCGGAAAGGAGGTGAACCCCTTGGAAACTCTCTCTACATTTATCCAAACCGTTGCCGCGCAGGTAGTTGCCTACTATCTGTGCACATGGATCGACGGTAAGATCGGCAAGGGCAGCAAACACTAAAAGAAGCCCCCGGTACTGACACTACCGGGGGCTTCGTGTTTCGGCATGAACCCGATGGATTCAATCTCTCTACATTGCCTATCTTTAGTATATGCAGTTTTGGGCAAAAGTCAAGCGATGAAATATAAATTATTTTTTACGCCTTACCGGCTTTTTCTTGCGCACGCTGTAGCCAAAGGTGCCCAGCTTTTTGCCCAGTGCCAGATATTCGCCGTGGCTGTAGACGATGAGCTTTGCCTTTTCGAGACACAGCTTGCCGTTTTCGTCCAGCAGGCTTTCGTCCACATCACAGACCACCACTTCGGCAAGGAACAGGTCGTGGCTGCCCAGCGGGATCACCTGAGTTACCTTGCATTCCAGATTGACCGGGCTTTCTTCCAGAATGGGGCAGTCGGTCAGCACGCTGCCGGGGGCAGAATGCAGGCCGCAGGCGGCAAATTTATCCACATCACGGCCGCTTTTCACGCCGCACCAGTCCACCGAACGCACCAGCGCTTCGGTGGGCAGATTGATGGCAAACTGTCCGCTTTCCTGAATGAGGTGGTGGCTGTAGCGCTCCGGCCGAACGCTGATGGACACCATGCTGGGCTGGGTGCAGATGGTGCCCGTCCAGCCGATGGTGATGAGATTGGGCTTTTCCAGCCCGCCGCAGGACACCAATACCGGCGGTTCCGGGTTCAGCAGGGTGCTGCCCCGCCAGCTCTGTTTGCTCATCCGTGATACTTCCTTTCGTAAGGGGCCCAGGTGCGCTCGCTGATGATGTAGCGCGGGCGGGCTTTCGTCTCCATATAAATTTTGCCGATATACTCGCCGATCACGCCTAAGCACACCAGCTGCACGCCGCTCATGAAGCAGACGATGCACACGATGGAGGCCCAGCCGGCCACGCTGCTGCCCATGGCGGCGCACACGATGGCCCAGATGACTCCGATAAAGCTGATCAGGCTCACAAAGATGCCAGATCCGGTAATAAGGCGGATGGGCTTGTTGGACAGGCTGGTGATGCCATCAAAGGCCAGTGCCAGCATCTTGCTCAGGGGGTAGTGGCTCTCACCGGCAAGGCGTTCGTGACGCTCGTAGGTGACTACCTCGCTCTTGAAGCCCACCAGCGGCACCATGCCGCGCAGGAAAATGTTCACTTCCCTGTAGTCGGCAAAGCTTTCCAGCACACGGGTGCTGATGAGGCGGTAGTCTGCGTGGTTGAACACGATGTCTGCGCCCAGAGCGTTCATCACATGGTAAAAGCCCTCGGCGGTGAAGCGCTTGAAGAAGGTGTCTGTATCGCGGCGGCTGCGCACGCCGTAGACCACCTCGGCACCGTCCAGATACTTTTTAACCATCTCGTCCATGGCGTTGATGTCGTCCTGACCATCACAGTCGATGGAAATGGTAACATCGCAGGTGCCGCTGTGCAGTGCCTCCATCAAGCCTGCCAGCACGGCGTTCTGGTGGCCGCGGTTGCGGCTCTGGGAAATGCCGATGTAGTGCTCGTCCTGTGCGGCAAAATTCTGGATCAGTTCCCATGTCTTGTCTTTGGAGCCGTCGTTCACGAACAGCACCCGGCTCTTCTCGCTCACAAGGCCCTGTGCGGCAAGGCCGCTGATCTTTTCCAGAAACATGGGAGCTGTAATGGGCAGCACCTGCTCCTCGTTGTAGCAGGGGATCACGATCCATAAAATCGGTTTTGACATATTTAAAAATACTCCTATATTAAAAATAACAAGATGATGCCGCTGACGGTTACGGCCTTCCAGTGAAAAAGAGTTTTAGAAAAATCCGTAGATTTTTCTAAAACTCAAATATAAAAATAAAATTTCAGCTGAATACAGCCAAAGCGCACGCGGCGGCTATTCAAATGGTCACTGCACCATTTGCTTCAGTACCGCAGGCTCCAGCAGCTTGAAGCTGCTTTTGTAGGTGTCCAGCAGGCCGTCCCGCTGCATCTGGCTCAGCTCGCGGCTGAGGGCGCTGCGGTCGCAGTTCAGGTAATCTGCCAGCTGGATGCGGGAGAACGGGATGCTGAAGGTCAGGCTGCCAGCCCGCTCGGCTTCACTGAGCAGATAGGCGCACACTTTGGCCCGCAGGCTTTTGAGCACCAGCAGGTCGATGCGGCGGGAGAGGGAAAAATATTTATCGCTGATGGTGCGCACCAGATTGCGCAATGTCTGCTGGTGCGCCGGACTGCCATCCGAAAGCAGCAGTCGCTCGTAGGAAATCAGCAGCACCTCGCAGGGCACCGAAGCCATCACCGTGACCGGGCTTGCCAGACTGGAACCGCTCAGCACATCGCCGAACACGCCGCCCGGTTCCATGTGGGTGATTGGAATGCGCGCACCCTGCGGCCCGGGACGGTAGGCTTCCAGCTCACCGGACAGTACGATGCCCACCCTGCGGTTGGGTTCGCCCGCCAGAACAAGCGCTTCGCCTTTGCCATAGCTGCGCATAATGGCACCCAGCTGAGCCAGCAGGGTCTGCAGCTCTTCAGGGGTCAGACCATTGAATAAAGAGGTGGAGCATAACAGCGGAAGAAAGTTTTTCATCACAATTCCGTGGGAAAGATCCGGCTTCCCACAGCCCTCCTGCAATTCCGTTGCACACGCAACGGTATTTTTGACTCTATTATAGTAAACTTAGACCCGCAAAGCAAATGATTTTGCAAATTTGCCTTGTAAAAAATATGAAAAGACCGACCCATGGTTCTGTGCAAAATTTTCAGGCACAAAACGGCGCGGTCTTGTGAGGAAAGAGGGAACCCCGCATGAAAAAACTGACATCCATGCTGCTGGCTCTGGCCCTTGTGCTGAGCCTTGCCGCCTGCGGCGGTGCGGCATCCAGCTCTGTTGCATCCAGTGCAGCTTCCAGCGAAGCTGTCCCCGAGGCTGCTTCGGAAGCCGCTTCCAGTGAGGAAGCCAAGGAACTGTCCACCACCGATGCTCTGCGCATTGCCGGCCTGAAAGGCCCCACCACCATGGGCCTTGTCAACCTGCTGAGCATGGAAGAGGATGGCACCGCTTCCATGGATTACGACCTGCAGCTTTACGGCGCTGCCGATGAGATCGTGCCGCTGCTGATGAAGGGCGAGCTGGACATGGCTGCCATCCCGGCAAATCTGGCCGCCACCCTGTATCAGAAGACGGAGGGCGGCATTCAGGCTGTGGCCGTCAACACGCTGGGCGTGCTGTACGTAGTGGAAAAAGGCGGCGATACGATCCAGTCCATGGCAGACCTTGCAGGCCGTACCATCCTGTCCACCGGCAAGGGCACCACGCCGGAGTACGTGCTGCGCTATCTTCTGAACGCCAACGGCATCGACCCGGACAAGGACGTGACCATTGAATACTACAGCGAGGCCACCGAGGTCACGGCCCAGATGGCCAATACCGAGGATGCCATTGCAGTTCTGCCCCAGCCCTATGTGACTGCAGCCGGCCTGCAGGACGACACCCTGCGTGTGGCCCTCGACCTGACCGAGGAATGGAACAAGGTTGCGGATACCCAGCTCATCACCGGCGTGACCGTGGTGCGCAAGGAGTATGCCGAGGAACACCCGGATGTTGTGGCCGCATTCCTTACCGACTACGCCAAGAGCGTGGAAGCTGCCAACACCGATCTGGACGGCACTGCCGCTCTGTGCGAGGAGCAGGGTGTTGTGGCCAAGGCTGCCATTGCCAAGAAGGCCCTGCCCAACTGCAACATCGTCTGCCTGACCGGCGACGAGCTCAAGACCAACGCATCCGCTTATCTGCAGGTGCTGTTTGATGCCGACCCCAAGGCAGTGGGCGGCGCAATGCCCGGCGACGATTTCTACTGGACTGCCGAGTGATTCCTCAATAAGCCATCTCTCCGGCCGCTGTGCGATTGGTACGCACGGCGGCTTTTTTTGTTTGCACAAAATGCTTGTATCCCAGCTTTTGTGCTCCCTGCACAAATTTAAAGACAATTTTTTGTGAACGAAAATGAATGAAATTGACTGGAAGTGATTGATTTTGGCACTGTATTTGCTATAATAAAGATGCAATCAACCAAAACGGCGCACAAACGGTCATAAACCGTCAAAGATAAGATCAAACCAAAGGAGAGGATGCCGATGCTGGCAGAAGAACGCTTCAGCCTGATCATGGAACAGCTGAACCGCAAGCGCACCGTGACAGTGCAGGAACTGTGCGAGGCGCTGAACACCAGCGAATCCACCATCCGGCGCGACCTGACCGAACTGGACCGGCTGGGCAAGCTGAACAAGGTGCACGGCGGTGCCACCCTGCCGGACAGCCGTTTTCTGGCAGACGAACCCACCATGGAAGCAAAGGAAACGCTGGCGGTGGAGCAGAAGCGCAGCATCGCACAGGCTGCGGCGCAGCTCATCAACGCGAACGATTTTGTGTTCATCGATGCCGGTTCCACCACGCTGGAGCTGGTGCGTGCACTGGCGGGGGACGCCCTCAAAGCCAGCTATGTGACCAACGGCGTGGCCCATGCCCGGGCACTGGCCCGAAAGGGCTGCAGGGTGTATCTGCCCGGAGGACTGCTGCGGCCCCAGACCGAAGCCATTGTGGGTGCACCCACAGTCACCAGCCTGCAGCGCTACAATTTTACCAAGGCGTTCATGGGTGCCAACGGTGTGGCGCTGGATGCCGGTTTTACCACGCCGGACCCCGAGGAAGCTGCCGTGAAAGCAGCGGCAGTGCACCGTGCACGGGAAGCCTGGTTCCTTGTGGATGATGCCAAGTTTTCCCGCATCTACCCGGCAGTCATTGCCGACCTGCAGGGCGGTGCCATTCTCACCAACCGCTGCCCCAATCCCAAATACAAACAATTCACGCTGGTAAAGGAGACGGAAGTATGATTTATACCGTAACATTCAACCCGGCCATTGACTATGTGGTGCGTTTGGATGCACCGCTGGAAGTGGGCAAGGTGAACCGCGCCAAAGGCGAGGACTGCGTGCTGGGCGGCAAGGGCATCAATGTGTCCGGTGTGCTGGCACAGCTGGGCTGCGAGAGCGTGGCGCTGGGCTTTGTGGCCGGTGAGACCGGCGCATGGCTGGAACGCGGTCTTGCTGCACAGGGCTTAAAGACCGATTTTGTGCATTTGGAACAGGGCATGACCCGCATCAATGTCAAGATCAAGGCAGGGCAGGAGACCGAGCTGAACGGCGCAGGCCCCGACATCCCGGAGAGCGCCATGCAGGAGCTGGAAAAGAAGCTGGACATCCTGAACGAGGATGATATCCTCATTCTGGCGGGCAGCATCCCGGCAAGCCTTTCGCAGGATACCTACGAGCGGCTGCTGGCCCGGCTGCAGGGCAGGGGCGTGCGTGCTGTGGTGGATGCCACCCGCGACCTGCTGGTGAACGTGCTGCAGTACCACCCCTTCCTCATCAAGCCCAATAACCACGAGCTGGGCGAGATCGTGGGCAGGGTGCTGACTACGGACGAAGAGATCATTGCTGCGGCCCGCACCCTACAGCAAAAGGGCGCTCGCAACGTGCTGGTAAGCATGGCGGGCGACGGTGCCCTGCTGGTGGACGAAAATGGCGAGGTGCACCGCATCGGCTGCCCCAAGGGCAAGGTCGTAAACAGCGTGGGCGCAGGCGACAGCATGGTGGCCGGCTTTGTGGCTGGCTGGATGCAGACCCGGAGCTATTCCTTTGCACTGCGTCTGGGCACAGCCTGCGGCAGTGCAACGGCGTTCAGCCTTGGCCTTGCCACCAAAGAAAAAATCGACGAACTGATGAAGGAAATCTGACCCTCTGTGACGGAGAGGGTTGCAGTTATACAGGAAGGGAGAAAAATCATGCGTATTACGGAATTATTCACCGCGCAGTCCATCGCACTGGATGAGGCTCTGACCGATCAGGAGCAGATCATCAGCCGTCTGGTGGAGCTGCAGGCCACCCATGGCAACATCACGGACAAGGATGCCTACAAAAAGGCCCTTTATGCCCGTGAGGCGGAGGGCTCCACCTATGTGGACAACGGCATCACGGTGCCCCACGCCAAGACCAATGTAGTCACCCGGCCCAGTCTGGCGGCGCTGCGGCTGAGCAGCCCTGTGCAGTACAATGCCGAGGACGACGGTACCACCGACCTGCTGTTTGCCATTGCGGCTCCGGAAAACGGCAGCCTGCATGTGGACATGCTGGCCCGTATGATGCAGATGCTGATGAACGAGGACTTTGTAGAAAAGCTGAAGGCCGCAAAGACCCCGGCAGAGTTCCTTGACTGCATCGATGCACAGGAGGAGGCTCAGTTCGGCGCGGAGAGCTTCACCCAGCAGGAGATCCCCCAGAGCGGCTACCGCATTCTGGCCGTGACCGCCTGCGTCAACGGCATCGCCCACACCTATATGGCAGCGGAAGCCCTGACCAAGGCCGGTGACAAGCTGGGTCTGCCCACCAAGGTGGAGACCAATGGCTCGGATGGAGCAAAGAACATCCTCACCAGAGAAGAGATCGCAAACTGCGACGGCATCATTGTGGCAGCAGAAAAGAAGGTGGAAACCGCCCGCTTCGACGGCAAGCCGGTGCTGTTCACCCGGGTGGACGATGGCATCCACAAGCCGGAGGAGCTCATCAAGAAGATCGTGCACGGCGAGGTGCCTGTTTACCACGCCGAGGGCGGCGCACAGGCCGCCGAGGATGCTTCCGGCAAGGACAGCTTTGGCCGCGCTCTGTACAAGAACCTGATGAACGGTGTCTCCCACATGCTGCCCTTCGTGGTGGGCGGCGGCATCATGATCGCACTGGCGTTCCTGCTGGACGATTACACCATCGATCCCTCCAACTTTGGCATGAACACCCCGGTCGCTGCCTTCTTTAAGACGGTGGGCAGCGCAGCCTTCGGTTACATGCTGCCCATCCTGTCTGCCTTCATCGCCATGTCCATCGCGGACCGTCCGGGTCTGGCAGTCGGTTTTGTGGGCGGTGTGCTGGCCATGAACGGCACCAACTTTGCAGGTATTGCAGCGGGTGAGACCACCGGTGTTTCCGGCGGCTTCCTTGCTGCACTGCTGGCCGGTTTTGCTGCAGGCTACATCGTTGAGCTGCTGAAAAAGATTACCGAAAAGCTGCCTGCCAGCCTGAATGGCATCCGTCCCATGCTCATCTACCCGCTGGGCGGTATGCTCATCCTCGGCGCGGTGATGTGCGGCATCAACCCGGTCATGGGCATGATCAACACTGCCATGACCGATTGCCTGAACGCCATGGGCGGCACCTCCAAGGTGCTGCTGGGTGCCATCGTGGCCGGTATGATGAGCATTGATATGGGCGGCCCGTTCAACAAAGCAGCTTACGTCTTTGGCACGGCAGCCCTTGCCTCCGGCAACTATGAGGTGATGGCCGCTGTCATGGTGGGCGGCATGGTTCCTCCCATCGCCATCGCCCTGTCCACCACCTTCTGCCCCAAGAAGTGGACTGCCGACGAGCGCCGCAACGGCATCGTGAACTACGTCATGGGCCTGTGCTTCGTCACCGAGGGTGCGATCCCTTATGCAGCAGCAGATCCGCTGCGCGTCCTGCCCAGCTGCGTGGCCGGTGCAGCGGTGGCCGGTGCGCTCTCCATGACCTTCGGCTGCGCTCTGCGTGCACCGCACGGCGGCATCTTCGTGTTCCCAGTCGTGGACCATACCGCTCTGTACTGTGTGGCGCTGGCTGTGGGCAGCGTGCTGGGTGCTGTGATCCTGAGCCTGCTCAAGAAAAACCGTACCGACGCAGAATAAACGCCATTCCTTCCATATTCGAGATACTTCATAAAGCTGCAGCAAGCCCCCGGGGAGACCCGGGGGCTTGCTGTATTACGCAGGATCGCGCGAAGGATCAGAAGGATAAAAAGAAAAAGTAACCGCCCACGACTTCCAATCCAATCGGATATAACATGATACACCCGCTGTCAAAAACGCGGCAAGAACCATTTTCACAAAAAATGCAGCAAAGAACAGCGCGAAACACCGCATTTGCTGGAAAAAGCTTTGCAGCCGCCCTTTTGGATTGCACCCGGTTTTTGAGTGTGGTATACTGTTTCTGTTATGGAAAAGTTCCGGTGCGGTGTGCCGGGCACAGCAAAGAGGAAAAAGGAAACGAACGATGAAAATTGGATTTGACAACGACAAATATCTCTCGATGCAGTCAGAACATATCCGCGAGCGCATCAAGAAATTTGACAACAAGCTCTATCTGGAATTCGGCGGCAAGCTGTTCGATGATTACCACGCGTCCCGCGTACTGCCGGGCTTCCAGCCCGATTCCAAGCTGCAGATGCTGCTGCAGCTGAAGGATCAGGCCGAGGTGGTCATCGTTATCAGCGCCGAGGACATCATCAGCAACAAGATCCGCGGCGACTACGGCATCACCTACGATCTGGATGTGCTGCGCCTGATCGATGCCTTCCAGGAAGTAGGCCTGTATGTGGGCAGCGTGTGCGTGACCAAGTACGCCGCTGCACCGGAGGTGGAGGCCTTTGAAAAGCGGCTGAACAGTCTGGGCATCCGCACCTTCCGCCACTACAAAATTCCCGGCTATCCCAACGATGTGGCCCGCATCGTCAGCGACGAGGGCTACGGCAAGAACGATTACATCGAGACCCAGCGCCCACTGGTGGTCATCACGGCCCCCGGCCCCGGAAGCGGCAAAATGGCCACCTGCCTTTCCCAGCTGTACCATGAGTACAAGCGCGGCGTGAAGGCCGGTTACGCCAAGTTCGAGACCTTCCCCATCTGGAACATTCCCCT
>OHTW01000830.1_pt1 | contig 11826 bp, 9 predicted proteins | sample 1579031 | NCBI WGS metagenome assembly OHTW01 (sample SAMEA3879602, study PRJEB24766) | human gut metagenome | biome: human-associated habitat; feature: feces | place: USA | collected 1985/1987 | reverse complement strand
GCAGAACCCGCAAAGTCGGCTCTGCCCATTTGTAACTATTCACAAATCTTATATCAGTTTTTAACGTTTACACAAAACTTAAAACAGTCTCATCTCTTTCGTTCTTTCCATCGTGGAATACAATAGCTTCTCCTATGTTTTCCTTTGCTGATGCGTAAGTTGATACCACCGCCTTGCTTCATCATCAAGCACACTCTCCACTTCCTGAATATAAACTCTCTTTTCATCGGTTAACGACTGAGAATCTGCGCATTTTATTGCATTTACCCTTTGAATCTGTAACAAGCGATTACAGTTATTTCGGAATAATGACCATTTTTCCACACTACGCGTCATAACAAGAAAGGATTCTATAACCACAATGGCAGCAGAAACAATTGCCAAAATTACCGGATATTTTTTCACCACACTGATCATCTGCAAAACAGGAATACTGGCTGCAAGCGCAATTTTAATAATCGTAAACGCATAATAAAACTGCTTACACTTCTGCGCTCTTATGTGATAATACTTGATATACGATTGCACAATTTTATCGTAATCATCCATATATCCCGGATAATAATATTGTGTTATTTCATTTTCTTTGAACTTTTCCACACTTCATTTATTCCTCTTCATTTTATCCACCATCTCATTCCAAACATCCTTATTGGATAACATCATATCTTTGTTCTCATCGAAAATTCCTCCGACATATTTTGTATACATATCCCATATAAGCTGCATATTTCTTCGGGTTGCTTCATGTTTTGCATATTTTGAAACCCATCGCATAAGATATCCAAATTCTTCTGTTGGATGCAGCCAGTCATTTCCCATCACTTCTTTAATGAAAGCATCTTTTGTTATGTACTTTCTTCCCATATGAATATTATAAGCATTTCTCTGGCTAAACTGATAAATCCATTCTGCTGTCATCGGACGAATTATATAACACGTCTGTTTGTCTATTTGCCGGGATATATAAGGAATTTCTGTCTCCAAAAGGGAAAATTCTTCTGGATATTCTGTGAAAAAGCTGCCTTGTAAATCGCTCCATGAACGCAGATAAAATTCTCTGAGTGAGTTATATTTTTTCCCAGTTGGTAATTTCTTTTCAAATTTCCAAAAAACTACCCTCTTATTTTCTTTTTCCCCACGAACATTAACAGCAATCTTTTGTTTTTCCAATTCTTCTCTATCCTGTAACAGTTTCCACAGAAAGTTTTCTATAATAATTCCATTCTGTATCAGATAATAGAGTACATGGTCATCTTCTTTCTCATTTATATTTTCATTAAATTTCCATTCATCCTGTTCCAGATGCATATGCTGCATAATCCATGTCTGAACATCCGTATGCTGATATGTTTTTAATTCCTCTGCTGTATAGGAACTGCGATCATTCGATGCGACCAATAATCCTCCACCTTTTTCTTTTCGCTGAAAATATTCCTTATACACCTCCAGTATATTCCGCTTAATTTCCTTTATGGATATATCTGCCAAATTTAATCCCTGAGAAAATCCTTCGTTTTCTCTCAGAACCGGTGCCTCCTCTAACTTTCCCTCTAACTCCCCATTTGTTGGTTCTATTTGTTCTACTTCGCGCACTGCTTCTGACAACACATCGTCTGGAATTTTTTTCTTCTTAATACTAATTTGATACCCATCAATCAAATCTGTCTTGTAATCTTCCAAATTTTTTTCTATATATTCCCAAAATATATCCATATCACTATCCGGCAAATATAACATTTGCAATAAGCGCATCTTCATATCATACTCACCTGAATGCTCCAATGATGAATGGAAATATAACTGCAAATAACGAACGATATACTCCTCCAAGGAAAAATCTTCCCGAAATTCATTGCGGTGAATCTTTAAATCCCGTTTTGCCTGTAATCCCATAAAATCGAGTGAAATATCCAAAACCTCATCCAAAGCCGATAATGGATTTTCCACTCCTGTCATACGAACATTTTTATAGCAGATAGTCATCTTTCCATTGCTACCAGAAGTTCTCTTTCGAATTGTTACCAAAACTTCTTCTTCACAATCCCATGCTTTCAAATACAACTGGTTTTTGGAAACATTACTTTCATTCCACCTAGATAATATCTGATATCTTTTATCATTCCATGTCAATTCCTTAACATGGTACGGCACCTCGTTTATGTAGTATCTTTTTTTCTCATACCCTTGCACATATACTGCAATGGCGATCAATGGCTCTGGAATAATCTGATTCAAATAACTCAGTAACACCTTTCTCGTATAACCCTTGATATTTTCTTCATCAAATCCAACTTTATCTGCATACACATTGCTCTCAATGTTTTGCCGTTCCACTTCTACCCGATCATATCGAACTTTTGTTTTATCATTTTGCGCAATCTCACTATTCCACCGCAAAAAAATGTCAACAGGAACTTTGATCTCTATCTTTGTTCCATGATGTCCCAATTGATATTCCTCGGTGATTACTTCTCCACCTGATTTTGGTGCATTCAACGTAATTTTGCGTCCGACGGTTTCATTCTCCGTCTGCGTCATGATCGTTACCGATGAGGTCACCATAAATGCAGATTGAATTCCAATTCCAAATCCACCCGTTGGCCGCATCCATCTTGGCATTTCCTGTATCATCCGGTCGTACTGCCTGCGTCCTCTCCAGCCTGTCCCAATGATAGATATGACTGCCATGCAGTCTTCTTCCATACCAATGCCGCGGTCTTCCACCGTAATTAACAGATTGTCATAATCTCCCGGAATACTTTCCACTTTCAGTTGTACTTCATAGCGATCATAGATTTCCTTTGAAATGTCAAATGGCTGCAAATTTCCCTCTTTTGCCAGCTCCATTATTCTTTCTCCGCACAATCCCTGCATAATATCTTTCCACAACTGCATCCGTGTGGCATCCATCGCGTTCTGCAGATATTCCCGTATAAAATCCATGCGGTTCGTATAAAAATTGGCTCCTGCCAGCAAATCGGTCAGTTTTTCCTTGTCTACCTCAAAACGCTTCTGACGGCCCAGATGATAGGCATGTTTTTTATTGTTGCTGTCTAACAAATACACGTGGCAGTGACTTCGCTTTAACGTACAGCCACGCAGTAATGGAGGTGCGATTTCATTCCAGCTGTAAATCAGATCCTGCACTTCCTGTTCGATCAGGTGAAACCAGTCCTGCGCACACTTACATACCTCGATCTGATCCGACTCAGCCTCTACCTGAATCTCCTCCGAGGTAATGATTATGTGACTGATTGCCTCATGTTTTAGCATATGCGTAGAACTCAGTCCCGGCATCTGCTCCATATGCTCCACGGAGTACAGTGAGAACCGATTGTTCTCTACATCCAGCACATCCCCAAGCCGAAGCAAAGCGGCTGTAAATCTTGGATAAATCAGTTCTGCTCCAATTCCTTTTTCCCGATACCGCAATCGTTCCATGATAGCATCATATCCATCATATGTATGCAATTCCGATACCAGTGCTACAATCTCGTACAATCTTCTCGGCACTTCCGAATTATCTTCTGCAACTACACGTTCTCTTACCTTTACATTGCGTTTGCTGTGCTGTCTTCGGACATAATCCGAAACGAGCCACTTTACATATTCAACAATTCTGTTTGGCCAGCATTCTTCAAAAATATCTTTCCGGTTCTTGTCTTCTGTATGACGCATATTTGTTTTGCTGCGAAGCAGCTCATCCATTTTCTGATAATAAGAAGCTGCCTCTTTCAAATCCGGATCTTTGGATGTCAGACAAGCTAAAAGATATTCCTTAAAATCCGGATCACTCCACAAATCATGTAATTCTTTTCCGGTCAATGCCATTCCGATGTCGTGGGAATACGCAGATTCCAGTAAAAGCCATAAATCCCCTCTGCTCAATTTTACAATGCGTTCATCTCCGATGACCAATTCGATCGTTTCAAGAATACTGACCGAATGGCTGGAGTCATGTTTACTGTAGTGTGCAAAATCATATATGATGGTATCTGTAATTTTACAATACTGGTCTTTGCGGTATCTCCACTCGGTAAGTACATCCAATCCCCGGTTCATATGGGCGCATGCCATCTCAAAACAATATTCTATAAAGGTATCTGCTTTGGAAAGTTTCACAAAACCACTCTCCAGACAACATTCATGCATACAGTCTGCTTTGATTGCTGCAATATATCTTTCGTTAAATCTGTCCCTCATTCCTTATTCCTCCATTATGTATGGCATACTCCTTGCAATGCGATCCAAATCCATATTTTCAAAATAACCGTATCTTACACCTTTTTTTTGTTCTTCCTGCAGGAATCCCCGCATCTGTGCTTCCCATTGCTGAATATATTGTTCTGTGTACTTTTGTTTTCCTCCTCCAGTTGTTCTTCCCTGTATTCTATATAAATTTACATAATACGGAATTTCCAGATATTCTTCCTTAAATTGCTTCCATGCAGCCTGATCTTCTGTTTTCTCATATAAATACAATGCAACTGCATAAAAAGAGGATACGCGTTCCTCCGCTGATCGTTTTTCACCACCAACAATCTTTACACGTCTTTCCGTTTTCCCCGGTTCTGTTTCATATGGTTCCAAATACAAAGACAGCATAATCCGAATTCCATTTTTTACAATCTCCGCTGCCGTACGTGAACATGCGGTCAATGTCTGCACCTGTGCAGCATAATGCTTCATCTTCGTTACATTTAAAGCGGCAATCATCGTGTGACACAGTTCTTCCATAGGGATTCCATCCAGATACCGTTCTCCTTCCGGTGATTCCTTACAGTTGCCACGCTCTGCGGCAATATCTAACAGATCACTTAATATCCATTTCACTCCCGGTTCCAGTTCACGAAAACAACTCCACGTTGCTACTGCTATTTCCATATCCTAACTCCCATTCATTTACCAACTGAAATATATGATCATATTCTCTCGTATTTCCATCCAGGTAATCCGCAAGTAAATATCTCACCTGAGCCAGTTTTTTTTCAATACTCCATATAGACCCTTCCGGTTCTGTCTGAAAAAAATCTTCAAAAAAATACAATGAATATGGATCTAATCCATACTCCAAAAACCGTTCATGATAAAAATATGTATTTAATTTTTCAATAAACGAATCATAGTATTCATAAAAATCCTTTGCTCCTGTGCGTATATATAACGCATAAATATATGGAACCACTTGTTTTGCCGTTTCTCCCAGAATTTTAACGGCATTTTCCCCCGGTCGAAACCCTCGTTTTACCAATCCATTTTTCGTATCATTTACAATATAATTACGAAAGCAGCTTTCTTCCTGACACAACAAAATGATCCTTGTCACTACCAGTCTCCGTTCTTCCAGATTCATATCAGGTATTACATTCGAAAGAGAGTTTTCCATCCACTCAATTGTCAGAATATGTTCAAAATCATTGTTGTCCTCAAAACGCTCCTCCGCCAGCCATTCCCGCACACAATACAAGGCTGCTTTCCAATTTTTATCAATCACTTCTTTATGAATATGCGTTTCTTTTTTCATATTCCGGATCAGAAGCCGCTGTTTCATGATTTCCGGATGTTCTGCAAGTTTTTTTAGTGTATCAATCAATTTCTGGGGCGAATGATGCTTCATAAATTCCCAGTCAAAATCCAATACCAAATCATTTTTTTTATAAATTTCATTTTCTATTAAAAATTCTTCAAATTGCTTTCCGACATATAAACTGAAATATAAAATATTGGCGCGATATAATGCCCGATAGAAATTACAGTTTTTTTCCATCAGTAACAGCATCTTTTCTTTCGGAAATTCGTTATTATCCTCATCAACGGGTTCTCCAAGCAGTCTGTTGATGGTCTTTTTTATTTCATTTCCATAATCCGTCTGTTCATACAGGCGGCAAAACAGTTCAACCACTTGAAAATAACTCATAGATTTTACAATTACCTGTGGCACAAACACAATTTTTATTTCATCATTTGCCGGTTCATTATATTTGCATTTTACCGTGCAATCCTCAATCTCTCCCCACAAAGACAGTTCCTGCAAACATGTAATTCCTTCAAAAAAAGAAGCATTTACGTGATAACTGCCTTTTATCTGCGATATATTTTCCACAAAAAACCAATCACGCTGTTTTGCTTTTAATTTTTCCCACATTGATGTCTGCAGTGTCACATAACGATGCGTCTTTTGATTGTCAGCACATGCACTTTCCGCTATAATCGGCAGATCAATGGTCATAGGACACAATTTTTTTTGGAACAGCAACAGTTCGTACACAGAATCATTTGCCAGATCTTCCGGTGTCATCCAAAATCGAAACGCTGCATATGCACGCTGCTTATTCCAAAAATCATTTATAGCCTGCGGAAACAGTTCTTCATGTTCCGGATAAAACTTCTTAAACGCATTCCTTTTTGTAACATTGTCACTATATTTTTCCCAGAAAGACCGGTCACATTCCAATGTCAGAGGCGTCACATCTGCCCCCCAGCTTGAAAGCATAACATAATGATAAAATAAATTGTCACCACGTATCATAACATCGTCAAATAACAGGATCTGCCGGTTTTCAAATAACAATTTAACAGCCGTCGGGTTCTTATCATCTGGTACAATCCCATCCAGTATTTTTGTCATATACCGGTCACTGTAGATTTCAAATTCTCCAAACACATGCAATGGATCATTCTCTGCAAGTTCCCATTTGTGTTCTTCATATTCATCAAAGAGCATACGAAACAGCCAATAACCTTTTCGGGTAATGGAAACGAGTATTGGAAGATTCGTATGATCTTTATCCTTTTCCTTATTTCTTTTGATATATTCATTCAGCAATTCTAAAATTGCGTTTCTTATTTTTGGATTCAATTTTACTACCACACAGATGTTTTATTTTTAGTATATGCTGCCAACACTTCATTCATACCATAAATAGGGAACCCCAAAAGAGTTCCCTATTAAAATGGCATTTATGAAATTACTGTAACAGAGAAAGTACACCCTGGTTAGACTGATTTGCCTGTGCAAGCATAGACTGTCCAGCCTGTGCAAGAATGTTGTTCTTGCTGTAGTTAACCATCTCTTTTGCCATATCTGTATCACGGATACGAGACTCAGCAGAAGATGTATTCTCAGATACGTTATCCAGATTGTCGATGGTGTGCTCTAATCTGTTCTGTACAGCACCGAGTGCAGATCTCTGGGAAGAAACCTTAGAGATTGCATCGGAAATAGCATCAACTGCATAAGTAGCTGCTACACCAGAATCATCTTTTACATTAATTCCCTTGATTCCAAGACCTGCAGCACTCATTGAATCAATATCCACATTGATCTTGTTTGTCATATCGGCATCAGCTCCTACGTGTAAGCTGAAAGATAATGGAGATTTTACTTTAACTTTTCCCTGCTCAATAGTAAATGTACCATCTCCATTATTTGTAACTGTAGATGAAGTCTTCGCATCCGTTCCAATATCACTTGCAGTCTTTAACTCTTTTGCCATCATGTCATACGCTTTAGACAGAGATATTTCATTTTCCTTTGTGCTTGCCGCTGGTACCGCATACATCTTTGTGGTATCAATTGTTACATCCTGACCTCCAGTAATTTTCGATGCAATTTCATCTGCAGTAAGAGTTGGATTTGTAGTTGTTTCATCCTTATGCGTACCTATCGTATATGTCTTTGAAGTTCCATCAGCTTCCTTAATAGTAACATTTTTTCCAATATTTGCAGCTTTATTAATTTCTGTCTTAATCTCATCCGTTGTAGATGGTGTAAAGTCTTTTGTTACTAACGTTTTGGAAACGCCATTACGAATATACGTATCACCTACCCCAACTGTAATATTTGCTGTATTTCCATCCGCGTCTTTCCAGGATGTTGTTGCATCGTCATATGTATACGTTACTCCATCTTTAGATACTTTGTCCTTATCAGTTGCAGTATAATCAGTTGCATCATATGATGCTTTGTTAGAAGAAGCCGCAATTTTATACTCTGTTCCAGCAATTGTAACTTTATCACCTACAGCAAGTGCATCTGCGGTAAATGTAGATGTCCCATTTCCATTGTCAACAAGTTTTCCTGCGAGTCCTGCATCGTGTGCTGCAATTGTATTTGTTGTAGTAGCTCCTTTTGCATCACCTTTTAACAAATAAATCTCATTAAACTTGGTTGTCTCAGATACTCGATCAATTTCAGTAGTAAGCTGGTTCACCTCATCCTGAATTGCACTTCTGTCATCTTCTGAGTTTGTACCGTTTGCTGCCTGAACTGCAAGCTCATTCATACGCTGTAACATGCTGTGAACTTCTGTTAAAGCACCTTCAGCGGTCTGTACAGAAGATACACCGTCCTGTGCATTGGAAGAAGCCTTATCCAGTCCACGGATCTGCTTTCTCATCTTCTCGGAAATAGTAAGTCCTGCTGCATCATCTGCTGCACGGTTGATTTTGTAACCGGAAGATAACTTCTCAGTTGACTTAGCCTGTGCTCCGGATGTGATACCAAGCATTCTGTTTGCGTTTGCTGCCTGCATGTTGTGTTGTACTACCATACTCATAATTGAATCCTCCTTGAACTCCCGCTATGCGGGGTATTATGTCTTTTCCTCCGGAAATCCTTTTCCTAAGGTGTTCTTATTGCGTCACTTCACAGTAACGCGTCACAAGCATCTGTGATGCTTTGCAACCTTGTATATTTAGCCATACACCGTTCGATGTACCGCAATAAGCGAAGCGTCCCGGGTGTGCCCCGCCTATTACCAGAATTTAAAACAGATCAGGAGTTAAATTTATCTTTCAAACTCTCTGCATCTTTCTTTGCCTCTGCCTTCATCCGCTCGTTCCACAGGATTCTCTTAATTTCCTGCTGTGCCTCTCTGGAAATGCCCGGCTCTGCATAATAGGTTTCTCTCTTTCGTGCCGGATTTTCTTCCGTGGTACTTCTGGCAATATTGAGTTCTCTCGGGGCATCAATGAGCAGCCTTGCGTGATTACCCGAACCACCTACATAGACCACACGGATGTCATCCCCGATATTTACGTATTGTCCCTGTTTCAATGAAAGTTTCAGCATTTTTTTACCTCCATGCACGCAAAACCTTTTTTGCTACGTTTTGTATCTTTTATATCGTCCGTTCGCTACGGTTTGTTAACCTCTATTTTTTATAATTGCTACATTTTGTTACTTTTTATCTAATTTTTCCATTCTCATTCGTTTAAAAACCGTTTATTTTTGTGCATATTTTACATTTTTATGCAACATTCTGTAACTATATGACTATTTTTTCGCTTCCTACAATAAATTAACTTCTGTTTTATCAATAGCTACTATCTGTAACATTTCATGATATGTGAAAAAATAGACTAATTTTAAGAAAAGGTGGTATTTTATTATGAGTGAAAAAAAACTTCCTCAGAAATTGAAAGAACTGAGAAAGGTAAATAATTACACGCAGGATTATGTAGCCGCGGTGCTTGGTATTGTCCGCCAGACATACAGCCATTATGAAACTGGCAGACGGACACCGGATGCCGAAGCATTATACAAATTGGCGGGTCTATACAACATTTCGATTGACGATCTCATGCATCTGACCGTTGATATTGACCGTGAAGTTTCCTATGATGCACCGGTTCCTTCCCAGTCCAGCGAAGACTTATCTGAGTTTCTTGAATTTTTTAATGATCCCGCGAATAAAAAAAAGTACATGTTTCATACGAATCTGGAAAAAGAATTGCTTTTTTATTTTAATAAGATATCCGAAGAGGATAAGAAAGAAATTATTGAATTTACAAAAATTAAGGCCCGCAAGCCTTTATAACAGAAAAATTGCTTCTCCAGATACTGTTTTTAATGGTATCTAAAGAAGCAATTTTTAATACTATGGAAATTACAATTTCACTACATGCACTTTATTCCGGCTTCCGCAAGCCTCTTGTATTCTTTTCCACAAGCTTACGTGTCACCATCATCTGATGTCCACAGCCAGTGCATTTCAGGCGGAAATCCGCGCCCACGCGCAAAATCTCCCATTCATGGCTGCCACACGGATGTGGCTTTTTTAATTTCACAATATCTCCCACTTCATACTGGTACTGATTCATAGCTGGTCTCCTTCTTTTTCTCCCCTTATAGACAATTGTAAAACCCGCGGCGGCAGGAGCCGGAGTATGTTTTGCAATTGTCTATTATTTTCTCTGGCTAACACTTGATCTGTGAAAAGACATTTCCAAGTCCATCCTGGATAAGAAGATCCGCACGCGCATCCATTGGAGTTGCACTCTTATTAATCAAAACAAGCTTATTTCCCCTGTAATAATCAATCAGGCCGGCTGCCGGATATACGGCAAGCGAAGTTCCTCCCACAATCAGCATATCCGCATGGCTGATATAAAATACCGCATCCTGCAGTGTTTTCTGGTTCAGCCCTTCTTCATAAAGAACTACGTCAGGCTTCACCGGGCCACCACAGACAGGACAGACCGGAACTCCTTCCGAGTGGAGAATATCTTCCGCGCTGACAAACTGTCCACAGCGTTCGCAGTAATTGCGCAATACGCTTCCGTGCAGTTCCATGACGTTTTTACTTCCGGCTTTCTGATGCAGACCATCGATATTCTGGGTCACGACCCCTTTCAGTTTTCCTGCTTTTTCCAGCTCTGCCAGCTTGAAATGGGTGATATTTGGCTGCGCATCCAGACAGAGCATTTTGTTCCGGTAAAACCGGTAGAACTCTTCCGGATTCTGCCGGTAAAAACTATGGCTTAAAATAGTCTCCGGCGGATACTTATACTGTTGATTATACAAACCGTCCACACTACGGAAATCCGGGATTCCGCTCTCGGTCGATACCCCTGCTCCACCAAAAAATACAATGTTGCCCGATTCCTCCACCCATTGCAAAAACTGTTCCGTTGCTTCCATTTTTTCTCCTTTCTCCGAAAACAGGGAAAAAAGAGGCTGTCACCGTGTGACAACCCCTGTCTGATTTTCTGTGCTATATGGCAAATTGATATTTTTAATATTCTTATAATAAGGATGCCAGTTGCTACTATACAGCCTCTGTATTATAAAATACATCTTTCTTCATCTCTCCGGCAATTTGCTTTGCATTCTCCAGGTCATCCAGAATCTGGTATATCGGTGTTGTTGCATCTTTTAAATTTTCACGGAGTTCTGCCAGTCTCTGTGCATCCTGTTGCTGCTGCTCACACTGCTGCTGGATATGGTTCGCCTGATTTGCCATCTCATCCATGGAACTTGAAATCTCTTCGCTGACAGCTGCCAGGGAACTGATGGAATCGGAAATCTTTCCCACACTCTTCTGGTTCGCATCATTGATCTCCCATGCAGAATTAATCTTCTCGCTCATATCCCCAAGTGCCTCCACCGCGGTATTTGCACTGTCTGAACTCTTTGCTGATGCTTCTTTGATACGCTCCACGAACTCACTCATGTTGGCTGTCATGTTCTGGGTCTGTTCTGCAAGTTTACGGATCTCTTCCGCAACTACTGCAAATCCTTTTCCGGCTTCTCCTGCGCGGGCTGCCTCGATAGATGCATTCAGCGCCAGCAGATTGGTCTGGCTGGAAATGGAGTTGATCCCTTCAATGACTTCATTCATATTACTGATAATGTCAAAAAGCTTCTCCATATTCTGTTTCATGGTACTTGATTCACTGATCGTCTTATCGGACAGATCGCGGATAGCCGTCAGTTCCTGCTGTCCCTCTTCGATGTTTTTGTAAATCGCTGCGGATTCTTCCGATGCAGACAATATCGTATTGGTCAGTTCCTCATGCTGGTTGGAAACCTCCCCTGCC
>OHTW01000813.1_pt1 | contig 12123 bp, 9 predicted proteins | sample 1579031 | NCBI WGS metagenome assembly OHTW01 (sample SAMEA3879602, study PRJEB24766) | human gut metagenome | biome: human-associated habitat; feature: feces | place: USA | collected 1985/1987 | reverse complement strand
ATCTAAATGCAGACAGGCGCCCTCATCGTGGCTGCGGGGAAATCATCACGAATGGGAGACTTTAAACCCATGCTTCAGCTTGGCTCCATTTCCATCGCACAGCGCGTGATCAATAATTTCCGGCAGGCCGGAATCTCCAAAGTAGTAGTGGTAACCGGATATCATGCAGATGTTCTGGAATGCCACCTGGCTTCCAATAATGTAGTCTTTCTTCGAAATGAGAACTATGCAAACACTCATATGTTTGATTCTGTCCGAATCGGACTTGAGTATCTGAAAGACAAAGTGGATACGGTACTCTTTACACCTGTTGATGTTCCGCTGTTCACAGCCCAGACAGTCACTCAAATGCTCTCTCTGGGGCGTCCCCTTGTAACTCCGGTCTGTAATGGCAATCCCGGTCATCCCATTCTGATCCGTTCCACACTGATTGATTCCATCCTAAGTGATGACGGAAAATCAGGACTTAAAGGTGCTGTGGATAACTGCGGGGAACCCATGTATTATCTTAATGTAAAGGATCCCGGTATTATTCATGATGCTGATACACCAGAGGATTATGCTGAACTTCTCCGCATACACAACCAGAGTCTGATCCGTTCTGAAATCCATATTCAGCTAGCCCGGGAAAAAGTTTTTTTTGATGAAAAACTCTATTCGCTGCTTACACTGATCCATGAAACAGGATCTGTCCGCGATGCCTGTGAGCGCATGCACATTTCCTATTCTACCAGCTGGAACCTGATCCATACCCTGGAATCACAGCTTCATGAACCTCTGATCATCAGAAGCCAAGGCGGTACAAGGGGAAGCCATAGCGAACTGACACCATACGGCGAAGAATTTCTGAAACGATATGCCCGTTTTTCAGAAGAAACACGTTCCTGTTCAAAAAAAATATTTGAAGAATGTTTCGGAGGGTTTTTAAATGCGTAACCTTTATCTGGTCCGGCATGGAAAACCACAGTATCCGGATGAACATTCTTACTGTGTAGGACAGACAGATTTCTCTCTATCCATGCTTGGACATCTGCAGGCAGTCCTTCTTAACGAAGAATTGTCCGATAAAATATCAGGGGTATACTGCAGTCCTTTGTTAAGAGCAGTTGAGACAGCAGGCCATATGGCACCTGAGCTTCCACATATCATTGTTTCTGATCTGTCAGAACGAAATCTGGGAGAATGGGATGGCCTTTCTTTTGATGAAATACGCCAGAGATGGCCGGACATTTATAAAGCGCGTGGGAATAACCCTGATCATCCGATCCCGGGAGCAGAAACTCCTGCTGCATCTGGTTTTCGCTTTTCGCAGGCAGTTCATAAGATTCTTTGCGCTTCTGAAGGTGATATTGCAGTGGTAACTCATACAGATGTAATCTCTTCTTATTTACATGCATTACATTCTGATATGTACAGCAGGCAGCGGTTTCGTCTGCCCTGCGGCTCTTACTATCATCTGGAAGTGAATGAAAAAAATAATATTTCTTTCTCTGATCCCAGTTATATACTGCCTCATCCTGAATTAAATGACGGACTATGTCTCAGGCTTCGCAATGCTGTTTCTCTGCCCCGTCATGTACAAGCTCACAGTGATGCTGTTACTGAACTTGCCTGTTGTTTATGCAATATGCTGGAATCCAATGGTTATATCTTTGACCAGAAGCTTGTTCGCTCCGGTGCACTTCTGCATGATATTGCCAGACTTCAGAGGCATCACGCGAAAACAGGCGGTGAACTTTTCTTACAGTTAGGTTATCCTGAGATCAGCCAGATCATTTCACAGCACCATGGTCTGTTGGAAGCCACGCTGGATGAAGCAGCTATTGTATTTCTGGCTGATAAACTGATTCAGGAAACACAGCGTGTAACCATAGAAAAAAGATTTGCCGACAGCATGAGTAAATGCAAAAGTCCGGAAGCTCGCAAAGCTCATGAGCAGCAGTTAGAACAAGCCCGCAAACTGCAGGACATGATACAATCACTCTGCCATATCACGCTTTAGTTCAGGCGGGCAGACGTACACAACTGGAGCAGAAAAATCACTTAATTTAGTTAGGAGGTATTTTATTATATGAGAACATTATTTCAGACAATAAAACAACAATTCCTGGAGGGAAACGATCTTGTACTTGTTTCCGTTACAGCATCCTCAGGGTCTACACCAAGAGGTGCCGGTTCCCGCATGCTGGTCGGAAAAAACGGCAGAATTTCCGGAACCATCGGAGGTGGAGCTGTAGAATATCGTGCTGAATGTATGGCATTGGATATTCTTGAAAAAAAGGAATCCTGCGAGCATGAATTCCGGCTGAATCATAAAGATGTTGAAAATATTGGTATGATCTGTGGTGGTGATGTTACGGCCTTTTTCCAGTATCTTGATCATAACGATCCGATTATTATGGAAATCACGGAAACTGCTGAAAAATTCTATGAAGAGCGAAAAGATTTCTGGCTGATCTGCGATCTTCTCACCACCTCCGGTGTGAGCCTCTACAGTCCTGCATGCGGTCTCATCGGAACTGCCAATGTTCCTTCTTCTGTATTATCTTCTTTGTCTACAAAGCCACACCGATATCACAGTGAAGATTATGATCTGTTTTCTGAACAGATTGGAACCTCAGGAACTGTCTATGTATTCGGCGGCGGACATGTCTCACAAAAGCTTGTCCCAATCCTTGCAAGCGTTGATTTTCGCTGTGTTGTCCTGGATGACCGGCCGGAATTTACAAATCCTGCTCTTTTCCCAGGAGCAGTTGAAACAATACTTTGTGATTTCAACCATCTGGACCAGTATGTTTCTATTACAGCTGCTGATTATTGCTGCGTCATGACACGTGGACATTCCTATGATACCATTGTACAGGCACAGCTTCTCGCTACACCTGCATGTTATATAGGCGTCATTGGAAGCCGTGCAAAAAAAGCTGCTGTATTTCACCGTCTGATTGAAGAATACAACATTAATGAACAAGATTTAAACCATATCATCTCACCTATAGGACTGGAGATCAAAGCAGAAACACCGGCTGAAATCGCCATCTCAATCACAGGACAGATGATCCAGGTTCGCGCTGACAGAAAGGCTACATCAAAATGATGGCAAAATCAGTATATAAAACTGTAATATTTGGTGCCGGACAAATTGGACAAATGACCGCAAGACTTCTCAGCAGTCCCTGTCAGCTCCTGTGCTTTGCTGATAATGACCCCCATAAACACGGATCATATATTGGAAATATTCCAGTCTGTTCTCCGGATACTGCAGCAGCACTTCTCCCGGATCTGGTCATCCTGGGAGTTCTGGATGAAGAACGGCGCAATTCTATGATAAAGCAGATGGAAAACTTAGGTTATCACGGACCTTTTCGTGATCCCTCCGTCCTTCGCATGTTTGACGCACGGGTTGCTGTTATGCGTCTTTTATCTGAGCAGATCTATCAATTGGATATTCCGGGAAATGTTGCAGAACTAGGTGTTTTTCGAGGTGAATTTTCTTCCCTGATCAGTGCAGCCTTTCCAGACCGAAAAATCCATCTTTTTGATACTTTTGAGGGCTTTTCAGAAAAGGATATCACAATAGAAGCCTCCGGTAATCTGTCCCGTGCCAAAACAGGTGATTTTTCTTCTACTGATATTGACTCTGTTCTTCATGTTATGCCTGATCCTACACGTACTGTGATCCACAAAGGATGGTTTCCGGATACCTTTTCCGATGTCACAGATGAAACTTTTTGTTTTGTATCTCTGGACGCAGATCTCTATGCTCCAACTGCAGCCGCACTTCCTCTGTTCTATGAACGCCTGGCCACCGGAGGAGTTCTCCTGATCCACGATGTGTACAGTACACAGTTTTCCGGATGTCGAAAAGCGGTCGGGGAATTCTGTCTGAAAAACCATCTGTTTGCAGATCCTGTATGCGATCTGCATGGAAGCGCAATGATCCGAAAATTATAAAAAGAAACGCCGGAACCGGTATTTACCGGAACCAGCGTTTCTTTTTCATTTATTTATTGTATAGCCCTTTTCCACGTCCATGCCTAACCTTTATAAAATTCCTTTCAGAACATTTTCCAACGCTTCTCATGGAAGTAATTTCAGGACTGGCCAATCAAAAAAATAACCGCTAGAAGCCTTGATTTCTAGCGGTTCTACGTGCGTTAGAGGTTGCTGCGTGCCAGTGGCACGCGTTTAGCAACGACCGGAGCGAAGCGTAGATCGAACCCGTTCGAGTCCGACCCGGACTCGAATAAAAAAATAAGACAGTGCATTTGCACTGTCTTATTTTTTATTAGCGTGCGTTAGAGGATTCGAACCCCCGGCCTTTTGGTCCGTAGCCAAACGCTCTATCCAGCTGAGCTAAACGCACATCCTTGTGAAGTTCTTATCTCGTGTCCCTCACAACAATGAGTATTCTACTCTATACTGGAGCATTTGTCAACACTTTTTTTGAATTTTTTATTTTTTTCTTTCGATTCGCAAAATTATAACAATTTACAACTATTCTGTAATAATATCAGTACACAGGTACACCAAAATTAATTCCGCCGCAAAGCCTCGATCGGGCTCAGTTTTGCTGCTTTCTTCGCAGGATAAATTCCAAAGAATACTCCTACTGCACAGGAAAACAAAGTCGCCGCCATAATTGTACTCAGGCTGATTCCCGGAGTAATGGACATTCCCATACTGCTGCTTATGATTGAACAGATCACATATCCGCCGATCACACCCAGAACAATTCCTATCACCCCTCCAATCACCGTCAGAATTGCCGCCTCTGCCAGAAACTGCATCATAATAGAAGATGTTTTCGCTCCCAGTGACTTACGGATACCAATCTCTCTGGTACGTTCTGTTACGGAAACCAGCATAATATTCATAACGCCGATACCGCCAACCAGAAGGGAAATTCCCGCCACAAAGGAGATAAAAGCAGTCACCATATCCAGCATCTGATTCATAGAGCTCATAATATCCTGAAAGCTCTGTACCTGAAAGTAATCTTTTCCTGCACACTGATGTCTTTTTTCCATCAGTTTTACCACTTTATCAGCAACATCCTGACTGTTTAAGCTCTTATCTGCCTGCATTGTTACTGAGAAAAAGTAATCGGATACACCGGTGAATTCATTCATTGTAGTATAGGGAACATTAATGGTTATCGGCATACCTTCGTAAGTATAACTGACAAAGGTTCCATTTTCTTTCTGGGTTGTCACTCCGCAGATACGAAGACTTTTGGTCAGTCCATAGCAGTTGACATCTACAGTCATTCCAACCACATCATCTGTGCCAAAAAGTCTTTTTGCATCTGCATCGGAAAGCACACAGACATTTTTGGCTTCCTGAACTTCATTTTCCCCGAAATATACTCCATGCTTCATGGTGGCATTATTTAACAGCTTTGCATCCGGTCCCTCACCCGTCAGCATAAGAGAAAAATTTCCCTTACCTGTGGTAGTTTCTCCACTGAATGAATCCGAAACATTTACTCCTTCTATACCGTCTACCGCCCGGATTGCTTCCACATCATCCGCAGTGATCCACTCCTCATCTGTCTGTGCCTCATCGCTGACACTGATGGCAATCTGCCCGCCGCCGATATCATCAATTTCACTGTTCATCTGGTTCTTGGTTCCTTCACCCACAGATACAATGGCAATTACAGAAGCAATGCCAATGATAATGCCAAGCATAGTCAGAAAAGAACGTCCCTTATTTGCCATAATATTATGGACTGCCATCTTGATATATTCATACAGATTACTCATCAGCATCCTCTCCTGTCTGTTCAGGAACTGCCTGTACTTCCATTCCCTCTGTGTAATCACCCAGATCTGCGATTACTTCTTCTCCTTCTTTAATTCCATCCGTAATTTCCACATAATCCTCTGAGCTGATTCCTGTGGTAATATTTCTCTTTGTCACCAGTCCATCTTCTATCACATAGCAGAAGGAGCCTTCTTTTCCGATATTGACCACTTCCACAGGAAGAGTCACCACATTTTTCGCAGAAGCCGCATAAATCTTAACCTTTGCATCTACTCCCAGGAAAATATCTTCATCCGGATTATCAATGCTTACTGTTGCTGAAATGACCGGCGTTCCTTTTTCATTCTGCACCGCAATATGACTCATTTTTGTTACAGTACCCTGATAAGTATTATCCCCCAAGGTAATCTCAACAGACTGCCCCTCTTTCACTGTATTATAATCATATTTAGAGAGAGTCACATCCACACTTGCCTTGTCTGTATTCTCAATAGTAAACAGTTCCATACCCTGAGTAACTGCTGCTCCCTGCTTAATATCTGCCTTGGATATGATTCCGTTAAATTCCGCGGTGATTCCTTTCTTTCCTTCCTTCACCAGCTCCTCGGCTGATTTTGCGTCCAGTTCGGAAAGATTATCTGTTACTTTCAGTTTCTCTTTTTCTTCTTTTGTCAGACTTGTGGAATCTGCCTCTGCGACAGCTTTCTCAGAAGCCAGATCTGACTGAAGCTCTGCAAGTTCATCACTTGCTGTCTCAAGTGCACTTTCCAGAGCAGAAGTATCCGCAGTTACTGTCCCGCCATCACTTCCACTGTAATCATATCCGGAGTAGGAAGAATCTTCCCCATCGCTGTCATCTGCATCTGAACCGTCTGAAATTCCCCATGAGTAATCTGCGCTGCTTTCTGTGAAATCAGAAAGTACCGGCATTTTCGGTGTCTGCTGCTTAAGATCATTATAAGTCTGCTGTGCCTGCTGCATTGTGAGCTGTGCCTGTGTTCTTGCAGTCTCCGCGTTATCCAGAGCCTGTGCATTCTCATCTGAAGGATCTGCCTGCCATGTTGCAAATGCCATCTGATATGTGGTGTCTGCCTGATTATAATCGCTTTGTGCCTGATTATACTGTGCATTCAGATCTGAGAGCTGCTGTTGGTACTGCGGAAGAGTCTCCGTCTTGTATGTATAAAGTGCGGCCTGATATTTACTCTGGATTTCCTCCTGTTTCTTTGCCTCTGCCTGGGCTTTTGCCTGAGCTGCCGCTTCACGCTGTGCTGCTGAAATCTGTGCTTTCAGAGACGAGACATAAGCCTTTTTATCCTTTATTTTCTTCTCAAGCTCCTGAACATTCTTTTTGGCATCCTTTTGCTTCTTTTCTGCTTTGTCAGATTTCTTTCTTGTATCTTTTGTATCGTACTTTGTTGATTTCAGATTCAGTTCTGCTTTCCGGTTATCTTTTTCCAGATTCTCTGTATTAAACTCAATCAGTTTTGTTCCCTTTTTTACCACATCGCCCTGGGAAAAAGAAACAGTTTTCAGTTCTGCATTTACAGGAGAATAATAAGTCTTCTCTTCTTCACTTCCCACTGTTCCTGTGGCATCTACAATTTCCTCAACATCTCCTTTCTCTGCAGTTACTACCTGAACCTGTGGAATCTGATTTTCTGTTGAATTTCTCTGACCTGCTACTGTAACTCCGCCGGCAACAACAAGAACAGCTGCTGCTCCAATAATAATTTTCTTTTTACTTTTCTTTTTTTTCATAATATCTGTCTCCCTGTAACCGGATTTATGCATCCAGCTGGTTTTTTATATATTCTTCTTTCCCATAGTTTTTATTGATAAAATCTGATTCTATCTTTCCATCCATAATTCTGACTACACGCCTTGCCTGAGCAGCAATCCCATTATCATGTGTGATCAATATGACTGTTTTTCCCTGCTCGTGCATACTTTTAAGAATCTGAAGAATCTCCTTACTGGATGCAGAATCCAGATTTCCTGTAGGTTCATCTGCCAGGATCACCGGTGGCTGGGCCGCGATTGCTCTTGCAATAGCCACCCTCTGCTGCTGTCCTCCTGACATTTCATTTGGTCTGTGATCCATACGTTTCTCAAGCCCTACCATGGTCAGTGACTCTACTGCCAGCTTATGTCTCGTTTTTCTGTCTACCCCTCTGTAAACCAGCGGTAGTTCCACATTTTCAATTGCAGTCAGATTTGAGATCAGATTAAATCCCTGAAAAATAAATCCGATCTCCCGGTTTCTGACTTCTGAGAGTTCATTATCTTCCATTGTGGACACATCAGTTCCATTCAGAAAATATTCGCCGGATGTAGGCACATCCAGACAGCCCAGCATATTCATAAATGTAGACTTTCCTGAACCTGACTGTCCGATAATAGCAACAAACTCACCCTTATTAATTTCCAGATTAATATGATCCAGCGCCCGTACTTCATTCTCGCCGGGATTATATATTTTACACAAATCTTTTACTCTGATCAGCGCTTCCTCCATCTTTCCCTCCCGTCTATTAAATATCCTGCTCTAATCCAGATCTTACAGAATCGCAACCTGTCTTTCGTAAGATATCAGAAATACCTTTTACAATCATAACCTCACTTATATGTTAAAAGGGTAGCGCTTCAGTTTTCCAAAAGCTCTGCCCTTATCTGCGGAATCTGCAAGTCTCTGTTATCAGAAACGATACAGCTTCCACGATTTCTTCATATTTTTATTCCGCATCTGCCTGACTTTTTATGCTTCCAGCAGAAATGCCTTATATGCTTTCTTAGCTTCGTAAATATCTGCCTTACTTGTCACTTCCCATGGTGCATGCATACTGAGCACTGCCACACCGCTGTCAATGACTTCCATTCCATAAAGCGCTGCGATATAAGCGATTGTTCCGCCTCCGCCTACATCAACTTTACCAAGCTCAGCTGTCTGGAACGCAACTTCATGGCTGTCAAAAATATTTCTGACCCTTGCCACGTATTCTGCATTTGCATCATTCGAGCCGGATTTACCTCTTGCTCCGGTAAATTTATTTAATACGATACCTCTTCCAAGATAAGCTGCATTCTTTTTCTCAAATGCCTCCCCATAAGCCGGATCATAGCCTGCACTTACATCAGAGGAAAGCATACTGGAATTCTTCAGAGTTCTTCTCAATCTCAGATCACTGTAGCATCCCATTGCATCCAGAAGTTCAGCCACTGCGTTCTCAAAGAAACGTGACTGCATACCGGTTGCACCTACGCTTCCAATTTCTTCTTTATCAGTAAACAGACAGCAGGAAGTATGTTTCGGAGTGTCCATCCCAAGCATTGCAAGCAGAGAAGTATATGCGCACACTCTGTCATCCTGTCCATAAGCAGCGATCATACTTCTGTCCAGACCACACTCTCTTGCCTTTCCTGCCGGTACGATCTCCAGCTCTGCAGAAAGAAAATCTTCCTCTTCCATATCATACTTCTCTTTAAGGATATTCAGTACATTCTGTTTTACTGCCTCTTTCTTCTTATCATCTTCCAGGTCTTTCAGTGGTCTGCTGCCGATCAGGATGTCCAGATTCTCTCCCTCGATCACTTCTGTCGCTTTTTTCTGCATCTGCTTTCCTGCAAGATGGATCAGAAGGTCTGTGATATATACGATCGGATCATCCTCATCCTCACCGATATTTACTTCTGCTGTACTTCCGTCTTTCTTTACCACTACGCCATGGATTGCCAAGGGAAGAGTCACCCACTGGTATTTCTTAACACCGCCATAATAATGGGTATCCAGATATGCAAGATCCGTATCCTCATATAATGGATTCTGTTTGACATCAAGACGTGGAGAATCAATGTGTGCTCCCAGAATATTCATTCCTTCAGAAATATCATCCTGTCCGATATGAAACAGTGCAATAATCTTCTTCATTCCAACTGTATAAACTTTATCTCCTGCTTTCAGTTTCTCACCCTTCGCAGTCTTCTCTTCCAGAGATTCATAACCTGATGCCTGTGCTTCTCTGATGATCTGTGTCACACATTCACGCTCTGTTTTTCCCACATTAAGAAAATTGCGATACGCTTTTGCAACCTGCTCCAGTTCTTTTTCTTCTGCTTCTGTATAAGAAAGCCATGCATTTCTACGTTCCATTTACTGTTCCGCCTTTCTTTATGACTGTCATTCATAGTATTGCTTTGATAACGGTAACTATTCATCAGTTCGCTATTATGTAATGATATTGAACAATTACCTGTTTTTCATTATAAAACATCCTCTGAAAATTTTCCATATGATTAATATTTATTTGTCAGTGGACATTATGGTTCATTTCCGCTATAGTTGATGGCAGGTTAATGTTTCTCCTCTCAAATTCATTATTTGCGAGGATTATTATAAAAATATCTGCAATACCAGGAGGTTCTGTTATGAAAAATTCAGAGGAACTGCGTCAGCAGCTTCGTTCCATAAACCGCAAAAGTTATCCGGCATATAAAGGGCTGAAAGGTCTGTATCATTTTGGAAATTATATTCTGTCCATCGACCATGTGCAGGGAGATCCTTTTGCTTCTCCCTCTCATGTCAGCATTCAGATTTCACACAGAGATGCCGGATTTCCCGTCGAATATTATAAAGATACGCTTACCGGGACTACTCTTTGCGACTATCTTACACGTCAGTTTGAAAAACAGGTCAGTCAGTACAGCTTTCGTGCAAAAGGTTCCGGCAAAAGCGGCCTGCTCACTGTCAGTCATTGTGGTCAGGAGATTCTTTCCCGGACAGCCTGTGAAATAACAGAAAAAGGCATAACCGCCCGCTTTTTTGTGGGCTTCCCTGCTAATGGCCGCACGATCAATGCCACTGAACTGGAGAAAATCCTTTTTGATTTTCTGCCTGTATGCATTCAAAAATCCTTTTTCTATTCCAGCTTTGATGCAAAGGAATTACAGAATTATATAGAGCTTGCAGAGGATCAGGAATTTATCCGTCATACGCTGCCCGCAAAAAATCTCTGCGCATTCATAGCCGACGGCTCCATCCTCCCAAGAGAAAGCGGTATTTCCTCCCGCCCTATGAAAGCTTCCGTTCCCTTTACTTCTCCGGACAGTCTGCGCATTTCCATAAATCTTCCCCATAAAGGAGAAATCACAGGCATGGGGATTCCAAAGGGAATCACTCTGATCGTAGGCGGTGGATATCATGGCAAATCCACGCTTCTGAATGCACTTGAACTTGGTGTATACAATCATATCCCCGGAGATGGACGTGAATACGTGATCACAGATGCAACTGCTGTCAAACTGCGTTCAGAAGATGGTCGTTTTATCAAGGATGTGGATATTTCCATGTTTATAAATGATCTTCCAAACAAGAAAGATACCCGCTGTTTCTCTACACTGGATGCCAGTGGAAGCACTTCCCAGGCAGCCGGTATCGTAGAAAGCATGGAGGCCGGAAGCCACCTTTTTCTTCTTGACGAAGACACCTCCGCAACTAACTTCATGGTTCGTGATGCTTTCATGCAACAGGTTATTCAGCGTGAGAAAGAGCCGATCACTCCGTTTCTGGAGCGTGCAGAAGATCTTTATAAAAAAGCAGGGATTTCTACAATTCTTGTTGCCGGAAGTTCCGGGGCATTCTTTCATATTGCAGATACAATTATCCAGATGGACAATTACGTTCCAAAAGATATTACAGCTTCTGTCAAAAAATTATGCTGTCAATATCCTCTGCCTTCTGTTTCAGTTACTGATTTTCAGCTTCCGCACAGCCATCGCATTATGAGCAGGCCTGCCGAATCTTCTAAGCGCCTCAGACATAACAGTCGTGGAAATCATTCCGATTCCGATGCCACAAGACCTGAGCGCCTGAAAACCAGAATCTCCGGGACAGACAGCTTCTCTCTCGGCAAACAGAAGATTGATCTCCGCTATACAGAACAGCTTATCGACACAGAACAGACCGCTGCCTTAGGACTCCTGCTGAAATATGCAGTTGAACATCTGGCAGACGGCAGACGTACCCTGCCTGAGATTGTGCAGTTTCTCTGGAAAAATCTCTCTTCACATGGTCTGTCCTTCTTTACGGAGAATCAAAAAATTTCCTGCGGTTACGCCATCCCCCGTATCCAGGAAATTTATGCCTGTCTTAATCGTTACAGAGGTTTATAAGAAAGAATCCTGCTTCAGTGACATAATAAAATCACCGCTTCTCCGTCGATCTTGTCGGTTAAGCGGTGATTCACGTTCATTTTACACTTTTAGGGAAAGGAAAGATTTTCTCTTAAGGTACGTCATTTCCTTAAGATGTAAATATCATAACCTATAAATGTGAGAGAAATTTGTCTAATTTCTAAT
>OHTW01000806.1_pt1 | contig 12199 bp, 5 predicted proteins | sample 1579031 | NCBI WGS metagenome assembly OHTW01 (sample SAMEA3879602, study PRJEB24766) | human gut metagenome | biome: human-associated habitat; feature: feces | place: USA | collected 1985/1987 | reverse complement strand
TTGTTTAAAATTATGAGAAATTTTAGAATTTTAATTGACAAGTGTGAAAATCTGCATTATAATTCTCATATAAGCTGTGAATTTTCACAGTAATTAAGGAGGAATTATTTATGTATTGTCAAAAATGCGGCAAACAAATTGCTGACGGAAGTGTATTTTGTCAGCACTGCGGCGCACAAATAGGAAATGTTGTATCAGATAATTTTTCTAATCAAAATTATAATGTACAGCATACCGAAAAGCATGAAGAACCAATAAAAAACAAAGAAGAATTTATTGCCGATTTCCGCGCAAAGCACCCTGAACGAATGGTATATATAGTCGTATTTATAATGAATGTATCATCTTATATAGATCATCACCGTGATGAAAATCTCACAGGTATGATGATTGCGGCATTTCTCGAAATAATTGCAATAATTTTTGCATGTGCAATTCAAAAAGTAAACGCATCGGCAAATAAAGCATTTGACAGTTATATTACAAAAGAAAGCCGCGAAAAAACGAATGTAAGTACAAAATGGCTGTGTCCGAAATGCGGAAATTCAAATCCTGCCAACATAAGATACTGCTCAAACTGTAGTTGTCAAAAGCCGAATTTTGAACCGATTTCAGCTCAAACCGATGTTTGGCAATGTCCAAAGTGTGGAAAGATAAATCAAAATTATGTCGGAACATGCGGTTGCGGCACAAGAAAGCCATAAAGCAACAGGCTGTACAGATTGCGTACAGCCTGTTTTTGTGTGGATATTAAAATGTAGCGGCGAACCGTGTTCTCCCCTTCGTGTGCGTTGCACACGATTGCACGCATTGCGTGCAAAATTGAATACACAGTTTATGTTATATCAAAACATATTATATAAACATAAATATTCATCAAGCGGGCGTCCAATGAACGCCCCTACGGGTTTGTGACATTTACTGAATTTATTTTACATGAATTCTGTGCCTTTACTTGCGTGTGTCCGATTAACTTCGCTATATTTTCCGTCTTTCAATTTTTAACTTAATTTGAATCAATGTCCGTTCTCCGTAATTCTGATTGCAACGGCGGTGACATCGTCCTCACGGTCGGCCTTACGGTGCTTTACTGCCTCGTCAACAACAGCCTTTGCAAGATCCTGGGTACTGCCCTCATTCCATGTGCGAATAAGCTTTTCGAGCCATTTGTCATCGCCCGTAATTACACCGTCTGATACCATAACAATCATATCCCCCGTTGTCAGATTTACCGTGTCGGTTGAAAATTTTATACCGTTTAGAATTCCTGCAGGGAGCGACGGCATTTCACGAACCGTTACCCTGCCGTTTTTCTTTACAAATGTTACGGGTGCACCTGCCTTTTTGAAGGTGGTTTTGCCGGTGTAGAGGTCAACACTTGTGACATCAACCGTTGAAAGCGATTCGTCCTCACTTTTCACCATGAGGGCTGAGTTCACAATCTGCAAACAGCTGTCGGCTGAAAGTCCCGCCCTTAGCAGTCTTGTCATAACGGATGCCGCCATATTGCCGTCAACGGCAGCTCTGCCGCCCGTACCCATACCGTCACACACGAGCGCATATGTTTTGCCGAAACCGTCATTGAAATAATTTATGCAGTCACCGCAGAGCTTACCGTTGTCGGCGGTGTGCTGGTCGCTTCCGATTTCAACATCAAACACGGGCATTTCGCACATTGCAATACGGATTCTGTTGCCCTCACGGCTGATTGTCGGAAGGTCAAATCTTCTTCCGCAACAGCGTGAAATCTCACGCATAACCTCGCCCTTAGAAAGCTTTTCGGACTTATTCGAGAGCGTAAGTTCCACGCTCATTCTTCCGCCGTTTGACACAAGGCAGATGCACTCCTCAACAATTGCACCGAGGCTTGTGAGGGCGCTGATTATCCGTTGTGCAGATTCGTTATCGCACCGCATTGTGTTGCGAAATTCATCAGCCAAATCGTGGAGAATATCGCCGATTCCGGAAAACTGCCCTGCAACAACGCTCCGCACATCGGTAATCCTTTGTTGTGCCTCAAGCGCCGACTGATATTCACGGTAGTTTGCGTTCATTGAACGGGCAATTTCGCCTTTTTTACAGCAGTTTTTTACGAAAGATTTTTCAACATCTCTTTCGCCTATTGTGCCGTTCGATTCAAGATACTCTTCAAGCCTTGCAAAATCGTCACGGGTAACACCGCCCTTGTGTTCATAGCAGTACATTTTCAGTCCGCAGGTTTCGCAGACTTCATTTCTTGTACCCTCACAAACAGCGTCAAATGTGGGCGAATAGAGCTTTTTCATCTTTTCGGAAACTTTTGAAACATCGTTTTTCACATTGCCGACTGCCTTTGAGGCAAAGTCGAGTCGCATAACAATATTTTTTCGCAGAGCCTCTCCGAGCGATGTATTTTTGTCGCTTGAAAACACGGGCGAAATCACATTGCCGACCTCTTTCGGAAGAACCATAAACACCGCACTTGCGGCAAGGCTTTCAACAAGCACACCCGACGGTGTTCCGAACTGCGAACCGAACGCAAGGCACATCACACCGTTTGAGATTACAAAGGCAATCGCACAACCCAATTTTCCGAGCTGTGAAAAAAGCCCCGCCATAAGTCCTCCGAATGCAAAACCGCCGCAGATGTAGCCGTTCTCTCTTGACGCAATGCTGAAAATCGCCCCTGTTGAAATTCCGCTGATTGCACCGCCCGTAACCGAGCCGTAGCGTGAACAGAGCAAAATGACGAGCATTGCAATAATTCTGCCGAGCGAGATATTCTGCCACGCAATACTGCCGAAAGCCAGAATCAGGATACACCCCGACATAACCACGCTTGCGGTTTCCTGTTGCGAAAAAACTTCAAAACTTCTGTTGTCGCCTGCAAGGTGCAGTGCCGTGCTGATAAAATATGCCGCCGCACCTGCAATTACCGCCTCGGTTACGCAATCGGCAAAGGTTGTCAGCGTGCTTGTGCTTACGAAAAGCAACGAAACACCCGTTGCAAAAATCGGAACAAATGCCACAAGCGGAGCAAAAACCTTGCTTTTTGTAACCTTGTCAAGATCACCGAACAGCCACCGCAGACCGCCTATTGCCGCCACAACGGCAAGGTAACGAAAGCTGTCCGAGGGTTTGAGCAGGACATAGCCGAATGCCGTGCCTAAGAGTGATGACAAAAGATACTTTCTCGGAACTGCCGCCGCAAATGACGCCCCGAACGGTGCAAGGCTTCCGAGAACCGCTCCCCGTGACACCAAAATTCCGCAGAGCAGACAACCTGCGTTTGTGAGCATTTTCCGCATAAAATCGCCCTGAACAGCGTCCTGTCTGCGAGCCAAAGTAGTTCTTGCTTCCATAAAAATCAACATCCCTTTAATGATTTACTTCTTTTTGTATTTTTATTATAGGATATTATGGGTAACAGTTTTGTCTTTTTGTGAATGAGAATTTTTATATTCTTTTGTAGAAACAAAGCTTTGAAAAAACTTAATAAAGTAATTACGCAAAAGATTGTTCAACATTAAAAAAAGCCGTTGTTAAAATTCTGATTTTGCATTATAATGGAGTAAACCAAAGTGAAAGGACAAACAAAATGATTATAATGTCAGTTGACCTCGGAAAAGCACGCACAGGCATTGCCGTATGCGACAAAACCGAGTTTTTAGCGTCGCCATATACGGTTATTTTTGAAAAGTCACCGAAACAGTTGCTTGAAAAGGTGTCAAATACAGCCAAAGAAACAAAAGCCGAGCTTATTGTTGTGGGACTTCCGAAAAATATGGACGGCAGTGAGGGCGAAAGCGCACAAAATGCCAGAGCGTTTGCCGAAAATCTGAGCAATGAAACAGGCATTGAATGCGTTATGCAGGATGAGCGTGGAACAACAATTACGGCTCACAATTTTCTCAACACCACAAATACAAGAGGAAAAAAGCGTAAAAATGTCGTTGACGAGGTTGCCGCCACAATAATTCTTCAGGATTATCTTGACAAAAGAAAATCGGGCTTAAGCAAATAAAATCATAAAAGATTTACCCTTCCGATGATTTCGGAGGGGTATTTAATGTACATTTTGAGAATTTTATAACCTAAAATACAAGCACGCCGCAGTTTGCTCACTTGAAACTGCGGCGTGCTTTTAAGTTAAATGCTTTAGTACTTTTAAGTACTATAAAATCATTATATCACCCATTTATGATAAAGTCAATAGTACCGATAGATACTATACAAGGTGATAATATGTATTTTAAAAGACTGCGTGATTTGCGAGAAGATCATGATATGAAACAAAGTGAAGTTGCCGAATATTTAGGAATTCAGCAGACGGTCTATTCACGCTACGAAAGAGGATTTCAGTCAATTCCTGTTGAGCATTTAATTAAACTGGCTGATTTGTACAAAGTTTCCACAGATTACATTCTCGGCAGAAAATAGTTACAAATTAAAAATTAAAGTCGGGCAGCAGATTTTCAATGCAAAATTTCTGTTCCCGACTTTTTTTATTTGTGATACGGCGAGTCGCCATTCCCTGTTCGTGAAGACAGTTTGTAATGTAAAAACATATTATGCCAGAGCGAAAGTTTTTTAAAATTGAAAGTTGAAAATGGAAAATTGAAAATTGCGGTCGGGCAGACAGTTTGCAAACGAAAAAATACACGGTATGTACCATTTGGCACATACCGTGGTTTTTTTATACATTATATGTTTTCAGTTAAATCAGAAGTCCATAATTTCATCGTCTTCAAGAGCAACGATAACATCGTCTGTATCGTCATTCTCAACGATTTCTGCCTCAGAATTACTCTCAAGCTGAACATCTGCATATCTCTGCATACCTGTACCTGCAGGGATAATCTTACCGAGAATAACATTCTCTTTAAGACCGACGAGCGGATCAACCTTACCCTTGATAGCGGCATCTGTAAGAACTCTTGTTGTTTCCTGGAATGATGCGGCTGAAAGGAAGCTGTCTGTTGCAAGAGCGGCCTTTGTGATACCGAGGAGGAGCTGAGTGAATGTTGCCTCACGAAGACCTTCTTCGCCGTTGGCAATACGCTTTTTAATCTGCTCATTCTCGTAAAGAACTTCGTTCTTGTCGTAGGTCTGACCTGACATAAAGCCTGTGTCGCCTGCGTCCTCAACCTTAACCTTACGCATCATCTGACGAACGATAACCTCAATGTGCTTATCGTTGATTTCAACACCCTGTAAACGGTAGGTACTCTGTACTTCCGAAATAAGGTAGTTCATGACTGCCTCGGGTCCGAGAATATCGAGTATATCGTGTGGATTAACAGCACCATCGGTAATCTTGTCACCCTTTTTGATGTGGTCGCCGTCAAATACCTTTACACGGAAACCGAAAGGAATGAGGTAAGCTCTTTCTTCGCCTGTTTCCTTGTTAAAGATAACAGCGTGCTTTGCGTTTTTGATTTCTTCAAAACGAACATCACCGTCGATTTCACTGATGATTGCAAGGCTCTTTGGTTTACGAGCCTCGAAAAGCTCTTCAACTCTCGGAAGACCCTGTGTGATATCTTCGGCAGATGCAACACCGCCGGTATGGAATGTTCTCATTGTAAGCTGTGTACCGGGTTCACCGATTGACTGAGCGGCAATAATACCGACAGCCTCACCGACAGTAACAGGCTGACGGTTGGCAAGGTTAGAACCGTAGCACTTACGGCAAGCGCCGTGTTTTGCACGACATTCAAGTACCGAACGAATCTTGATGTGGTCAACACCCGAATTAACGATGATGTCAGCCTCTTTGTCGCCCATCATAACATCCTTTGAAACAAGAACATTACCGTTAGAATCGCAGAAGTCATCAAGGAGATATCTTCCGATAAGACGCTCGTGGAGTCCTTCGATAACATTTGATTCGCCTGCTTTGATGTCAAAGATTTCAAGACCTTCTGTAGTACCGCAGTCCTCTTCACGGATAATAACTTCCTGTGATACATCAACAAGACGGCGGGTAAGGTAACCTGAGTCGGCTGTACGAAGAGCTGTATCGGCAAGACCTTTACGAGCACCACGAGATGAAATAAAGTACTCCAAGATGTTAAGGCCTTCACGGTAGTTAGCTCTGATAGGAATTTCGATTGTTTTACCTGATGTATTGGCGATAAGGCCACGCATACCTGCAAGCTGTCTGATCTGGCTCATACTACCACGGGCACCTGAGTCAGCCATCATGAAGATTGGGTTGTAGCGGTCAAGGTTTTTCTGGAGGGCATCGGTTACATCGTTAGTAGCCTTTTCCCAGATACGAAGAACTTCTTCGTAACGCTCCTCGTTTGAACGAAGACCCATCATAAACTCATCACGAATAACATCAACTTCCTTCTCTGCCTCGGCAATAATCGCCTTCTTCTGAGGAGGAATAACTGCGTCACAAACGGCTACTGTGATAGCACCCTTTGTAGAGTACTTATAGCCCTGTGCCTTAATGTGGTCAAGAACAACGCTTGTTCTTACCGGACCGTGAATTTTAATACATTTATCAATAATCTTCTTAAGACCCGATTTACCAACGAGGAAGTCAACCTCAAACTTGAATCTGTTTTCGGGGATACTTCTGTCGATAAAGCCGAGATCCTGAGGAATAGGATTGTTAAAGATAATCTTACCGATTGTTGTGTCTACAATACCGGATTCGATTTTTCCGTCAATTTCAAGCTCACGGCGAACCTTGATTTTTGAGTGAAGTTCAATGACGCCTGTCTGATAAGCCATCATAACTTCATCAACATCACGGAATACCTTTCCTTCGCCTCTCTCACCGTCCTTATCAAGTGTAAGGTAGTAAGAACCGAGGATCATATCCTGTGTAGGAACTGTAACAGGCTGACCGTCAGAAGGCTTGAGAAGGTTGCCTGCTGCGAGCATAAGGAATCTTGCTTCTGCCTGTGCCTCTGCCGAAAGAGGTACATGGACAGCCATCTGGTCACCGTCAAAGTCAGCATTGTATGCTGTACAAGCGAGCGGATGAAGTTTAAGAGCACGACCTTCAACAAGAACAGGCTCAAATGCCTGAATACCAAGACGGTGAAGTGTTGGAGCACGGTTGAGGAGAACGGGGTGTCCCTTGATTACAACTTCAAGTGCGTCCCAAACATTGTCCTTTGCACGCTCAACAGCTTTTCTTGCTGATTTGATATTCTGCTCTGCTTTAGTTTCAACAAGGCGTTTCATAACGAACGGCTTGAAGAGTTCAAGTGCCATTTCCTTAGGAAGACCGCACTGATACATTTTGAGTTCAGGTCCTACAACGATAACCGAACGGCCTGAGTAGTCAACACGCTTACCGAGAAGGTTCTGACGGAAACGGCCCTGCTTACCTTTAAGCATATCCGAAAGTGACTTGAGGGCACGGTTGTTAGGTCCTGTAACCGGTCTGCCTCGTCTGCCGTTGTCGATGAGTGCGTCAACGGATTCCTGAAGCATTCTCTTCTCGTTGCGGATGATGATTTCAGGTGCGTTAAGCTCAAGGAGCTTTTTAAGTCTGTTGTTACGGTTGATAACTCGGCGATAGAGGTCGTTAAGGTCACTTGTTGCAAAACGACCGCCGTCAAGCTGAACCATAGGACGGATATCCGGCGGAATTACCGGAACAACATCGAGAATCATCCATTCGGGACGGTTGCCCGACATTCTGAAGCTTTCAACAACATCAAGTCTTTTAAGGAGTCTAACTCTCTTCTGACCCGATGCAGTTTCGAGTTCTTCTTTAAGTGAAGCGGAAAGAGCATCAAGGTCAATCTCGGCAAGGAGCTTTTTGATTGCCTCGGCACCCATACCTGCTTCAAAGTCGTCTTCATACTTCTCACGCATATCATTGTACTCACCCTCGGTAAGGCACTGATACTTTGCAAGGTCACGGCAGTCGCCGGGATCTGTTACGATGTACTGTGAGAAATAGAGTACATTCTCCAAAAGCTTGGGAGAAATATCAAGCATAAGGGCAATTCTTGAAGGAATTCCCTTGAAATACCAAATGTGCGACACGGGAGCGGCAAGCTCAATGTGTCCCATACGCTCTCTTCTGACCTTTGAACGGGTTACTTCAACGCCGCAACGGTCACAGATTTTACCCTTAAAACGGATTCTCTTGTATTTACCGCAGTGACATTCCCAGTCCTTTGTCGGTCCGAAAATGCGTTCGCAGAACAAGCCGTCTCTTTCAGGCTTGAGAGTACGATAGTTAATTGTCTCGGGCTTTTTAACTTCGCCGTAAGACCATTCTCTCATCTGCTCAGGAGAAGCAAGTCCGATTTTAATTGAGTCAAAAACATTATTATCTATCATTGCATTTCCTCCTTACATATCGTCACTGCCAAAGTCATCGCTGAAATCATCCGATGTGTAGCTGTCCTCTTCAACATCGGCAAGTGAATCGTCAAACATATTGCCTTCTTCGCCGCCCTCGTCAAGAGTGTAGCCGTCCATTGATGTCATTACATGGTCTTCTTCAAATTCCGGATTTGTTGCATCAACAATATCCTCGTCCTCATCAAACTTCTGCTTAATGTCAATTTCTTCACCGTCAGAGTTAAGAACACGAACATCAAGTGAAAGTGACTGGAGTTCCTTAATAAGAACTCTGAATGACTCAGGAATACCCGGAGCAGGAATATTCTGACCTTTAACGATAGCCTCGTAGGTCTTAACACGGCCGACAACATCGTCCGACTTAACTGTAAGAATTTCCTGAAGTGTATAAGCAGCACCGTAAGCCTCAAGTGCCCAAACTTCCATCTCACCGAAACGCTGACCGCCGAACTGAGCTTTACCGCCGAGTGGCTGCTGTGTAACGAGAGAGTAAGGACCTGTGCTTCTTGCGTGGATTTTTTCATCAACGAGGTGATGGAGCTTGAGGTAGTACATATAACCTACTGTTACAGGGTTATCGAAACGCTCGCCTGTACGACCGTCAACAAGCCATGTCTTACCGTCCTCGCTGTAACCTGCGTCTTTAAGACACTGGAAAATGTCCTGCTCATGAGCGCCGTCAAATACAGGAGTCATAATCTTCCAGCCAAGTGCCTTTGCGGCATAACCGAGGTGAACCTCAAGAACCTGACCGATGTTCATACGAGAAGGTACGCCCAACGGGTTAAGTACGATATCAAGCGGAGTACCGTCAGGAAGGAACGGCATATCTTCCATTGGGAGAATTCTTGAAATAACACCCTTGTTACCGTGACGACCTGCCATCTTATCGCCTACGCTGATTTTTCTCTTGAGTGCAAGATAAACTCTTACAACCTTGTTTACACCGGGCTGGAGTTCGTTTCTGCTGTCTGCACGGGTAAACACCTTAACATCAACAACAGTACCGCATTCACCGTGAGGCACACGGAGAGATGTATCTCTGACTTCTCTTGCCTTTTCACCGAAGATTGCACGAAGGAGTCTTTCCTCGGCTGTAAGCTCTGTTTCACCCTTTGGAGTTACTTTGCCGACAAGGATATCGCCTGCTTTAACCTCAGAACCGATCTGAATGATACCGTCCTCGTCAAGATACTTGAGAACATCTTCACCGACATTCGGGATATCTCTTGTAATCTCTTCGGGTCCGAGCTTTGTATCTCTTGCCTCTGTGTCATATTCTTCAATGTGAATTGATGTATAAACATCATCACGAACGATTTTTTCGTTGATAAGAACAGCATCCTCGTAGTTGTAACCTTCCCATGTCATAAAGCCGATGAGAGCGTTCTTACCGAGAGCAACTTCACCGTTTTCGGTAGCCGGACCGTCTGCGAGAACTTCACCCTTCTTAACTCTCTGTCCTCTTGACACGATAGGACGCTGGTTGATACATGTACCCTGGTTAGAGCGGAGGAACTTGATAACCTCAAAGTCCTGAACTCTGCCCGAGTCATACTGTACACGAATGTTACGGGCGTCAACGCTCATAACGATACCGTCTTCCTCAGCGAGGATACAAACGCCTGAGTCTGTACCTGCCTTGTACTCCATACCTGTACCGACGATAGGAGCTTCACTGCGGAGAAGCGGAACTGCCTGACGCTGCATGTTCGCACCCATGAGAGCACGGTTTGCGTCATCGTTTTCAAGGAACGGAATCATAGCCGTAGCAACAGATACAACCATCTTAGGAGATACATCCATGAAGTCGAATCTTTCGGGAGAATACTCTACGAACTCGTCACGGTAACGACCTACGACTCTTGAATGAACAAATCTGCCGTTTTCATCAAGCGGTTCGTTAGCCTGTGCAACAGCGTAGTTATCCTCAACATCGGCTGTCATATAAACAACCTCGTCGGTTACAACGCCTGTTTCCTTGTCAATTTTACGATAAGGAGCTTCGATAAAGCCGTACTTGTTGATACGGGCAAATGAAGCAAGATATGAGATAAGACCGATGTTAGGACCTTCAGGAGTTTCAATAGGACACATTCGGCCATAGTGTGTGTAGTGTACGTCACGAACCTCAAATCCTGCACGATCTCTTGAAAGACCGCCCGGACCGAGGGCTGAAAGACGACGTTTGTGGGTAAGCTCTGCAAGTGGGTTACCCTGATCCATGAACTGTGAAAGCGGTGAAGAACCGAAGAATTCTTTAATTGCCGCTGTTACGGGACGGATATTGATGAGTGAGTTAGGCGAAAGCGACTCCATATCCTGTGACTGGGTTGTCATTCTCTCTCTTACTACTCTTTCAAGACGGGAGAAACCGATTCTGAACTGGTTCTGAAGAAGTTCGCCTACGCAGCGGATTCTTCTGTTGCCGAGGTGGTCGATATCATCTGTATTACCGACACCGTGAGCAACACAGTTAAGGTAGTTGATTGTTGCAAAGATATCGTCAACTGTGATGTGGTTAGGAACAAGCTCATCTGCACGGCTTCTGAGCATTTCCTTGAGGTCATCCTCATTCTCGCAGGAATCAAGAATTTCGCAAAGAACATCAAAACGAACATTTTCCTTGATATCACACTCTGCTTCTGCGTCAAAATCAACATAGCAAGCGATGTCAACCATACCGTTTGAAATAACCTTAACGATTGTTTCATCGGCAGCCTTTACATAGGCAATCTTAACACCTGCGTTTTCGATTTCAAAAGCCTTTTCCTTTGTAATTTTTTCATCACGAAGAGCCATAACCTCGCCTGTGCGTGGGTTGGCAATCGGCTCTGCAAGAACCTGACCTTCAAGACGGTTTGCAATACCGAGCTTTTTGTTGTATTTATATCTGCCTACTCTTGACATATCATAACGACCGGGGTCAAAGAACAGGTTGTTTATGTGTGTCTGCGCACTGTCAACTGTCGGAGGCTCAGACGGACGGAGCTTTTTGTAAACCTCGATAAGACCTTCTTCAACATTTGAAGCGGCATCCTTTTCGATAGTAGCTCTCATTCTTTCATCGTCACCGAAATAGTCGAGAATTTCGGCATCCGAGCCAAGACCGAGTGCTCTGATGAATGATGTAACGGGAAGCTTACGGTTCTTATCAATACGAACATAAAAAACATCGTTTACATCGGTTTCATACTCAAGCCATGCACCACGATTCGGGATAACTGTTGTTGAGTACAGTTCCTTACCGGTTTTATCGTGATCCATTTTATAGTAAACGCCCGGGCTTCTTACAAGCTGTGAAACGATAACACGCTCAGCACCGTTGATAACGAATGTGCCGCTTGCGGTCATCAGCGGGAAATCGCCCATAAATACATTGCTCTCTTTGATTTCACCCGTTGACTTGTTCAAAAGTCTTGCGGTTACTCTGAGAGCAGCTGAATATGTTGCATCACGAACCTTACACTCAATTACGCTGTAGTTCGGGTGATCAACATCAAGTGTGTAGTCGATAAAATCGAGAACAAGGTTGTCCTGATAATCGGTAATGCCCGAAACATCTTTAAATACTTCTTTAAGACCTTCGTCAAGCAACCATTTGTATGACGCTTTCTGAATGTCGATAAGATTAGGCATATCAATTACTTCATCGATTTTACCAAAACTCATTCTTTCGGTGTTGCCAAGCTTTACGGGTTTGACATTAACCATAGGCGTATCACTCCTTAAAAAATCTATGAAACGGGGCAAGCGGTACTGAAAATCTGCTCATAAAAAGCTCTTGACACAAAAGGATTTTTGTGATAATATCCCCTTGTCGGATAAAGTTTTTTGCAGATTTTCCCGACCTCTTCGGTACATATCCCCATTATGG
>OHTW01000798.1_pt1 | contig 12254 bp, 10 predicted proteins | sample 1579031 | NCBI WGS metagenome assembly OHTW01 (sample SAMEA3879602, study PRJEB24766) | human gut metagenome | biome: human-associated habitat; feature: feces | place: USA | collected 1985/1987 | reverse complement strand
TTGGGCTTTATCCCGCCGATCGTCGCATTGTTCAGCGCACGTCCCAGGAGATTGGCAACGGCAGCGCCGCGGCTGAAGCCTACTGCCCAGATCTTCAGGTCACCCTTGATCTCGTGGCTCTGAACATAGTCACTAAGACCGCTCAGAACGTCGTTGGCAGCAGTCTGGAAGCCGTAATGGTTGCGGCTGAGCTTTTCCTCGCTGTTGTACACGTTGAAGTTGCTTGCCCATTCGCCGCCGTAGCCGCCGCCGCGGATAGGAACGGCGATCAGGGTGTCCGTGCCGCCGTCTTTGTTGGCGATATACTTCATTGCCAGCGTGTAGGCGACCTTGTCCGATGTATCATCAAGCGGCACATCATAATTAACGTATTGAATCGAGCTGAAATTCAGCTTGTTCAGCAGCTCCCGAACATTTTCGGTTCTGGAAATCGCCGTGCCGACGCCTTCGCCGCGCCATGTGGTGTTAGCATTTGTCGAGAAGGTCGTCATTTCAAGGCACAGTGAAGCCTTTGCAAGATCGGCACTGTAGCCGTAGCCGTCATCTTGAGCGTAGAAGTAATCGTCGGTGTAATTAAACTGCCAAGACCGTTTGTGGCCTATATTGCCCTCGAAATTGAAGTCAACGGTAATGGACTCGTTATCTCCCGGCTTTGGATCTGTCGGCGGAGTCTCGGAGGGGACGTTGGAAAGATCCCAATCTTTGAGAATGCTTGCGCGGCTTTCAAGAGTGTAGAGCTTGCTCTCGGCATCGGGCTTACCCTTGAGAACAGCATTGCCGTTGTAAGTATAGTTTACTGCAAGATCGTCCGCGACTCTGTTATTAATGCTTTGACCGCCGGAATTGCGAACACTGCTCGCGCTGCTGAGCGTGAAGAAATCATATGCGCTTCGGGAAGTGCTTGCGCATTCAACATTGACCTTTTCGAGGGCATTGGCGGAGTTTTTTGAGTCTTCGTCGCTGATGCCTGCCAAACGCGCATAACCGGGCGTCTGAATATTGACCGAGCCCATCACAAGGCAGCTGTCAATATCGGCAAAGCGACTGTTGTCGCCTATGCCGGCAACGCTGATATCGCTGTCTTTATTCGTGCCGGTGTATTTAAGGTCGATGTCAAGGTCGGCGATGCAGTTTCTTACTGAGCCTTTTCCTCTCGCAATACCGCATGTTATGAATCCTATGTTGAGCTTATCAAAACTGCGCCGTACTGTCATGCTGACATTGCAGTTTTCAATAAGGCCAGTGTCATCACCGTATGAGTTGTAATAAGCAATGCCGCAAATGCCGCTGTCAGTGCCCAAAACATCGTTATCTTCATCGGTGCTTATTACGGTAACATTAAGATTCTTGATGGTGCCTAAGTTTTTCTCAATGAGCGTGCTTTTGAGATTATATATAGTGTGGCCGTTGCCGTTAACAACTCCGCCTTTAGGCAAAGTGCCGCAGGCTGCGTTGTTAAGCGTGTCGTATGCAATGTTCTCTGCGCTTGCGTCGATATCGTTCATCAGCAGGTAATAGCCGCTGCCGATGTTCTCCTTCAGGTCTGCTAAAGTGTAGATCGGCACATAGCCATCGGGAATATCCGACGCGGCAAAGGCAGATGCCGGCAGCAGCGCGAGCGCCATCACAAGCGCCAAAAAACCGGCAAGAAGTCGTCTTTTCACAGGCTCGCCTCCTTAAAAGCGGTAAAACTCGGTCTGGTCGCTGTCGGGACGGTAAACAGAAACAAAGCTTCCGTCGGAGCTTGAATATGCGTAAACCTCCGATGCGTCAACGCCGGCGAGTCTTATAAGCTCTTCGCCGTCAAGGCCGAGAACGACTGCGTCGCCGTTATCGTCGGTAACGGAGAGAACAAGCTCATTGCCGGCAATGCTTCCGCCGCCAAGCTCGGAAATTATCTTGTTCATTTCCGGCAGCACAACGGTGAAATACGGATCCTCCGAGGTCTGAGTCCAGCTTAATATCTTGCGCTCTTCCTTGAGTGTGCCGTCAAGGCCGTAGATTTGAGCATAAAGATCAAATGTCTTAGGCTCGCCGTCCGGGAAATACACGGTGTCGGCAGACACCTCGTTGCCGTCTGCGTCCTTCCAGATAAAGCGTACAAGACCGTTTGCACACAGAACTACCTCCGCACCCTCTTCGCCTTGAATGACCTGCCCTGTTACGACATTTATCGCGTAGTAGCGAGTGCCGTAGCCTTTTGCAAGCCACGATGCCACAAACCAGCCGTTTGTGCCGCTGCCGTCAAGAATGCCGAGATCGTAATCGAGAGTGTATATTAGCTTGCCGCTGGTTACGGCCGGAGTACCTGTTGCGGCAACTCCCGGACCTGTGGGCTGCTGCGTAGGCTCGGCTGTCGGCTGCAAAGTTTCGGCGGCGCCGACGTCGGGCTTATCGTTTGCGCCGCCGCATGCGCCGAGTATCATAAGCAATGCAAGCAGCATGCTGATAACAGAAACTTTTCTCTTCATGGTCATATCCTCCGTGATTTACATGTTTATATTAAATTCAATTTCAATATCGTTTACAGAGAGCCTGCCGAGCCCGGCTTTGCCGACGGTTTTGACGTAGCAGCCGCCGGAGCCGCCCTTGAGGGATATTATCTCGGGGCCTATAAGCTCAAGCGCGCCGCTGCATTTTAAAACAACAGGCTCCTGCCAATACGGAGCGAGGCTGCCGTATTCGTCAAGCGCGCGTATGCGAACCTCGGCAGCATCGTATGTGTTACCCTCGGAAAGCTCTGTTTTGCTCGGAACTGCTTCAAAATGGACTTTCTGACCCGGCGAGCGAGTCACTCTTTTTATTACCTCGCCGTCTCTTATCGCGTCAAAGCGCCACTTCGTGGCCTCGCCGCCCCAGTTGCCGACGTATTTTCCGTAAAGCTCAACGCCGTCGGAAAACTTAAAGCCCTTTGTTAGCATAAGCCGCGCAAACTTTGCAAGAATTTTCGGAGGAAGTGCGCTCGGACCGGATTTGGCAACGGCAAGCAGGCATTCTTTAACAGTGGCGGCCGTCTTTTCGTCAAAGCCCTCCTGCGTTATAAGCAGCTCGCCGATAAAGTCGTCAATTATGACCGGTGGATGGGGGAGAGCGGGATATTCATCTTTTCCGGGGAAAAACTCGCGGACGAAAACTCCGTCCTTATAAAGCTTCATGCTGTCGGCGTTGGTGAAAACATATACCTTGCCGATATCGCCTGCCGGGTGCTCGCCGATATCCATGGACGAGGAGACAACGCAGCAGGGAACGTTGTCGCTCTGGCTTGCGTAAACCGCGGCCGCGAGCTTCGGATTGCGGAACATGTCCATAACGCCGTGGTAGCATATCCCGTCGCCGCTGCCGAAGTCCTGATGCGTGTTGTAGTCAAACATGCACCACGGGAATATGCCGCATATATCGTCGGCGGCGTACATCGCGTCGAGCACCTTCGCGTGCCTGAGCGCGTGGCTGAGTCTGTGCCGCTCATCGTCAAAGGGCTTTGTCGGGAACATGTGCCCGTTGCACTCGGAAACGAAATACGGCCTGTGCTTCTTGCTCGTCACGTTCTTTTTCGCTTTCAGACCGGCATTGTCGCCGGTGTGCGAAAAGTCGTTGTATGCGTAAACATCCTCAAGCAGCCGGCTTTTTTCAAGGTACCTGACGCCGCTCGTCTGGCGGCCGGAGTCGAGTGTGTGCGCAACGGCATTCGTTTTTCTGTAAAGTTCGTCGCAGTCCTGCGATTCGTTTATCCTGACGCCCCACAGCATGATAGACGGATGGTGCATATATTGCCGAACCATCGGTGTTTTTAACCGCCTGCCGCTTCCAGTCCTCGTCGCCGATATGCTGCCAGCCGGGGATTTCGGTAAACACCAGCAGCCCCAGCTCATCGCAGCGCGATATAAAGTGTTGCGACTGCGGATAGTGCGAGGTGCGCACGGCGTTAACGCCAAGCTCGTTTTTGAGTATCTCGGCGTCAAGCTCCTGCACCGATTTCGGCATGGCATAGCCGACATAGGCGTATGACTGATGCCTGTTAAGTCCGCGCAGCTTTATCCTCTGACTGTTGAGATAGAATCCGTCGTTTTCAAACCTCACGGTTCTGAAGCCGAAACGCAGGCTCTTTTCATCAACGACCTCGCCGCCGCGCATTGCGCGAACACGCGCCGTGTGCAGAGCAGGGGAGTCCAAGCTCCAAAGCCGTGCATTCGGAACGCTCAGCTCAAACGCCTTGCCGCAGGCCGAGGTAATGACCTTGCCGCTGCCGTCAACGATATCGGTAGCAACGCTTTCGCATTCGCTTTCGATCCTCACTCGCAGCTCGTGCAGACCGGTGTTCTCGATTAGAACTTCTTTGATATACTCGGGATCCTTTACCTCAAGCGTCACCTCGCGGTAAAGTCCGCCGTAGCACAGATAGTCGATAACAAAGCCGAACGGCGGAATGTTAAGGCTCTCGCGCGTGTCGAGCCGAACATCGATGACGTTTTCACAGCCGAAATCAATGCTGCCCGTTATATCAACTGAAAACGCCGTGTAGCCGCAGGCGTGATATCCGACACGCGTTCCGTTGCAGAATACCGTTGCCTCGTGCGCTGCGCCGTCAAAGCGCAGTATAAGCCGCTTGTCCTGCCACTCCAAGGGAGCGGTAAAGCTCTTTCTGTAGCCGCAGACCATTTGATAGTCGTGGCAGTCGATATAATTATAAGGTATCTCCCTTGCCGTGTGCGGCAGACGGACGGAGGACGCCTTGTCAAAGCCTGCGTCGTAGTCCTCGGTGAAAAGCCAGCCGTTATTGAAAGCAATGTCCATATCGTAGCTCCTTCGAATTTTTAATGTAATTTTATCATATCCGCGATGCAATGCAAGATGTAGTTGATTTTAAGGCCATAAAACTATATAATATTTCTGAAATTTTTAGATCGGAGTATGAGAATGGATAAGCTTCTGAACACAAAACTGTTTCTGCTGGATATGGACGGCACGCTTTACCTCGGCGACGAGGTGTTTGACGGCGCGGTGGACTTTATCGATACCGTTAAGAAAAGCGGCAGAGAGTATATATATCTGACCAATAACTCCTCGCGCGCCGGCGTTGACTATATAACACGCCTTAGAAAGCTCGGCTTTCCCTGCGAGAAGGAAAATGTTTTCACCTCCGGCATGGCAACGGCAATGTATCTCAACAGCCGCCACAAGGGTAAGCTTGTCTATCCCGTCGGAACTCCGGCGTTTTTGGGCGAGCTTGAAAGCTATGGGGTTCCCCTTGGCGACAGCGAGGAGGTCGGCGTTGTCTGCGTTGGCTTTGATACGACGCTTACTTATGAAAAGCTCGATAAAGCCGTGCATTATCTTCGCCGCGGCGCTGCATTCGTTGCCGCAAACCCTGACTGGGTGTGCCCCATGCCGGCAAATGAGGTCCTGCCCGACTGCGGCAGCATCTGCGCGCTTTTGACCGCCGCAAGCGGAGTCGAGCCGGTGTTTATCGGCAAGCCGAACCGCAATATGGTTGACATAATATCGGAGCAGACCGGCGTTCCCAACGAAAATATCTGCTGCGTCGGCGACAGGCTTTATACCGATATAGCCGTTGCGCAGAATGCCGGCGCAGTGTCCGTGTGCGTCCTGTCGGGCGAGAGCAGCCTTGAGGATATTGAAAAAGCCGAGCGCAAGCCGGATTATGTTCTCAAAAACGTCGCGGAGATCGCGGATATACTCAAAGCACACATGTGATTTACAGAATGTTATTTAATTTTCGCACAAGGTGTGTTATAATAGCTTAACGGTCGGGAGGTGAGCAAATGCCGAAGCAGACCGGAACAAAGCAGATAGCGTCAAATCGCAAGGCCTTTCACGATTATTTCGTGCTTGACAGGTTTGAAGCCGGCATAGAGCTTGCCGGAACGGAAGTTAAATCCCTCAGAGCGGGAACGGTCAATATGAAGGACTGCTACTGCACGATCAAAAACGGCGAGCTGTTTGTCAGATCGCTGCATATAAGCCCGTATGAAAAGGGCAACATTTTTAATAAAGACCCTGTGCGCCCGAGAAGACTGCTCATGCATAAGCGCGAGATAGTCAAGCTCAACGCAAGAGTTATGCAGGAGGGCGTGGCGCTTATTCCGCTGTCGCTTTATTTTAAGGACAGTAGGGTGAAGGTCGAGCTTGGCCTGTGCAAGGGCAAAAAATTGTATGATAAACGAAATGACGACGCAAAGCGAGAAGCCGCGCGCGACATTGAAAGAACTTTGAAGGAGAGACACTGATGAGCAATCCTGTAGTAACAATCGAAATGGAAAACGGCGATATCATAAAGGCCGAGCTTTATCCCGAGGTCGCACCCAATACGGTCAACAACTTCATCTCGCTGGTAAAGAATAAGTTTTATGACGGCGTTATTTTCCACCGAGTAATTCGCGGCTTCATGATCCAGGGCGGCGATCCTCAGGGCATTGGCGTAGGCGGTCCCGGATATTCTATAAAGGGCGAGTTCAAGATGAACGGCGTTCCCAACGATCTCAAGCATACTCGCGGCGTCCTGTCGATGGCGCGCGCAACAGCGCCGGCAGCCAGTTTTTCATTATGCATGAGGATGCACCCCATCTCGACGGCCAGTATGCCGCGTTCGGCAAGGTCATAGAGGGTATGGAGAATGTCGATAAGATCGCGACCTGCATGACCGGCAGAAACGATAAGCCCATCCACCGCCAGGCAATGAAGAAGGTCACTGTCGACACCTTCGGCGTTGACTATCCCGAACCTGAAAAGATGTAATGCACCACGGGGTGCGGTCATCCGCACCCCGTGTAAAGCAATAGTCCAATTACCGGACGGCGTTGCAGTGCGACACGGTACAATGTTACCGTCGAGTTGACGCAATAAAGAACAGTACCAGCCTAAATACGCCTCTAAAAAACGGGGATGTACCGGTTTCGACGGGGGTATGGAGGCAGGAATAGCGAGCGGATGCGCCTACCATCCTAAAAATGGGCAGCTTATAAATTAAAGAACAACAACGATACTGTTCTTCTCGCTGCTTAATTAGCGAGCGTTCCCTCCGGGAGGACCACGGCCCGGAACGGAGCGTCGATCAGTGGTGCCCGTGAGTGTGCAAAGCTTTGAGCACACCACGCATAATGAAGCTACCGACTCTGCGAGCCTGACGGCCGGCTCGCAGGGAAGGGAATATAAACGACCGTATGCGCTCGGAGAAGTTCCTGTTAAAGTGCTTTCGGACGGGGGTTCAACTCCCCCCATCTCCACCATATCCACCGCAGCATATCTGCTGAGGTGGATTTTCTATTGCCAACGCGGTGAAAATATGGTAAGCTGAATCAAAAATAATGAAATGAGATGTCAAAAATGACAGAATCGCTGTTTTATATTCAAAGAATACGCGCACAATATGATACCGGCATTTTTTCCAAATCCGATAAGCGCATAGCCGACTATCTGCTTGAGCACCCGGGTGCAGTTGACGCTGAAACTGCAAGCTCGATCGCCGAGAAGGTGGGAACAAGTCCGGCAACAGTCGTGCGCTTTTGCCGCAAGCTCGGCTTCAAGGGCCTGACGGATATGAAAAACAGCGCCGCCTATACGAACTATATTGAAAGCTCGACTACGGATATGGACCTGAAAAAGGGCGACGATGCGGAGACTGTCACTAACAAGGTCCTGCAGTATATGAAGATGGTGCTTGACCAGCTGAAGCTGTCGCTCGAGCCGGAGCTTTTGCAGAAGGCAGCCGATAAGCTTGCCGATGCAAATCATGTTGTGATACTGGCCGAAGGCGGTTCGGGCACGATCGCGAGGGCTGCATACGATATTTTTCTCAAGCTTGCAATACCGTGCCGCATTGTTGATGATATAATGTTTCAGATCATGGAGATAAGCATGATGGACGAAAACGATGTGCTGTTTTTGATCCTCAACTCCGGCAGAACATATAACGTTTTGCAGAATGCATCTTACGCAAAGCAGCGCGGGATATACACCATCGGCGTTGTCGGCACGAAGGGAACACCGCTGTCGAAATACCTTGATATCGAGCTGCCGACATGCATTTTCAGCAGCAGTTATCTGAGCGATATCTCCGCTGCACGCCTGTGCGAGCTTGTGACGGTTTCGATCCTTCACTCCATCATGGCGCTTACACGTGACAGCGAACAAATGAAACGCGGAGAGCGTATTGCTAACTCAATCGAGCTTAAACGTATCCCGGGAAATCAAAAATTCTGAATATAATATCCAGTAAACTTCAACTTAAAAGTACGGTAATTTATGAATTACCGTACTTTTTTACGTTTCAGGAGATAAAATTGTTTGCTTATTAACAAACTATTCGTGTTTTTTACCAAAAACAAAATGTGCATTTTATGCAGTGCAACGAATTTCATAATTTAAGCTTAAAAATGAAATGAAATTTCATTTTTCGCTTGATTTGCACCAAAAACTCTGCTAAGATTTATATAGAAATTGTTGATGATGATGAAAGAGCAAAAGTGATTGTATTGAATGTGGAGCAATCAAAATGAACGTAAAAAAAGAAAAATATAAGAGATGAAAGGAAAAGCAAAAATGAAAAAAGTACTGGCAATGGTTCTCGCGCTGGCAATGGTGTTCGCACTTTGCGCATGCGGGAACGGCAGCAACAACAGCGGAGATGATGCAAATAAAGGCAACTCCGACAACAACGGCAACGAACAGGCCAAAGACTTTTACACTGATCAGATTGATGTAAACGGCATAGACGCTAAGGGAAAGAAGATCGTCTACATTGCTCCCTCGCTTGACATCGAGTACTGGCAGTGGGTCGAGGACGGCGTAAGACAGGCGTGCGAGGAATACGGAGTCAGCGTCGAAGTTTATGTTTCCAACAATAGCGCAGCAGATCAGGCCGAAAACGGCGAGACCGCTGTAATTCAGGGCGCGGATGCTGTTGTACTCAGCCCTGTTTCTTCCGATTCCTGCTCTACAGTGCTTGACGCTTGCGAGGACGCAGGCATTCCCGTAACGATCGCAGCAATCGGTTCTACCGCAGACAACTACTATGCATTTATTTCCGCAGACGATTACACCTCCGGCTATGATGCAGGCATTTACCTGTGCGACCAGGCAAAGGCTCTGGGCGGCGATTCAATCGGCGTTCTGGCTCTTCCTATGGATCGTTCCAATGCAAAGGCAAAGATGGCAGGACTTGAAAAGGCCTGCGAGGAAAAGGGTATCACCATTGCACAGACCATCCAGACCAGCAACCTTACCGTTTCAGAATCAACTGATATGTGCAGCGACCTTCTGACCGCAAACCCCGATATCAAGGGCATCTACTGCATGTACGAGCAGGCCGGTATTGCTGCTATCGACGTCGTTGATAACATGGGTGTGACCGGCAAGATCTCTATCGTTTCTTCTGACGGTTCTCCCGATTCAACTAAGGCAATCCGCGAAGGCAGACTCGCGGGGCAGGTCGTTCAGGAAGCAGTCGGACAGGGCTACTGGGCAGCGGTAATGGCGTTCAAGGCCATAAGCGGACTTGATGCAGACGCTCAGGTCATCCTCACTCCCGAACCGCTCGTGACCGCAGCAAATATTGACGATGAGGACGTACAGGCTGTCCTCAAGCTCACTTACCCCGCTTCCGCTGGAGCGTACTAATCCAAATCAGTATTATCGAAAAATGCGGCCGGTGGAGTTATTCACCGGCTGCGACAATTATGAGAATAACAGGAGCATGAAATGTTGACTATAGATCATTCCCCGATATTTGAATTAAAGCATGTGACCAAATCATACGGGAATAATATGGCGGTCAAAGATGGCAACCTGCGTATATATCCCGGTGAGGTACACGCTCTGATGGGTGGCAACGGCGCGGGAAAGTCAACTATGATAAAGATTATTGCCGGAGCACATCAGGCCGACTCCGGAGAGATACAGCTTGAGGGGAAAAACGTAGCTTTTAAGCATCCGAAGGAGGCAATGGACAGCGGCATTCAGGTTGTTTATCAGGAGCTGTCGCTGCTGCCGCATTTGACGGTTTCCGAGAACATAGCCATGCCGTCGAACGATATTGTCAGACACGGTATATATGACTGGAAAAAGTCAGATGCTTTGGCGGCCGAGGCTTTGAGTAAGCTTGGTTCGGCGACTGCGGATATCAGTCCGCACGATATCGTTTCGGAACTCAGACCGGACCAGATGCAGATGGTCGAAATAGCACGTGCGGTCGGTCAGAACGCAAAAATTATACTGCTTGACGAACCTACATCGTCTCTTAACTTTGAGGAAACGGAAAAGCTGTTCGAGTCCATACGCGGTCTGTGCAGCGCCGGAATCGGGATCATTTTTGTTTCCCACCGAATGAATGAGGTCAGAGAGCTTTCCGACAGAATCACCATACTGCGTGACGGCGTCGTCATAGTTGACGGCGTTCCGATGAGCGAAAAAACAGACGAAGAGATCGTAAGCGACATGCTTGGCGAGAAGCTCAATGCTGAGGAGAAGAAACGCAAGGATTCGAACGCTTTTGAAAGCTCGGCGGAAGTGCTTTCGATTTCTTTTGACGGATATGACGGAGAATTAACTGTCAAGGAAGGCGAAATAGTAGGCCTTGCAGGCCTTGCGGGATCGGGCAGAAGCTCAGTCCTGCGGACGATATGGGGAACTAAGCCTCGCAGCGATATACATTTGAGATATCTTGGCGAGGAATATAAGCCTAAAAATCCTATGTATGCGCTCAAAAAGAAGATTGCATATATCAGCGAAGATCGCAGCGAAAGCGGATTGTTTTTCGGCCAGCCGATAAAGGAAACGGTGCTTATGGCTCACCGCAACCTGCAGCGAAAGTTGTTTGTCAAGAATAAGTCGGAGGATAAGCTGCTCGGGCAGATAATCGGCGAAGTGCAGATCAAAGTTCCTACTCATGAATGTATGCCAGAAGCGTTGTCCGGCGGCAATCAGCAGAAGCTGCTGTTTGGACGATGGATTACGGACGAGGCAAAGCTTCTGCTGCTCGATGAGCCTACACGAGGCGTTGATATAAAAACAAAGCATGAGATATATCAGCGTGTGCGAAAAATGGTGGAAGCAAACAACGCCGGTGCCCTTGTGGTTTCATCGGAGCTTGAAGAATTGGTCCTGATGTGCGACAAGGTGCTGATAATCCGCGACGGACATGTTGAAGATGTTCTCACCGGAGACAGAATAACAGAGAACAACATGATGGCTGAAATAACTGCCTCAGGAAATACTAAACAGCAAACGGAGGATAACAAAAGTGTCTGATAAAAGTAACAGCCTCAAGCAGCCCCAGGGCAGTTTGGGAAAAACGATAAGAAATTACAAGCTCGAGCTTGGTATGACAGTCATACTCATAGTGCTTTACATAGTGCTGCATGCAGTAACCGGAACGGCGCTGGGCAAAGGCAATGTAATGAATGTCCTCCAGTCTGCAGCTCCTTTGCTGATAATGACCATGGGTCAGCTGCTTGTAGTTATCACAGGCGGAATCGACCTTTCCGTTGGCTCTGTATATTCGCTGTCCGGCATGGTCGGTGCTCTGGTCATGCTCTCGACCGGAAGCATTGCGGCAGGCGTAGCAGCTTGCCTTGCCGTAGGTCTTGTCTGCGGCGTTTTGAACGGCCTGCTTGTCGCAAAAGCAAAGATGGCGCCGTTTATAGTAACTCTTGCAATGCAGGGCGCCGCAGCTTCCTTGACCAAGGTCATCTCCGGCGGCAACTCTCAGACGATCACGCTCACGGCATTCAAAGAATTTAACCGCGGCACTATAGTTCCCGGATTAAAGAACTATATACTTTACATGATAATAATCGTTATCGTGATGTACTTTGTGCTCAGAAAAACCTCCTTCGGACGTTGGGTGTACGCAACCGGCTCCAACGAGGGCGCTTCACACCTTGTCGGGATCCCCGTTGACAGAGTGAAGATTCTTTGCTACACGATAAGTGCAGGTCTGTCGTCCATAGCGGCTCTCCTCGGTGCATCGAGGCTTATGACGGTTGAGTGTACGGCAGGTGTCGGTATGGAGCTTGACGCAATTGCTGCGACCTGCATAGGCGGCGCAAGCTTATCCGGCGGACTTGGAAGCGCATTTGGCGCGCTTATAGGTACGCTGCTGCAAAAGGGTATCAACAACGGAATCAACCTTCTTGGAATCAACTCCTTCTGGTCCGGCATTGTCACCGGCATTGTCATAGTGGTGGCTGTTTATGTAGGCAAAATTGCTTCACGCGGCAGGAAAAGAGTATAACATAAAA
>OHTW01000797.1_pt1 | contig 12270 bp, 10 predicted proteins | sample 1579031 | NCBI WGS metagenome assembly OHTW01 (sample SAMEA3879602, study PRJEB24766) | human gut metagenome | biome: human-associated habitat; feature: feces | place: USA | collected 1985/1987 | reverse complement strand
CCACCACACCTTCTGTGGCGTATGTTGCCAGAACAGATGATTTTGACTGCGGTATCATGATTTCTGCAAGCCACAATCCGTATTATGACAACGGCATCAAGCTCATCAGCGGCAGCGGCGAGAAGATGGACGAGGGCACCATCGCCTTCATCGAGGACTATCTGGACGGCAAGCTGGAGGTGTTCGGCCAGCGCTGGCAGCAGATCCCTCTGGCCCGGCGGGACCACATCGGCCGCACGGTGGACTATGTGGCGGGCCGCAACCGCTACGTGGGCTACCTCATCTCTCTGGGGCTGTTCTCCTTTAAGGGCAAGCGCGTGGGATTGGACTGCGCCAACGGCAGCGCCTGGACTATTGCCAAGAGCGTCTTTGACGCACTGGGCGCCAAGACCTACGTCATGGGCGATGAGCCCGACGGCTTCAACATCAACAACGGCGTGGGCTCCACCCATATCGAAGCCCTGCGCCGCTTTGTGCTGGCCAACGAGCTGGATGTGGGCTTCGCCTATGACGGCGATGCCGACCGCTGCCTTGCCGTGGATGAGCAGGGCGGCATCATCACCGGCGACCATATCCTCTACGTCTGCGGGCGGCACCTGAAGCAGCAGGGCGAGCTGCCCCGCAACACGGTGGTGACCACCATTATGTCCAACTTCGGCCTGTACCGCGCCTTTGACCGCGAGGGGATTTCCTACGCCAAGACCGCCGTGGGCGATAAGTACGTCTACGAGTACATGGCCAGGAACGGCTGCGCTCTGGGCGGCGAGCAGTCGGGCCACATTATCTTCTCCAAGTACGCCTCCACCGGCGACGGTGTGCTCACCAGCCTGAAGCTGATGGAGGTGATGCTGGAGCAGAAGAAGCCCCTCAGCAAGCTGACCGAGGGCCTCACCATCTATCCCCAGGTGCTGGAGAACGTCCGTGTCCAAGACAAAAAGACGGCGCGGGAGGACCCCGATGTGCAGGCCGCGGTGGATGCCGTGGCTGCGGAGCTGGGGGACACCGGCCGCGTGCTGGTGCGGGAATCCGGCACAGAGCCGGTGCTGCGGGTCATGGTGGAAGCGCCGGAGGACGCTATCTGCCGCCAGTGCGTGGACCGCGTGGTGGACGTGATCCGGCGGAACGGCCACTGCGTGTAACCGGAAAACCATAAAAATCAGACAAAAATCAGGGAGCGCCCACCGGCGTTCCCTGATTTTATGTTGACAACGGGAAAACACACCTATATTATAAAGAATATTCGGGCACACCGCCTTACCGGCGGCGCGCCAAAATGGGGAGGGCGTATGGAGCGCATCACCAGTCGTAAAAATCCGCTGCTGGAGCATATGCGCCGGCTGGACAGCGCTGCCTTCCGGCGGCAGCAGGGGGAGTTCCTCTGCGACAGTCCCAAGCTGGTGGGGGAGGCCCTGCGCCACGGGGCGCGGGTGCTGGCCGTGGCCGTCAGCGACGGCGTAGAGCCGCCGGAGGGGCTGGATGCGTCGGTGCGGTGCGCGGCCGTGCCGCCGGATGTGATGGCCTCCATCTCGCCCATGCGCACGCCCCAGGGCATGCTGGCGGTGTGCCGCCTGCCGGACACCGCCCTGCCGGAGATGCTGCCGGGCAGCCGCTACGTGGTGCTGGACGGCGTACAGGACCCGGGCAACGTGGGCACGGTGCTGCGGACGGCGGACGCCTTCGGCTGCGACGGCGTGCTGCTGCTCACCGGCTGCGCCGATCCGTACAGCGTCAAGACGCTGCGTTCGTCCATGGGCGCGGTGTTCCGCATGCCGGTGTGGTGTACCGACGCCGCGGCCATGCGGCAGCGGCTCACCGCGGCGGGGCTGCCGCTGTACGGCGCGGCCCTGCGGGACGATACCGAGGACGTGCGGGCGCTGGACCTGCGCCGCTGCGCCATCGCCATCGGCAGCGAGGGCAGGGGATTGACGGAGCAGGTGCTGGCCATGTGCGACAAAACGGTACGTATCCCCATGCAGGCGCACTGCGAGTCACTGAACGCGGCCATGGCGGCGGCGGTGCTGCTGTGGGAGGCCTATCGCTGAAAAAGGGAGATGAGGGGGATGGCGGCGCTGAAATACTGGCTGTGGCTGACCACGGCGCCGGCGCTGAGCAATCGGGCGAAGCTGCTGCTGTTGGAGCATTTTTCCTCGCCTGAGGACGTATACTATGCCCAGCCGGACCAGCTGTGTCTGGTGGAGGGCATTACCAGACAGCAGGCGGAGAGTCTGTCGGACAAATCGCTGGCCCGCGCCGAAAAGGTGCTGGCCGACTGCGCCCGGGACGGGCAATTCATCGTCACCATGGACGACGCGGCCTATCCCGCCCGTCTGCGGGACATGTACGACCCGCCGGTGCTGCTGTACGGCAAGGGCTCCATGCCGCTTTTCGATGAGGAGGCCGCCGTGGCGGTGGTGGGCACGCGGAAGTGCTCGCCCTACGGCACCCGTGCCGCCTCCCAGCTGGGCTATGAGCTGGCACGGCAGGGTGGTCTGGTGATCTCGGGCCTTGCCAAAGGCATCGACGGCGCGGCCCATCAGGGCGCGCTGCGGGCCGGTGGGTTCACTGCGGCGGTATTGGGCGGCGGCGCGGACGTGGTCTATCCGCCGGAGAACCGCCGTCTCTACGAGGACATCGCCGCCACCGGCGTCATCCTGTCGGAGTACCCGCCCGGGACGGTCGAGGCCTCGGCGCAGAGCGGTGCGCTCATCACGGCGCGGCTGGCGCTGGAGCAGGGCAGGGACGTGTTCGCCGTCCCGGGCCCCATCAATGCCGCCTCCAGCCGCGGCTGCAACCAGCTGATCCGCGACGGCGCGGGGCTGGTCATGGAGGCGTGGGACGTGCTGGGCACGTACCAGCAGCGCTTCCCCCAGAAGCTGCGCCCCATCCGTGCGGTGCTGCCGGAGACGCCCGGAAGCGCGGAGGCGGAGCCTGCGTCCGCATCGGCGCAGCCGGTGCGGCAGCCGGAAAAGGCGCCGGCGCTGCCTATATTGAACATGGCCAGGGAGGGCGCGGCGCTGACTGACGACCAGCAGCGCATCCTGCGCATGCTGCCTACGGACCGCCCGCTGCTGGCGGACGAGGCCGCCGTGGCCACAGACCTGCCGGTGCGGCGGGTGCTGTCGGCCCTGACCATGCTGGAGATCGACGGATATGTCTGCCGTCAGGGAGCAGGGAGCTTCCTGCGGACAGTGGAACTCAAGGAGGAGTAAATCAAGTTATGGCAAAAGCAAAGAATCTGGTGATCGTGGAGTCCCCCGCCAAAGCCAAGACCATCGGCAAGTATCTGGGCCCCGATTATCAGGTGAAGGCCAGTATGGGCCACCTGCGGGACCTGCCCAAGAGCACGCTGGGCGTGGACGTGGACGGGGATTTCACCCCCAATTACCGGCCCATCAAGGGCAAAGAGGATATCATCAAGGAGCTCAAGACGGCGGCAAAGGGGAGCCAGACCGTCTACCTCGCCACCGACCCGGACCGCGAGGGCGAGGCCATCAGCTGGCATCTGAAGCATCTTCTGGACCTGCCGGACGAGAAGGCGCGGCGGGTCACGTTCAATGAGATCACCAAAAAGGTGGTGACGGACAGCATCCAGCACCCCCGCGACATCGATCAGGATCTGGTGGACGCCCAGCAGGCCCGCCGCGTGCTGGACCGCATCGTAGGCTACCAGCTGTCGCCGCTGCTGTGGAAGAAGATCCGCCGCGACCTGTCGGCAGGCCGTGTCCAGTCCGTGGCCATGCGTCTGGTGGCCCAGCGGGAAAAGGAGATCGCGGATTTCGTACCTCAGGAGTATTGGACGCTGGACGCCAGCCTGAAAAACCACGCCGGCGCCCTGTTCACCGCCCACTACTACGGCAAGGACGGCAAGAAATACGAGCCCGCCAGTCAGGCCGATACACAGACGGTGATGGACGAGCTGAAGAGCCTGCCCTTTGCGGTGAAGTCCGTAAAGCGGGCGGACAAGCAGCGCTCTCCCGCGCCGCCGTTCACCACCTCTACTTTACAGCAGGAGGCGTCACGCAAGCTGAACATGACCCCCCGCCGCACCATGGCCATCGCCCAGCAGCTGTACGAGGGCGTGGACATCACCGGCGAGGGCACCGTGGGCCTCATCACCTACATGCGTACCGACTCCCTCCGCATCTCTGCGGAGGCCCAGACCCAGGCCAGGGATGTCATCTGCTCCCGCTACGGCCAGAGCTATTACCCCGCATCCCCCCGCGTCTATAAGACCAAGGCCGGAGCGCAGGACGCCCACGAGGCCATCCGCCCCTCCGATCCGTCCCTGACGCCGGAGCAGGTAAAGGGCGACCTCACCGGCGAGCAGTACCGGCTGTACCGCCTGATCTGGAGCCGCTTCCTGTCCAGCCAGATGGCCAATGCCGTCTACGACAGCATCAGCGTGGAGATCGGCGCGGGCGCCCACAGCTTCCGCTGCTCCGCCAGCAACCTGAAGTTCGCCGGCTACACCGCCGTGTACGAGGAGAGCCGCGACGATGAGAAGGAGGAGAAGGAGTCCCCGCTGCCGGAGCTGGCCGAGGGCGAGACCGTGACGCTGGAGAGCTTCGCGCCGTCCCAGCATTTCACCCAGCCTCCCGCGCGGTACACTGACGCCACCCTCATCCGTACCATGGAGGAAAACGGCATCGGCCGTCCCTCCACCTACGCCCCCACCGTGTCCACCATTCTGGACCGTGAGTACGTCATCAAGGAGGGCAAATACCTGCGCATCACCCCGCTGGGGCAGGTGGTCAACGACCTGATGTGCCAGCGCTTCCCCGATATCGTGGACGTGAAGTTCACCGCCCGCATGGAGAAAAAGCTGGATGATGTGGAGTCCGGCGATGTCCGGTGGAAGGACCTGATCCGCCAGTTCTACGTACCATTCCACGAGAATCTGGAAAAGGTGGAAAAGGACATGGAGGGCGTGTACCTGAAGGTGCCCGACGAGGTGACGGAGGAGAAGTGCGACCTGTGCGGCCGCAACATGGTCATCAAGTCCGGGCGTTTTGGCCGGTTTCTGGCCTGCCCCGGCTATCCGGAGTGCAAGTTCACCAAGCCGCTGGTGGTGGAGATGCCCGGCCGCTGCCCCAAGTGCGGCGGACGCATCCTGAAAAAGACCAGCCGCAACGGCTACACCTACTACGGCTGCGACAAGTTCCCTACCTGCGACTTTATGACGTGGGACGTGCCGGTGAAGGACGACTGCCCCGTCTGCGGACAGACCATGTTCAAAAAGGCGGGCCGCGGCTTCAATAAGCCCTTCTGCGCCAATCCCGAGTGCCCGAACTTCCTGCCGGAGGACAAGCGCGGCTATCGCCGCCGCAAGACCGATGACGCCGCGGCGTCTGCCGAGGGTGGCGCGCCGGCCGCGGAGGAAAAGCCTGCGGCGCAGCCCGAGACGAAAAAGTCCGCTGCGAAAAAGACCACGGCTGCCAAGAAGCCGGCTGCTGCCAAGAAGACTACAGCGGCCAAGAAGCCTGCCGCGGCCAAGAAGACGACCACAAAAAAGACTACGACCAAGAAAGCGGAAGAATAAATGGAAAGCGTAACTGTGATCGGCGCGGGCCTGGCCGGGTCCGAATGTGCCTGGCAGCTGGCCCAGCGGGGCGTGGCTGTGACGCTGCGGGAGATGAAGCCGGAGAAAAGGACCCCCGCCCATGTGACCGACTATTTTGCGGAGCTTTGCTGCTCCAACTCCCTGCGCGGCGCGGGGCTGGAAAACGCCGTGGGCCTCCTGAAGGAGGAGCTGCGGCGGCTGCACAGTCTCATCATGCGCTGCGCCGACGCCACGGCGGTGCCTGCCGGCGGTGCGCTGGCAGTGGACCGCGAGGGCTTCGCCCGCATGGTCACGGAGACCATTTTCAGCCATCCCAACATCACCATGATCCCCGGCGAGGTCACGTCCATCCCGGAGGGGGACGTGGTCATCGCCTCCGGCCCCCTGACCTCCGACCCGCTGGCGGATGCCATCGCCGCCAGACTGGGCGGCGGCAATACCCTGAACTTTTTCGACGCCGCCGCGCCGCTGGTGTCCTACGATAGCGTGGACATGAACAGCGCCTATTTCGCCAGCCGCTACGACAAGGGCACGCCGGACTACATCAATTGCCCTATGACCAGAGAGGAGTATCTGGCCTTCTGGCAGGCTCTGGCCACCGCGCAGGAGGCGGAGGTCCACGGCTTCGAGGATAAGAACGTGTTCGAGGGCTGTATGCCCGTGGAGGTCATGGCACGGCGGGGCGAGGACACCCTGCGCTTCGGCCCCCTGAAGCCCCGGGGGCTCATCGACCCCAGGACCGGGAAGGAGCCCTACGCCGTGGTGCAGCTCCGCCGTGACAACGCCGATGGCAGCATCTACAATCTGGTGGGCTTCCAGACCCACCTGAAATGGCCGGAGCAGCGGCGGGTGTTCACCATGATCCCCGCGCTCCGCGACGCCCAGTTCCTGCGCTACGGCGTGATGCACCGCAACACCTATCTGGATTCCCCCCGCCTGCTGGACCGCTACTACCGGCTGAAGTCCGACCCCCGCATCGTCTTTGCCGGGCAGATGACCGGCGTGGAGGGCTATGTGGAGTCCTGCGCCAGCGGTTTTCTGGCAGGTGTGGAGCTGGCCCGCCGTCTCAACGGACAGGCCCCTGTCGACTTTCCCGCGGAGACGGCCATCGGCGCGCTGGGACTCTACGTCAGCAACGGCTCCGTGGGTGACTTTCAGCCCATGAACGTGAACTTCGGCATTATCCCGCCGCTGGACCACCGCGTCAAGGGCAAGCGCAACAAGAACGCGGAGCTGAGCCGGCGCTCTCTGGATATCCTGAGCCAGACCATCGAGCAGGAGGTACTGTACACATGAAGATCATTGTAGACGCCATGGGCGGCGACAACGCCCCGCTGGAGATCGTCAAGGGCGCGCTGCAGGCGCAGAAGCGCTTCGGCGCGGCCATCGTGTTCACCGGCGACGAGGCCGCCATTCTGGACGCTGTCAGGGCCTGCGGCCTGACGGACCTGCCGGACGGCGCGGCCGTTATCCCCGCAACGGAGACGGTGGAGATGTGCGACGACCCCGCCACCGTATTCCGCCGGAAAAAGGACACGTCCATGGGCGTAGGCCTGACGCTGCTGAAAAACGGCGGCGGCGACGCCATGGTGTCCGCCGGCTCCACCGGCGCGCTGCTCACCGGCGCCACCCTCATCACCAAGCGCATCCACGGCATCCGCCGCGCCGCCATGGCCCCCGTGATCCCCACCGCCACCGGCAGCGCCGTCCTCATCGACTGCGGCGCCAACGCCGAGTGTACGCCGGAGTATCTGGTGCAGTTCGCCTATCTGGGCAATTTCTACGCCCAGCGGGTGCTGGGCGTGGCAAAGCCCCGGGTGGCGCTTCTCAACATCGGCACGGAGGACAGCAAGGGCACCGACCTCCAGAAGCAGACGCTGGCCCTGCTGCGTCAGGCCGGTGAGCGGGGCGACCTGCACTTCATCGGCAACATCGAGGCCAAGGAGGCCATCAAGGGCGGCTGCGACGTCATCGTCACCGACGGCTTCTCCGGCAACATCATGCTCAAGAGCATCGAGGGAGTGGGCTCCTTCGCCGGCTCTGCGCTGAAGACCATGTTCAAGAAGAACCTGCTGACAAAGCTGGCGGCGCTGCTGGTGATGCCCGGGCTCAACGCCTTCAAGGCCCGGCTGGACCCCAACAAGGTGGGCGGCACCGCCTTCATCGGCATCTCAAAGCCCGTCATCAAGGCCCACGGCGCGTCCAATGCCGAGGCCATCGAGAACGCCGTCGGACAGGCCATTCAGGTGGCCCGCAGCGGCATTGTGGAGGATATTCAGAAGAACATAGACAAGATGCAGCTGGTGTCCGAATAAAAAAGGAAAAAAGGGTATTGACAGTCCCAGAGGATTGCCGTATTCTATTCGAAGAAAAAAAGAAGGAGGAATACCCCGTGACAATGGAGGAGATCTTCAAAACGATGCAGGACCTCATCGCCGAGCAGTTTGCCATCGATGCCGATGAGATCAGCATGGAGAGTTCTTTCGTGGACGATCTGGGTGCCGATTCCGTGGACCTGGTCGAGTTGGTCATGGCCATGGAGGAAGAATTCGACATCGGCGAGATCGATGAGGAGGACCTGACGTCTCTCAAGACCGTCGGCGACTGCGTCCGCTATCTCAACAGCAAGCTGGGCTGATCCGACTATAACGACAGAAAATACGGCCCGGCAGGGCCGTATTTTTTCAGGAGGTTCCTATGGAAGAACTGGAAAAAAAGCTGGGCTACACCTTCCGCGACCCGGAGCTGCTCCGTGCCGCCCTGTACCACAGCTCCTACGCCAACGAGCACCGCGCCGGCGGCATCACCAGCAACGAACGTCTGGAGTTTCTGGGCGACGCGGTGCTGGGCTTTGTGACGGCGGAGTACCTGTACGCCAAGCACCCCGACCTGCCGGAGGGCGATCTGACCCGCATCCGCGCCGCACTGGTGTGCGAGGAGAGCCTGCACGAGGTGGCTCAGTATCTGGAGCTGGGCCAGTACCTGAAGCTGGGCCACGGTGAGGAGCTGGGCGGCGGACGTCAGCGCCCGTCCATTCTGGCAGACGCCACGGAGTCCGTGTTCGCCGCCGTCTATCTGGACGGCGGGGTAGATGCCGCCCGCGACCTGATCCACCGCGTCCTGCTGGACAAGGAGCAGGAGGAGCAGGTGGAGGAGCGCCGCCGCGACTATAAGACGGAGCTGCAGGAGCTGGTACAGCGCAAGCCCGACCAGACTCTGCGCTACGAGATGACCGGCTCCGCCGGTCCCGACCACGCCCGCCTGTTCGCCTTCCGCGTTACGCTGAACGGCGAGCCCATCGGCGCCGGCGAGGGCCGCAGCAAGAAAGAGGCGGAGCAGTCCGCCGCCCGCAGCGCTCTGAAAAAGCTGCAAAAATGACAGAACCGCACCGGCAGTTGTCCCTGCCGGTGCATTTATTTTGCGCGGAGGGAAACCTTTTCCCGCTCCGCCCCGTCTAAGGGATAGAGAACATGGAAAGGAGCTGATCCCATGGGAAAGCGTATGGCCGCGCTGGTGCTGGCCGTTTGTATGGCGCTGCCGCTGTTCGGCTGCGGCGGCAAGCTGAAGGCCCAAAGCCTGACGGAGGGCATCACCGCCCGCACCATCGATACCCACACCGACCTGACGGGCGACAGCACCGCCGTCATGGACTTTGCCGCCGCCCTGCTGCGGCAGACGGCCGAGTCGGAGGGCGTGCTGCTCTCGCCGGTATCGGTGCTGTACGCCCTGGGCATGACCGCCAACGGTGCCTCCGGCGACACCCTGACCCAGCTGGAGCAGGTCATGGGCATGGACCTGACTGCCCTCAACGACTACCTCTACACCTACCGTATGAGCCTGCCGGAGAACACCAAAAAGTGTAAGCTGTCGCTGTCCAACTCCCTGTGGCTGCGGGATATCTTCCGCGTGGACGATGCTTTTCTGGATACCTGTGCCAACTACTACGGCGCGGAGGCCTACCGCTCCGCCTTCGACGACTCTCTGGTGACGGACCTGAACCGCTGGGTGGACAACAAGACCGACGGCATGATCTCCAGCCTGCTGGATCAGCCGCCCACGGACCGCACCATGCTGTATCTGGTGAACGCCGTCTGCTTCGACGCCAAGTGGCGGGAGCCCTACGAGAAGTCCGACATTGAGACGGGCGCCGCCTTCACCGCCGCCGACGGCACACGACAGACGGCGGACCTGCTGTGGTCCAAGGAGAGCGTTTACCTGTCCGACGACAACACCACCGGCTTCATGAAGTACTACGACGGCGGCCGCTACGCCTTTGTGGGGCTGCTGCCCAGTGAGGGTGTCTCCATAGCGGACTATGTGGCCGGACTCACCGGCGGTAAGCTCCACGCCCTGCTCAACGAACACCGTTACGGCACGGTAGAGGCCGCCATCCCCCGCTTCACGGCGTCCTCCTCGCTGGAGCTGAGCGACGCGCTGAAGGCCATGGGCGTCACCGACGCCTTCGACGCCTCCCACGCCGACCTGCGGGCCATGGGCAGCGCGCCCAATGACCAGCTGTACGTCAGCGCCGTGCTGCACAAGACGTACCTGTCCCTGGACGAGAACGGCACCAAGGCCGCCGCCGTCACGGCGGTGGTGGCTGACACCGCCTCCGCTGAGCCGCCGGAGGTGCATCGCGTGGTGCTGGATCGCCCCTTCGTGTACATGATCGTGGACACCCATGCCAACCTGCCGCTGTTTTTGGGAACTGTGACCCAAATGAACGGTTGACATTTGCCCGCGAAGCGCCTATACTGTCAGTTTGCCGGATGCAGCGAAGGCCGCATCCGGCAAACTGATACAGGAGATCTGTTTGTATGGACTATTATCTGCTGACCGATCTGGCGGTCACCATGGGGTATCATCTGGCCATGTCCGGCGCGGAGACGTTCCGCGTGGAGGACAGCGTCCACCGCATCCTGCGGGCCTATGGTGTGGAGTGTGAGGTGTTCGCCATCCCCAACAGCATCTCTGTCAGTCTGGAGGCGGCCAACGGCAAGCCCCTGATGCTCATGAAACGTATCGGCTTCCACGGCAACGATCTGGAGACCATGGAGAAGCTCAACGCCCTGAGCCGCCGCATCTGCACGGAGCGTCCGGAGGTGGACGAGGCCATGACATGGCTTCACGAGACGCTGGCCGCCTGCCGCACCTACCGCACCGGCGTGATCTATCTGGGCGGCGTTCTGGTGGGCCTGGGCTTCTGTCTGGTGTTCGGCGGCACGCTGCTGGACTGCCTGTGGGCGGGACTCATGGGCCTTATCATCGGCCTTGTTACCCGCTTTATGGACAAGCAGGAGGCCAACCCGTTTTTCAGTACCCTGCTGGCCGCCTGCTGCATGGCGCTTCCGGCCTATATCGCCGCGGGACTGGGTCTGATGGACAGCCCGGACGCCGCCATCATCGGCACGCTGATGATGCTGGTCCCGGGCCTGCCCATCACCAACGCCATGCGGGACATCATCTACGGCGACACCAACTCCGGCATCTTCCGGCTGGTGCAGGTGGTGTTCACGGCGCTGGCCATCGCGTTGGGCACCGCTGCCGCGTGGCACCTGACATCAGGGGTCTACGGTGTCACCGGCTCCGCCACGGTGACGTGGCAGCCGCTGGCACAGGCTGTGGCCGTGTTCGTGGGCTGTCTGGGCTTCTGCATCCTGTTCAACGTCCACGGCCGCGGCAGCGTCTTGTGCATCATCGGCGGCGTGGTGACGTGGATGCTGTACCTGCTGGGCGGCGCGCTGGGCTGCGATGTGTATGTCGCCAACCTGTTTGCATCCCTGTTCGCGGCGGCGTATGCCGAGGTGATGGCCCGGGTCCGCAAGTGCCCCGCCATGCCCTATCTGGTCATCGCCATACTGCCCCTGCTGCCCGGCGCCGGCGTGTACTACACCATGAGCCTGGGACTGGAGGGCAATCGTATGGACGCCGTGGCCAAGGGACTGGAGACGGTGGGCATCGCCGGTTCTCTGGCGGTGGGCATCCTGCTGGTATCCACGGTGTTCCGCCTCATCTACCGCCATGTCCAGGGAGCGCGGGCGGAGAAGTCCTGATCCGATAAGCTGAAAAAGCCATCCCCCTGCACCGCAGGGGGATGGCTTTTTCCTCAGTCCTCGATATAGGCGTGGGGGTCGATGACGCTGCCGTCCTGACTGACGGAGAAGTGGAGGTGGGGGCCCATCTCACTTTCCGCCGCGCTGGTGGAGCCCACGCGGCCGATGATGTCACCGGCGCGGACGGACTGCCCCTCCGCCACCGGCACGTCCGATTGCAGACTGCTGTACTGGGTGGTGTAGCCGCCGCTGTGCTGGATGACCACGGTGGTGCCCATCAGCTCATCGCTGGTGACGGACAGCACCGTGCCATCCGCCGCGGTCTTGACGGCCGCGCCCTCCTCGGCCTGCACATCGATGCCGTTGTGGGTGCGCCAGTCTGCCATGGTCTGGTCATACAGCAGCTCCGTCATGCTGAATACCGTCACGGTGGTGCCGTCCAGCGGGGAGATGACCTCCGGCAGCAGCTCCACCGGCTCCTCGATGACCGTCTCCGCCTCCTGCACCGGTACCTCAACGGGCTCCGACTGGATCACCGGCTTGGTGGGTGCCGCAGGCACGGGGGTGACGGGAGTGGGCTTGATCTCAATGACGGGGTCCGGCTCCTTTGCGGGGGAGTCGGCGGAAAACAGGGTGATATAGCCAATCGTTCCGGCG
>OHTW01000792.1_pt1 | contig 12324 bp, 6 predicted proteins | sample 1579031 | NCBI WGS metagenome assembly OHTW01 (sample SAMEA3879602, study PRJEB24766) | human gut metagenome | biome: human-associated habitat; feature: feces | place: USA | collected 1985/1987 | reverse complement strand
CATGGACGTTGGCTTCCACTCCGTACGACCCTTCATCTGATGCTTTGTTTCCCGAAGCTCGTTATTCCAATGATATTCGTTATGGGCAAAATAGAGCATTGCTATCGTGGTATTATATCGATAGAATGTTTACTCAGAAAAACTCGACATTGATACCGGCTCACCTGAAAAATGATTTGGACCAATTGTCCAATCCTTATGTACGTGAGGTGAGTGTACGGGAAATATTTCCCAATAAGGAAATCAATTATGGAGAATCGACGACCTTACAGACATTGAACCTTTCATTTTATCCACAGGAACGGGGGCCGTACAATCTCGATGCCGATAATATCGACTCACAAGGACTTTTGTTGAATCCGGAGAACCGTTGGGGCGGGATTATGCGAAAAATGGATTATACCGATTTCGAATCATCGAATATCGAATATATACAGTTCTGGCTCATGGATCCGTTTTTAGATGAGAGTCAGACTAATCATAACGGGGGAGAATTGTATTTTAATTTGGGAGAAGTGTCGGAAGATATTCTTAAAGACGGTATGAAGTCTTTCGAGAACGGTTTGCCTGTCGACGGTGATACAACACAGATAGCGACTACGGTGTGGGGAAAGGTATCCAAACGTCAGTCGTTGACTTATGCATTCGATAATACCAGTGGAGCACGGGCTTTGCAAGACGTAGGTTTAGACGGTCTGTCGAATGACGAGGAATATGGGTTCTCATCTTATAGAGATTATTTGAACAAGCTCGAAACTAAACTATCTCCGGCGGTAGTAGAGGCTATGCGACAAGATCAGTTTTCTCCGTTTAACGATCCGGCCGGGGATAATTACCATTTTTATCGTGGACACGATTATGACGATGCACAAACTTCTATATTGGACCGGTACAAACGATATAACGGAACAGAAAACAATTCCCGGTCTCCCGAGGAAATGAATGATTCGTATTATCAGTCTTCCAAAAGCGTTCCTGACGTGGAGGATATCAATCAGGATAATACGTTGAACGAATATGAAAGATATTATCAGTACCGCATATCGCTATGTCCCGATAGCTTGGAGGTGGGGAAAAACTGTATTACCGACAAACGGGAGACAACCGTCCGGCTCCGCAATGGTGAAGAAGGAAAAGCTGTGTGGTATCAATTTAAAATCCCTTTGTCTCGTCCTCAAAAGAAAGTGGGATCTATTCAGGATTTTAAGACGATACGTTTTATCCGCATGTTTATGACGGGTTTTGAGTGTGAAACACATTTGCGTTTTGCCACGTTGGAATTGGTTCGGGGTGAATGGCGAACGTATAACTATGCTTTGAATTTGAAAGGAGATGCTCCGGCTCAGGGTAAGATGGATATATCGGTGGTAAATATTGAGGAGAATGCAGGACAGGTTCCTGTTAATTATGTTTTACCTCCGGGAGTAACCCGTATTATAGACCCGGGGCAATCGCAAATAACCCAGCTTAATGAACAAGCCATGTCTTTGAAAGTAACCGATTTGCAGTCGGGAGATGCTCGTGCGGTTTATAAGAACAGTGGTATGGATATGCGTACATACAAGCGGTTACAGATGTTTGTACATGCAGAGAAGCTGATTGACGATAAAACTAATTTACGAGATGGCGATGTGTCTGTGTTTTTACGATTAGGATCCGATAGCAAATCGAATTATTATGAGTATGAGGTCCCGTTGTCATTGACGGAGCCGGGTAATTATAGCACGTATAATGCACAAGATCAAGAAGCGGTTTGGCCACAATCCAATATGTTTGATTTCCCTCTTTCTTTGTTTACCGATTTGAAGCTGGAACGGAATGCAAAGAAACGTATGGATAATTCGACTGTGACGTTTCAAACCCGTTATTCCAGTTATGATCCCGATAAAAATCAAAATAAGGTGACTATCGTGGGGAACCCTTCTTTGAGCGATGTTCGTACGATGATGATCGGTGTGAGAAATAATTCGAATGCAGCTAAGGATATAGTCGTTTGGGTGAATGAAATGCGTTTGACCGATTTTGACCAATCGGGTGGTTGGGCTGCCAAAGCAAATGTAAATCTCGGTTTGTCGGATATTGCTATGCTGAATATCGCGGGGCATGTAGAAACTGTCGGTTTTGGGGGTATAGACCAAAGCCTTACGGAACGTCGATTAGACGATTACTATCAGTATAATATAGCTACGATGGTCGAGTTAGGGCGTTTTTTGCCTGAAAAAGTCAAATTGAAAGCTCCGTTATTTTATTCGATTACCGAACAACGTACTTCTCCTAAATACAATCCGCTCGATCAAGATATCTTGTTGAAAGATGCTTTGGACAATGCGGGCAGTAAGGCCGAGCGTGACTCTATAAGTGATGCTTCGATAGAGAAATCGACTGTCGAAAGTTTCAGTTTGTCGGGAGTTTCTTTCGATATTAGGAGTAAGAATCCTATGCCCTATGACCCGGCTAATTTTTCTATCAGCTATTCTTATAATCGACAATCGAAACAAGACCCTACTACCGAATTTGAGAATACATATGATTATCGGGGTAGTTTCACTTATTCCTATACTCCTTTTGTTAAGCCTTTTGTCCCGTTGAAGGGATTAAAGAGTAAATCTAAGCATTTGAAATTTTTGAAGGAATGGGAATTTAATTATTTGCCTAATAATATTGCGTTTAATACCAATATGTCGCGATATTATTATGAACAGCAGATTCGCGATGTGAGTGGATCGGGAGGAATGGCATTGCCGACGAGTGTAAGTAAAAGTTTTTTATGGGATCGGCAGTTCTCGTTGACATGGAATCTCACCAAGTCGATAAACCTTTCGTTGCAAACGATGACGAACGCTCATATCGAGGAGCCGGTCGGTGTGGTGAATAAACAGCTTTTCCCAGATGAATACGAAGCATGGAAAGATACCGTGTTGACCAGCATCAAGAATTTGGGAACACCGTGGAATTATAATCAAACTTTCAATGCATCGTATACGGCTCCGTTCAGCAAGATACCTGTTCTTGATTATTTGTCGTTTAATGCCAAGTATAACGCTACATACACTTGGGATAGGGGAGCCCAGATTTCAGAGGAAATAGATTTAGGTAACTCGGTGAATAATCAGGGGCAGTTGAGCTTTGACGGGCGTTTCAATTTTGAACAATTGTACAATAAGTCGAAATATTTGCAGAAGATAAACAAACGTTTTTCTTCCAATAATAGGGCTGCGGCGGCGAAGAAAAATAGAAAATTCGAACGTACCATTTTGCTTCGGGAAGATACTACGGTTACTTTAAGGCATAATCTCAATAATAAGAAGGTAAAAGTTGTAGCGAGGGACGATGCCGGAAAGAAAGTGGCCCTGAGGACGAAAGTGCTCGATGCCAATAATATCGTGATTCTCGATAAAGGAACCCAACGCTTGAATGTGATAATTACTCCTTCGAATAAGAATGAACGTAATTTCTGGAAAGAAGCAGCCGAATATTCTTTACGGGGATTGATGATGGTAAGAAATGCGAGCGTGCGTTATCGTAAGACCAATACGACTTCGTTACCTCTGTTTTCCCCGAATGTAGGCGATGTATTCGGGCAATCGACTTCGTATGGCCCTATGGCTCCCGGTCTCGATTTCGCTTTTGGCTTTACTGATGAGAGCTATGTATATCGGGCAAAAGAACGTGGTTGGCTTTTATGTGATTCCACGCAGATAAGTCCGGCAGTCATCGGTCGTACCGAGGAGTTTAATTTCGAAATAGCGCTTGAACCTATCCGGGGTTTGAAAATAAACTTGACAGGAAATAGAACAGACACGCGTAGTTCTCAAATGCAATTTATGTTTGACGATATGCCGACTGTACGAGGCGGAAGCTATACCAAGACACATATTGCATTGAAGACTGCATTTAGGAGCAGTTCTGCAAAAGACGGATATTCGTCGCAAGCATTCGATGATTTTTTGAAAAATCGGGAAATAATAGCGGCTCGGTTAGAAGCGCATTACGGATCGTTGGGCAATTATCCGAATAAAGGTTTTATTGCCTCTACCGGCTTTGGAGATAAGCCCTATGATTCGGCTAACGGCGGTGTGAATCGTAGTTCTGCCGATGTAATGATACCTGCATTTATTGCTGCATATTCTGGCCGTGATGCCCGTAAAATCGATTTGTCTCCGTTCCCGGGATTGTCGGCTATATTGCCGAACTGGCGAATTACTTACGATGGTTTCATGCAAATACCGTTTATAAAGAAACACTTTAAAGCGTTTACTCTATCGCATGCTTACCAGTGTACCTATGCTGTGGGATCATTTACTTCGTTCCTTAATTGGGTGGAATCAGACGGGGATTTCGGTTTCGTTCGCGATGAACTTACGGGCAATCCCATACCCTCTTCTCCATTCGATATATCATCGGTAATGATAACCGAGAGGTTCGCTCCCCTTATCGGGTTAAAGGTGACACTGAAAAATAATGTTACGGGCAATATAGAGTATAAAGATTCCCGCACGTTGACATTGAATTCGGCAGCCGGACAAATCGTAGAGGCGTCGACAACCGATTTTACAATCGGGGCCGGGTATAAGATCGCTAATTTTAATACGATTTTGAAATTGAAAGGGTCTCAGACAGGCGTTAGCAACGATTTGACGATCAATGCCGATTTTTCATTCCGCAAGAATCAGGCTCTTATTCGTCGTATCGAACAGAATTTTACTCAGGCAACCAGTGGAACTCGTACTACGATGTTGAAAGTGACGGCCAATTATGTATTGAGTAAACGTATTACGGTAGGGGCTTATTTCGACCATCAGATTAATACACCGTTAGTATCCTCTTCATCATATCCTATTACGAACAGCAATTATGGAGTCTCGGTGAGATTATCGTTATTGAAATAAAAGGAATTTATATTTTAAGTTAAACAGGTCGTTTGTTTAAACTGTTTCTTCATTTTTCTTAATTAAAGGAGGGATAGAGAAATTTTTGAGTCGGAGCTTAAACTCCTATCTTTGCAGTTGAGATGCTTCTCCGTAGTTTTATAAAACCCAAATAAATGTATTGAATAAATGAAACGACTGATTTTTATTCTTATGGCTTTGTTGTCTTATGGCATTTTGAGAGCCGAGACTTTGAAATCTCCTGACGGGAACATTGTATTAGATTTTGAATTGGATAATGGAGTCCCTGTTTATAAAGTAGATTATAAAGGTCGGCCGGTTATTAAAGAGAGTAAATTGGGATTAGAGTTGAAGTCGGGAAAAAATTTAACCGATGGATTTCGTTTGGCTGGTTCTGAGACATCGACTTTCGATGAGACATGGAAACCCGTTTGGGGAGAGGTAAAAGAGATTAGGAATCATTATAATGAATTGGAAGTAACATTGGAACAACCGTCGACCGATCGTCGTATGATTATTCGTTTCCGGGTATTTGACGATGGGGTAGGATTCCGATATGAATTTCCCGATCAGCCCAATTTGGATTATTTTGTGATTAAAGAAGAGAAGACGCAGTTTGCTATGGCGGGCGATTATGATACACAGGAGTATTCCACTGTGACGTCGAAATTGTCCGAAATCCGTGGATTGATGAACGAGGCTATTACACCGAATTCTTCTCAAACTCCATTCTCTCCTACGGGGGTGCAAACGGCTTTAATGATGAAAACCAACGATGGCTTGTATATCAATTTACATGAAGCTGCATTGGTCGATTATTCTTGTATGTCGCTCGATTTGGACGACAAAAATATGATATTCGAGTCTCACCTTACACCCGATGCATTGGGGGATAAGGGATATATGCAAACTCCGGCGAAATCTCCGTGGCGCACGATTATTGTTAGTGACGATGCGCGTGATATTCTTGCATCCAAAATGACTCTTAATCTGAATGAACCGTGTGTCTATGAAGATACGAGTTGGATAAAACCGACGAAATATATAGGTGTATGGTGGGAAATGATAACCGGGAAAAGTACTTGGGCTTATACCGATTTGCCTCATGTGAAACTCGATTTGGTCGATTATTCTCGTTTGACGCCTAATGGACGTCATGCCGCTAATACCGAGCATGTAAAAGAATATATCGATTTTGCCGCAGAACATGGATTTGACGCTGTGCTGGTGGAAGGTTGGAACATAGGGTGGGAAGATTGGATAGGTAAGTCGAAAGACTATGTATTCGATTTTATCACACCGTATCCCGATTTCGATGTAGAAGAAATAGAGCGGTATGCCAAATCGAAGGGAGTGAAAATGATTATGCATCATGAGACCTCGGGCTCGGTTTGTAATTATGAACGGCACATGGAGAAAGCATATCAGTTTATGAACGATCATGGCTATGATGCCGTGAAGAGTGGATATGTAGGAGATATTATACCTCGTGGGGAACATCATTACGGACAATGGATGGTTAATCATTATCTCTATGCATTGACCGAAGCCGCCAAGCATAAGATTATGGTGAATGCCCATGAAGCTGTTCGTCCTACGGGTTTGAGCCGTACTTATCCCAATCTTATCGGTAACGAGTCGGCGAGAGGAACCGAGTATGAATCGTTCGGGGGCAATAATCCCGACCATACCACTATTTTGCCGTTTACACGGCTTATCGGAGGTCCGATGGATTATACTCCCGGTATTTTCGAAACGGATATTTCTAAACTTAATCCCGATAACCACAGCTATGTTCGTTCTACTCTGGCTCGGCAGCTGGCTTTATACGTGACCATGTATAGTCCTTTACAGATGGCAGCCGATTTACCTGAAAATTATAATCGTTTCCTCGATGCTTTTCAGTTTATTAAAGATGTGCCTGTCGATTGGGACGACAGCCGTTATTTGGAGGCAGAGCCGGGAGATTATATTACGGTGGCACGCCGGGAAAAAGGTGGTAATAATTGGTATGTAGGTTCCACGGTCGATGAGAATGGGCATACGGCTCGTTTCTCCTTAGATTTCTTGGAGCCCGGGAAAAAGTATATTGCAACTATATATGCCGATGCTCCCGATGCCCATTATAAGGATAACCCGCAGGCTTATACGATTCGTAAATATATTGTGACGAACAAGACTCGTATCGTTCAGCCTTGTGCTCCGGGTGGAGGTTTTGCTATGAGTATCGAGGAGGCTACCGATCCAGCAGCTTTGAAAGGATTGAAAAACTATAAACCGTAGATTGCGGTAAGATGAGAATAGTAGGGTAGGACTTATACAATAAGTCCTACTCTTTTTATATTAGTGTAACCGATTGCTGATGATGTTTTCGGAGTGGATATCGACAGATGAAAGATGGAAATCAGAGGAGACGTTCCCGCAAAGAATAAGCCTGAAATATTTATATGCCGGTCCTGTAAAACGCATGGGTAATTGTCCTGCTACTTTTGATGCGCTCGATATTTCACAGATTTTGGAAAAGTTGCCTTCGGCATCATTGCCTCCCCAAAGAGAAAGCAAGAGCTTTCCTTCTGACATCGAGAGTCGCCAGAAAACTTCTCTCCATTTTTGGTACTCTTCACTTTGGAGAGTAATTGGGCGGGATACGAGTGCGATTGGGGTTATCTCTGCTGATTCTTTTTGTAAATCGTAAACTTTTCCCTCTGCGTCTTGGGCGAGTAGATGACTGGCATCATAGAATAGGGAAGAGTAATGTTGGCTTATGCGATACCTGTAGAGAGAAGGAATATGGATAATGAGACTATATTTGAGATCGGGCCTGCAACATATCAATTCTTTTTCGATTGTATTGTAGGCGATGATACTTCCTTGAATAAATTGAGATAAAGTCGTTTGATCGGTGGTCGCAGGAATTAATGTAGAGTCTATGTCGTGGTGAGCGATTGGGCTATTGTTTTCGCAGGCGGTTTCGTCGAACGATAAGAGCTGTTGTATTTCGGAGCCTCGTATGATAAATAATCCTTTTGCCGTAGTAAACATAATCATATCTTCGAGCGGGACGATAGGGTTTTCCGGCAGTATGGGCTCTCGATTCAGTTGATGTTGTGCTCCGTAACATACGATTCCGTTTCCGTTTTGCAGAGCCCATATTCCTTCTTCTGTAAATACGTATAGGGGAAATTCACCGAACTGTCCTTCCGATAAAGCAGCTGTAATGGTCGCTATGCCTGTAATCTCTCCGTTCGAGATGGTATAAGTTTGTTCGGACGGGAATATAAACGGGTTTTCGAGTTCCGAAACCCGCAGTATATTAGGCTGTGTGTAAGTGTCATTTTCGGACAAGGGTATATCGAGTGGGGTAGAGGCCGGCAGAGAATCGTTTTCCAATGAGATTGCAGAGAGCGTCTCGTTGAGATAATCGGCCCTATTTTCATATTCGGAGGCTGTCAGTAGAAAGCTCCCCTTGTATCGGGTATTCTCGCTTTTTACGACGATTTCCATTTTATAGGCGTTACTGTCGGGGTAAGAAATCAGAGGTGAAAGTTGATTGAAGAAATAGTTCGATTTCCCCTGCCAAACGACTTTGCATTCTCCTCTTTCGGTTTTGAGATAAGTGCAGATATAAGCATCGACAGTCTCGGCATTTTTGTTCCCCACGTTGAACAGACTGAGGGGAAATCCGGGAAAAAGTTTTTTCTTTAAGTTGGCTATGTGTAGTCTTTTGTTGTGTATATAGCTGACATGTGCTCCCGTAGAAAGCAGTGTCGTATTATCTGGCGAAAGAACTTCCTCGTGTACGAGTAAATCAGGCCGTATTTTATTTTCTATGGCGTACGATTCACCTTCCTTCCAGTCGCTCCAATCCTCTATGGTCGCTATTTTATAAAATAGAGAATCTTGTAAGTAGCGTTTCTTTATCTCTTTCAGGTCGAGAAAAGAGATGTCTCCTTTCAGTAGAAAAGAGAGCGTTTCGTTTTCTTCTGTACGTTTGATCGTAAATTTAAGGCCTTGTTGTTTTTGATCGGGTTCGAAGATCGTGGCTTCGGGAGAGACAAAAAAGTCTATACTTCTTACGATATCTTTCCAGTTGTCGAGATTGAATTGATGAATATAATATTTCAGGCTATAATTCCCGGCGATGATTTGTCCTTCATGAGAACCTAAGCAAAGATTGTTTGAATTTTTCAATCGTATGCTCATTTGATAGGGTTGTATGGGGGATGGCAAAGAGACCATGACCGGAGCCGATGAAAAAATTCGGCTCCCATCATATAAAGTGAGGGCATAACGTATGAGTATGGGTTGTATGAAATAGTGCCGTTTCCATGCTTTTTCTTGTAGCTGAAAGAATGCATTGTAGTAAGCATCGTTGTAATAATTGATGTCTTCGGTGTCGAGTCGGGTCGGATTGCTGTATCCATGTTGAAAGGTATATTCGCTTACGAAGTAGGCATCGGTATATTCTATATAAGGGAAAAATGAAATTTCAGGTATGTCGGGCTTTTCACCCAAAAAGATATATTTTCCCTCTTTATAAAGTAAATAGTATATACTTTCGGTACAGATGATTATGAGTGTGTTTCCTATGGATTGAATAGACAGAACTTGTAGGTCGTTTAGCTCGAACAACTGGCTTGATTCTTTTTGGATATTTCCGTTTTCTTTTTTTATCAGAGCCTCATAATACAAGGTATTTTCATTTTCCGTTATATGATGCTCTCCGTCGTAGCAGATATGAACATAGACGAGCCAATGGTTTTTCTTTTCCGGAGTGTATAGATATTCCGGTGTCCCGACAGGTTTGAGGCAGTTTGATTGATTTCGTAAATTGACAATAGCTGTGCAATCTCCCGGCTGTGCCGAGTTCGGTGGGGAATAACGGTTCATGCCGTTAAATGTAATTCTCGATTTCATAGAGCTGGTAATTTTTCGTAAAGGTACACCCGGTATGCGGCTCTATTTTGGCATGATGATATTCTTTGAAAAAGAGACTCCTTCCGAAGCTATTGATTGAATTTTTGAAAATAAAAATAGGAAGGAGTCTCCTGTTTCCCGCTTTGGGGAAACTGCGCAATTGCCCAAGTATAACCAATCACTTCATTTATTGCGCAAATTTGTTCTTCTACTATGGTTTTCAAGGTAAAAACAAGTGATATTGAATGAAAGTTCATTTTTGGAGCGATTATAAATTATATATTTTTGAATGAGACTTTATTTTTAATCGAGATGTTTTATTGGGGAAATGATTATCTTCGCTTATAGAATGAGAAACTTTATGGACAGACTTAATTTTGCGGCCATAGATATTGGCTCGAATGCAGTGAGATTGCTTATCAAAGGTATTTATCCGGGAGAGAGTGTATCGGATTTATCGAAAGTTTTTATTGTGCGTGTACCGCTGCGATTGGGACAAGATACCTTTACAAAAGGTCGTATTTCTACGGAGAAGACAGAAAAATTATTACGTCTCATGCATGCTTTTTCTCAGCTGATGCAGGTTTATAATGTCTTGTCTTATCGGGCTTGTGCTACGTCGGCTATGCGGGATTCTTCGAATGGAGCCGATATTGTCCGGTATATCTCGGAGAGAAGTGGAATAAATATCGAAATTATTAATGGTCTTGAAGAAGCACGTATCGTATATGACAGTCATATCGTGGACGAGCTGGAACAAGAGGGCGATTTTATCTATGTCGATGTTGGTGGCGGAAGTACCGAGATAAGTATAATTAGTGACCGTTCGTTACTCCAATCTCAATCTTATAATATAGGAACTGTACGTATTTTGAATAAAAAACTGAGCCGTAGTGAATTGTTCCGTATGTATAGGGATTTAAAGCGTTTGAAGGAAACGTATCGGCATATCTCTATTATCGGTTCGGGTGGTAATATCAATAAATTGCATCATTTGGCAGGAGTGTCTGCTCGGGAGCCATTGACTGTGGAGCGGCTTTTGACCCTGAGAAATGAATTGAATAGCTATTCGATCGTGGAACGTATCGACCGTTTTGCATTGAAACCCGACCGAGCCGACGTGATTGTACCTGCCGCCGATATTTATTTACAAATAGCGACGCATATAGGCGCACGAGAAATATGGGTTCCTACCATAGGAATCGTTGATGGTATTATTTATTCTCTTTGTTCCGATTACTTGAAAGGGAAAGAGAATTGAGACCTATTTCTTTTTCTCCCATTTAGGCATCCCGTCTTTCTTTTGGATAAAATCGCGAATAAATATGGCTGTCTCTTCACTGCCCAATATAGAGGAATCGATAGAAAGGTCGTATGAAGAGGCTACTCCCCAACCCTTATCGGTATAAAAATTGTAATAAGAAGCTCTTAGTTTATTTTTCTTTTCGGCGAGTTCGATAGCCTCTTTTCGAGTCATTCCTTGTGAGCGGCTGATGATTCTCTCGATTCTGTCTTCAAGGGGAGCGTGTATAAATACATTGTAACATCGTGGGTATTGTCTGAGAATATAATCGGCGCAACGTCCGACGATGACACACGATTGAGTTTCAGCTAAATGACGAATGACGTCGGATTGAAATTTGAAAATGTATTCGTTCGATAGGCCTCCGTCGCCCCATATTCCTCCTGCTCCTGTGAGCCAGTTTATTGAAAAAGAATTTAATAAAGCGCTTGGAGCCCGCTCGTCGGCTTTCTCGAAATATTCGGTGCTGAGTCCGCTCGATTTCGAAGCCTCGTTGATTAATTCTTTATCGTAATAAGCTATGCCGAATAAATCGGCCAAACGTTTTCCTATTTCTCGTCCTCCGCTTCCGAATTGACGGCCTATGGTAATGATGAGATTGTCATTCATGATGGTTGTAGATTCGATTATTCATAAGCAAACATACATCAAAAAAATATTAATTCCTATATCAAGTATCTTTTTTTGTTTACAGAAGTTGTTTTTTAGGGTTTCTTGAACTGTTTTTGTGAAATATTTTGTTACGAAGAAAGTTTTTATTTAATTTGTGTCATTCAAAAGAGGTCAGCTATGAATAATGATTTGAAAAAAATATTGAATAGTGATACTAATGGATTGCTCACCTACGAATATATAGCCAATCATATGGGCTCTTGTGATGAAGATATGCCCGTCCTAACCGATAATATAATACGGGTAGATATGACGGGGCAGATTACGGTAAGTGCCGCATTATATTTGCACGCTACGGGAGCTGAGAAATATAGGGAAATTATTGACAAGCTCATCGCGGCTTCTTTGTCGAAAGATAGAGAACACAAATATATTGTCGATTTGTTATCGGGGATTTGGGGTGAAGACTATAAGTCGCATGCAGAGGAGTTGAAGCAAGAAAGTGATAATTTCAGGCGTATTTATAAGCGTGTTTATGTGAACGATATAATTTAGTTTTTTGAGAAATAACAAAGCAGAGGCTTTCCCTAACGAGGGAAAGCC
>OHTW01000788.1_pt1 | contig 12338 bp, 9 predicted proteins | sample 1579031 | NCBI WGS metagenome assembly OHTW01 (sample SAMEA3879602, study PRJEB24766) | human gut metagenome | biome: human-associated habitat; feature: feces | place: USA | collected 1985/1987 | reverse complement strand
GGGCAGCACCTCCGGCAGCTCAGAGGCGCAGGCATCAAGTGCCTGACGTACAGCGCTCATTATAAGCTTTTGCGAAAGCCCCGTTGTCAGTCTGTACACCGGAACTATGCGCCCGGTGACTCCGCCGACCGTACCCTCGCGCTCGATAACCGGGTTTGTCATCGTGCGTTTTCCGCCGACGCCGATGATCTTTCCGTATATATTCAGGCAGTCGCCGCGGTGGATATTGTTTTTGATATACGGCTGGTTGAAAAATGTTATGTCAACCGAACCGCTCTCGTCAACGACGCGGAACTTGACAAGCTCAAGTCCCCTGCGTATACGCACAAGGCGGGCATCCTCCGCCGCAAGAGCATTTATACACACGGTTTCCCCGTCGCAGGTCAGCGCGATCGGCTTAAAGCTGCTGCGATCCTCATATTTCCTCGGAAAATACGAAACAAGGTCACGGACGTTAAAGACGCCGAGCTTATTGAAAAGCAGCGCCTTTTTTTCGCCTATGCCCTTGCAGTATCGTATATCGGTATCAAGATAATTCATTTTTTGAGTTTGAATCTCCACAATGCTTCCCTGTCGGCAGGCTCTGCATACGCAATGCCGACGCGCGGAAGCTGTATTATGTCAACTTTTGTGCCATCATCCTCAATGCGCAGCTCGCTGCATTCGAGAATATCCAGGCCGTTGAAGCTGCGGTCAACGGAAAGCTCCTTTGTCAGCTTTCCGGGACCTTCAAAGCCCTCGCAGCAGCGGATGAGCACCGCCTGCGGCTCGCCTTCCCTGCCGGATACGATGTTCATAAGATCATGCATGCCGTAGCAGAGATAGACATATATCGTGCCGCCGTCGCGCCAAAGTATCTCGGCGCGCTTTGTTTTGCCCTTATGCGCATGGCATGCCGTGTCCTCAACTCCGCAGTAGGCCTCGGTCTCGCTTATCCTCAGCCGCTTTTCGCTGCCGTCGGGAAAGCTGCGCACAATGAGCTTTCCGACCAGAGCCCGAGCAAGCGTCAATGCGTCCTGGCGGAAAAATTCTCTATCCGGCATCACTCTACCATTTTGAGCGTGTAGTCTGTGCGGTTAGTGAGCGTGAACACCTCGATCAGACCGGTAGTACACATTATCTCGTTATCCTTATTTATCATTATCATCTCAAATCCGCCGTTTTCGCGCCAGTATTTGAGCGCGGCATTTTCGCCGAGGACGAACATCGCCGTTGACAGCGCGTCGGCCAGCGTACCGTCGGGGCAGACTATCGTGACCGAAACAAGGTCGTTATCCGCAGGTCTGCCGGTGCTCGGGTCGATGATGTGGTGATACTTCATGCCGTCCGGCCCGACGAAATAGCGCTGATAGCTGCCGCTTGTTATTATTGCGGTCTCGCCGACGGAGCGTTCCGACATAGCTGCTTGTATCGTTAGGATCCTCGACGGCGACGATCCAATTCGAGCCGTCGGGCTTTGTGCCCAAAGTCTGCACATTTCCGCCGAGGGAAACTATGCCGCTTGTAACGCCGCTTTTGCGCATAGCGTCGATCGCGTACTTTGACGCGCAGCCCTTGGCGACGGCGCCAAAGCTTATCTGCGTTCCGGCAGGCATGCGCACCGAGTAGTTAGCCTCGCCCTCAAAGTTTGTGATCTCGGTGCTGCCGAAGCCAAGGTTTTTGCGAAGCTCCTTTATCTCGTCATCGGACGGGATGCGGCCGGTTTCGTCCTTGAACTCGCCCCATGCCTCATACAGCGGATACACCGAAAGATCAAGCGCGCCGCCGGAGAGATCATACACGTTCAGCGCGGTTGACAGCATCTCGTTTACCTGCGGCGTTACTATGACGTCCTTGCCCTCGGCGTTGTTAATAAGCGACGTGTAACTGCCCTCATTATCGGGATCGAGCATATCGTCCATGGCGTTTATCACGCCGACTGCCGCGTTTATTCCTTCGCCGGCATATTTGCCGTAGGCGGTCAGCGTCATCACCGTGTCCATTGCGAATATCTGCTTCTGCTCGGGCTTGTCACTTGAGCAGGCGCAAAGCGGCAACACCATGCAGACGCAGAGCACCGCGGCGATCATTCTTTTGGTAAAAAATCGACTCATATCTTATCCTCGGGATTTTTTATTTATTTTGTAATTATACCATATATAAAACCAATTGAAAACCGAAAATTTGCGTTCTGCGAAACGCCGCCACACAATAACTATTTGTTGAAATCGGCAACAAACACAATATATGCTAAAATGCGCTGTTTACAGATTGTTTACGCCGTATTTTGCCCCTCGCAGGCCGCCAATGTTGACATAATACGACTTCTGTGTTACAATTTGATTACACTTTGAAATATTCCACGGAGAGTTTAAAATGAAAAAACGACTTTTAAGTTTACTTCTTGCAGTGATAATGTGCGTTTCGCTGCTCGCCGTTCCGGCCTCGGCTGCCGGCATAAGCGGCGCGAAAACGACGTCGGCTCTGAATCTCAGAAGCGGCGCAAGCACGAGCAAGTCAATAATCATGACCATGCCGGCAGGCGCCGAGGTCATCGTCGGCATGACGCAGAACGGCTGGTGCAAGATCGTTTACAACAACACCGTAGGCTACGCTTCGGCAGACTACCTCAAAACCGTAAGCAAGGTCAGCGGCAATTTCGGCACAGGCACCGTATCCGGCAGCGATGTCCGCATGAGAAGCGGAGCTGGAACGAACAGCTCGGTCATAACCACCTTGGACAAGGGCACGAAAATGAGCGTCATCGGCGCATCGGGCAATTGGTATGAGGTCAGCTACAACGGCAAGACCGGCTATGTCAGCGCAGATTATATGAAGCTGTCGGTCGGCAACGCTTCATCGTCAACCGCTACGCCAAAGCCAACCGCCTCGACCGCAACGAGCACCTCTACAGGCAGCGGCTTCAAGGCTTCGGTCATCGGGACGAGCGTAAGGCTCAGAAGCCAGCCGAACACCAATTGCGACACTCTCGGCTACTACTCCAACGGAGTGAGCCTCACGGCGCTCGGCTCGGTCAAGGATTGGTACAAGGTATCCTACAACGGCAAGACCGGCTACATGGCCGCGCAGTATGTGCGCATAACCCCGTCGGAGAGCTACAGCGCCGCAAAAAGCGGCTCCGTTTCCGGCGACAGCGTCCGCCTGAGAATGGGGCCGAGCACGGATTTTGCAGCCATTGCAACGCTCAATAAGAACACAAGCGTTAAAATCACCGGCGAGACCGGCTCGTGGTACGAGGTCAGCGCAAACGGCCAATACGGCTACATGAGCAAGGACTACATAAAGATCGTCTCCACCGCCTCCTCCGCATCGCTTGAGAAGATGGACAAGATAGGCATCGTCACCGGCGACGGAGTGCGCATGAGAAGCGGTGCCGGCACAAGCTACTCCACCATCGGCTACTACAACAAGGGCATTCAGGTCAAGGTCACCGGCAAGACCGGCTCATGGTATGCCGTGAGCTACAACGGCCTGAGCGGATATATGAGCACAGACTATGTCAAGCTCAGCACCGGCAATGCCGTTGCCGACAAGATCGTCGCCACAGCAAAGCAGTATCTCGGAACGCCCTATGTTTACGGCGGCTCTTCGCCGCGCGGCTTTGACTGCTCGGGCTTCATGTATTATCTTTACGGCCAGTACGGCTACTCGCTCTGGCGCGGCGCGGGCGGGCAGTGGAACCACAATGGCACTAAGGTCGATAAAAGCGACCTTCAGCCGGGCGACCTCGTGTTCTTCTCCGACAGCGTCGATCCCATCGGCCATGTCGGCATGTATATCGGCAACAATCAGTTCATCCACGCCTCCTCCGGCAAGGGCTGCGTTGTTATAACCTCACTCAGCTCAAGCTATTATGCAAATCACTACACCGGCGCAAAGCGCATCATTCAGTAGAATATAATTTACACCGCAGTTTGCTTTGGACTTTTTCGACACGCTGAACTGTCCGGAAAAATTTCCGGACAGTTTTCTTATAATAAGGCTTTTACGCCGCGTTTCCCTCTCCCCTGACCTCTCTGAGGGTGCGCACACGGTCATGAACGATGGGCTCCCACTTGACGGGGTGGAACAGCGCTGCAATGCAGATCGGCAGATATGTGAGCATGAACAGCGGAAAAGTGAATGCGTACAATATCTTTTTCGGCGTGCTGCAATAGATGTTTTTCCACTCGCTTATCGTGGTTATCGCTCCGATAATAAACATCATAAGACAGGTGTTGAGTATAAGCTGCCCAAACGACTGAAGCAGCACGTCCGTTCCGCCGCCGTTGAGCACGCTGTAAACAGCCGCTCCGACATTTATAATTATACCGAGGAACGATAGGATGACCGCCGGAGCGATATTCATCGTCATATCAAAGCAGGAAAAGCTGCGCTTTGCAAATATGCCGTGCAGCAGCCGGCCGCCGTATTTGCGCAGGATCTGAATATATCCGCGCGCCCAGCGCATGCGCTGCTTCCACGACTGAGAAAACTTCGTCGGCTGCTCGTCATACAAAACAGCCCTCGGGCAGTAGCCGACCTTTTCGCCGGACACAACGTTGTGTATCGTGAACTCAATGTCCTCAACGAGCAGATGGAACGGCCAGCCGCCGCAGCTTTTCAGTATCTCCCGGCTGAACATAAATCCCGTTCCCGAAACGGCACAGCTCGTTCCGAGCAGATAACGGGCGTTGTTGAGGTATTTTGCCTCGCGCAGGAACCACAGCGCGTAGCCTGCGGATATCCAGTTATCGCCGTAGTTTTTCGAGTTTCGGTAGCTTGTGATTATCCTGTAGCCGTCGGAGAAGGTCTCGTTCATGCGGCTTATGTAGTCCTCGCTGAGAAGATTATCCGCATCGAACACCATGTATGCGTCGAATACGTCGCCGTATTCCTCGCCTATTCTGTCAAGCAGATATTCAAGAGCATAGCCCTTGCCGACGAGCTTATCGTTAAAGCGCTCGTACACTATGGCTCCGTGTGCACGGGCGACCTTTGCGGTTTTGTCCGTGCAGTTATCGGCGATGACAAACACACGCACAAGGCGTGAGGGATAATCCTGCGCCGATATGCTGTCGAGCAGATTGCCTATCACAAGCTCCTCGTTGCGGGCGGATATCAAAACCGCATATCTGTGCAGCTCCGCAGGCTTGTGCGGTTTCTCCTTTTTCAGATACGGCACGAGGATATATGCAAACTGATATGAGTAGCAAACGAAAAACACCGTTGCAATAATAAAGTTAATAAGCTTTATTGTTTCCATGGCACTCTCCTTATGTAACTGTGTGGCTTGTTCTAACACAGTTAGCATACAGTGCGATTGCAAAATTGTCAACAACTATTTTGTAAAGTGTCTGAAAACAAAAAATCACGGCAGCGCTTACCGCACTGCCGTGAGCTTAAGCTGACGAGAGCTTATTATATTAAATTACTCGACCGATATCATATAGTAGTAAACCGGCTGTCCGCCGTTTACGACCGTGACCTCAGCGTCGGGGAAGGCCTCCTCAAGCGCTGCGGCCGTAGTCTCGGCATCGTCCTGAGTTACATCCTCGCCATAGTAAACGGTGATGATCTCGGGATCGAGATCGTCAAAAGCCTCGGACATTTTGCCGAGCATGGACGGCATCTCGGTAAAGCTGCCGATGAGCTTGCCGTCAAGCAGCGCAAGATACTCGCCTGCGTGGATGGCGTAGCCGTCGAAGTCCGAGTCACGCGCGGCATAGGTGACCTGCGCCGTGTGAACATCGCCGAGAGATTCGTTCATAGCTTCGACTATATCCGAAACCTCGCCCTCGGGATCGAAATTGAGCATTGCGGTTATTCCCTGGGGAATGGTCTTTGTGGGAACGACCACAACGGTCTTATCCTCGCACAGAGGGATGCTCTGCTCGGCGGCCATGATGATGTTCTTGTTGTTAGGCAGAACGAACACGATCTCCGCCGGGGTGCGGTTTATCTCTTTAATTATATCCGCAGTTGAGGGGTTCATGGTCTGGCCGCCTGTCACGATGGTGTCGGCGCCAAGCTCCTTGAACAGGTTTGCAATTCCCTCGCCTGCGCAGACGGCAACTATGCCGTAGCGCTTTGTGGGCGCTGCATGCAGATCCTCGGCAGCCTCAAGCTCCTGCTCGACCTTTTCCAGATCGTCGGTCGTCTGAGCCTTGCGGCCTGCCATTATATCATCATACTGCGTGCGCATATTCTCGATCTTGGCAAGCTCCAGGGTGCCGTACTGCTGGCTCTTCGTGAGCGCCTCACCGGGAATATTCGTATGGACATGCACCTTGAACGCCTCGTCATCCTCGCCGATAACAAGGCAGTCACCTATGCTCGAAAGGTAGGCGCGCAGCGGCGTGAGGTCAACGTTCGGCTCATGCTTGCGCACGATGTAGACCGTATCGAATGCATAGGTTATCTCATCTGTTCCAAACATATCGAACGCATTGTTCTCATTTGCGATAACGCCTGCCTGCACCGCCGCCGTCGGAGCGGTCACTTCGCCGCGCAGGTATGCGAGCATAGCGGAGAAAATGACGATGTATCCCATGCCGCCGGCATCGACAACGCCGGCCTTCTGGAGAACGGGGTTCTGGTTAACGGTGTTATCGAGCGCCTCTTTGCCTATTCTGATAGCTGTATCAAGAAGCTCTTCGATATCGTTGCCCTTCTTGGCATATTCGACAGCAGCTGCCGACGCCATACGGGCAACTGTAAGTATAGTGCCCTCGGCAGGCTTCATGACGGCCTTATAGGCTGCGTCAACGCCGTCTTCCATTGCGGCCGCAAATTCCTTTGCGCCAACGGTCTCCATGCCCTTGAGTCTGCGCGAGATTCCTCGGAACAGAAGCGACAGGATAACGCCGGAGTTTCCGCGCGCACCGCGCAGAAGCGCGCCGGCAACGCAGTCGGCAACTGCATCGACAGCGTAAAACTCTTTTTTTCTAAGCTGGGCTGCGGCCTCGTTCATCGTAAGGCCCATATTTGTTCCCGTATCGCCGTCGGGTACGGGGAATACGTTAAGTTCGTTTATCTGCTGAGTGTTCTCAGCAAGTGCGGCATCGGCGCACAGGATCATGTCCTTGAACACCGCAGCGTCTAAATATTCTCTCAAAGCAAAAGCACCTCCGGGAGGGATTTTATCTGTAATTAACCGACTATAACGGTATCGACGTAAACATCGACGCTCTTCACAGGAACGCCTGTCGCCTTTGCGACCTTATAGCGCACTTCCTTAATAATGCTGCGGCATACGGCGCTTATGTTCACGCCGTTATCAACGCCGATATGCAGCTCAAGCGAAAGAGTACCGTCATCGTTAAGGTGCGTCATGACGCCCTTGGACATTGACTCTCTTCTCAGAAGCTGGAGCGGACCGCCTTCTTTATTGCGTCCTGCCATGCCTTTTACGCCGAAGCAGCTTGTGGCCGCTGCGCCGGCAATATTCGTAAAGACCTCACTGGTGATGCTTATGCTTCCAAGCTCGGTGCTGATATTCACCATATTGAAAGGCTCCTTTCATCAAATATGCGGCAATTATAAAATTGCTACAATAGTATAATACACCATTTCAAAAAGTACAAGCAATAATTTTGATGTTTACAGTTCATTTTTTTAGTGATAAACTCAAAGCAATCATAACGGCTTAAAATTGTACGATAATTCTTTAAAACCATTAACCTATGGGAGGAAAAGATATGACAAGAAGGTACAAGACGATGGACGGCAACGAGGCGGCGGCGCATGTAAGCTATGCGTTCACCGAGGTTGCAGCCATCTACCCGATCACGCCGTCAAGCCCGATGGCAGACTTTGTTGACCAGTGGTCGGCAAAGGGACAGAAGAACATCTTCGGCAGCACCGTCAAGGTGCAGGAGATGCAGGCAGAATCCGGCGCAGCCGGCGCAGTGCACGGCTCCCTGAACGCCGGCGCTCTGACCACCACCTACACCGCTTCTCAGGGTCTTCTTCTGATGATCCCGAACATGTATAAGATAGCCGGCGAGCTGCTCCCCGGCGTGTTCCACGTCACCGCTCGTGCTCTGGCTTCCCACACGCTGAGCATCTTCGGCGACCACTCCGACATCATGGCCTGCCGCCAGACCGGCTTTGCCATGCTCGGCGAGGGCAACGTTCAGGAGGTCATGGACCTCGCTCCAGTTGCTCACCTTGCAGCCATCAAGGGCCGCGTTCCCTTCCTCAACTTCTTTGACGGCTTCCGCACCTCTCACGAGATCCAGAAGGTCGCTGTCTGGGACTACGAGGACCTCAAGGACATGTGCGACATGGACGCCGTTAAGGCCTTCCGCGAGAGAGCTCTCAATCCCTCTCACCCCACCATGCGCGGCTCCCACGAGAACGGAGATATCTTCTTCCAGAACCGTGAAGCCTCCAACAAGTACTACGACGCCATCCCCGAGATCGTTGAGGAGTACATGGGCAAGGTCAACGAAAAGCTCGGCACCGACTACAAGCTGTTCAACTACTACGGCGCTCCCGACGCAGATCGCGTCATCGTTGCAATGGGCTCTATCTGCGACGTTGCGGAAGAAGTCATCGACTACCTCACCGCTCAGGGCGAGAAGGTCGGTCTTGTAAAGGTAAGACTGTTCCGCCCCTGGAGAGCAGACAAGCTGCTTGAGGCCATCCCCGCTACCTGCAAGAAGATCGCAGTTCTCGACCGCACCAAGGAGCCCGGCGCTCAGGGCGAGCCTCTGTACCTCGACGTTGTAACCTCCGTTGCAAACGCAGGACGCGACATTCAGGTCATCGGCGGCCGCTACGGTCTCGGCTCAAAGGACACTCCTCCCGCTTCCGTCTTTGCCGTTTACAACGAGCTTAAGAAGGACGAGATGAAGCGCCAGTTCACCATCGGCATCGTTGACGACGTGACTAACCTCTCGCTGCCCGAAGTTGCCGCTCCCTCTACCGCCGCAGAAGGCACCGTCGAGTGCAAGTTCTGGGGTCTCGGCGGCGACGGCACCGTCGGCGCTAACAAGAACTCCATCAAGATCATCGGCGACCACACCGACAAGTATGTCCAGGCGTACTTCCAGTACGACTCCAAGAAGACCGGCGGCGTCACCATCAGCCACCTGCGCTTCGGCGACAAGCAGATCAAGAGCCCGTACTACATCAACAAGGCAGACTTCGTTGCATGCCATGTTCCCGCTTACATAACCAAGGGCTTCCCCATCGTCCGCGACGTTAAGCCCGGCGGCGTGTTCCTCATCAACTGCCAGTGGGATTTTGCAGAGCTTGAGCATCATCTTGACGCTGCTTCCAAGCGCTACATTGCAAACAACAGCATCCAGCTTTACATGATAAACGCAATCGACCTCGCTCGCGAGATCGGTATGGGCAAGCGCACCAACACCATTCTGCAGTCTGCATTCTTCACGCTGGCTAAGGTCATTCCTCAGGAAGACGCCATCCGCTATATGAAGGAAAAGGCCACCGCTTCCTACCTCAAGAAGGGTCAGGACGTTGTCGATATGAACCACAAGGCGATCGATGCCGGCGCTACCGCATTTGTCAAGGTCGATGTTCCCGAGTCCTGGAAGACCGCAGAGGACAAGGCCGAAAAGAAGGTCTACACCGGCCGCGAAAAGACCGTTGAGATGGTCAAGACCATCCTCGATCCCGTTGACAAGATGGACGGCGATTCCCTGCCCGTTTCCGCTTTTGTCGATCACGCAGACGGCACCTTCGAGCTTGGTGCTTCCGCCTACGAGAAGCGCGGCGTTTCCGCTTTCGTTCCCGAGTGGCACGCCGACCGCTGCGTTCAGTGCAACAACTGTGCTTTCGTCTGCCCTCACGCCACGCTGCGCCCCTTTGCGCTCGATGAGATCGAGGCAAAAAATGCACCCGACAGTGCAAAGATTCTGCCCATCAAGATCGGCAAGGGCAAAAACAAATACGGTTTTACCATGGCCGTTTCTCCGCTCGACTGTATGGGCTGCGGCGTCTGCGTAACGCAGTGCGGAACACATGCGCTGGAAATGGTTCCGATGGAAAGCCAGCTTGAGCAGCAGAATGTGTTTGACTACTGCGTCGAGCATGTTGCCGATAAGCCGGACATGTTCAAGGCCGACAATGTGAAATTCAGCCAGTTCAAGCAGCCGTACCTCGAGTTCTCCGGCTCCTGCGCAGGCTGTGCAGAGACCAGCTATGCTCGCCTCGTAACTCAGCTGTTCGGCGATCACATGATGATCTCCAACGCTACCGGCTGCAGCTCCATCTGGGGCGGCCCGGCTGCAACCTCTCCGTACACCGTCAACAAGGAAGGCAAGGGTCCCTCCTGGGCAAACTCCCTGTTCGAGGATAACGCTGAGCACGGTCTCGGTCTCTACCTCGGCCAGAAGAAGATCCGCGATGACCTCAAGAGCAAGGTCGAAGCTATCGCCGACAAGGTTCCCGAGGCTGCAAAGTGGCTCGAGACCTACAACTGCGGCGAAGCAAACCAGGCAGCTACCAAGGATCTCGTTGCTGCGCTCGAAAAGCTCGACTGCGGCTGCGACACCCGTGCAGAGCTGCTTGAGAAGAAGGACTTCCTGAACAAGAAGAGCTGCTGGATCTTCGGCGGCGACGGCTGGGCATTCGACATCGGCTTCGGCGGCGTTGACCACGTTCTCGCTTCCGGCGAAGACGTCAACATCTTCGTATTCAACACCGAGGTCTACTCCAACACCGGCGGTCAGGCATCCAAGGCATCCAACATCGGCCAGGTCGCTCAGTTCGCGGCAGCAGGCAAGGAGATCAAGTCCAAGTCCCTCGCCGAGATCGCAATGACCTACGGCTATGTCTACGTTGCACAGATCGCAATGGGCGCAAACATGATCCAGACTCTCAAGGCCATCAAGGAAGCCGAGGCTTATCCCGGCCCGTCTATCATCATTGCTTACTCCCCCTGCGAGATGCACTCGATCAAGGGCGGCATGACCAACTGCCAGTCCGAGATGAAGAAGGCTGTCGAGTGCGGCTACTGGAACCTCTTCCGCTACAATCCTGCGGCTGAGACCGGCAAGTTCACCCTCGATTCCAAGGCTCCCGCAGGCGGCTACCGCGACTTCCTCATGAACGAGGCTCGCTACAACCGTCTGACCCGTGAGTTCCCCGACCGCGCAGAGAACCTGTTCGAGCGCAACGAGGAGAATGCAAAGGCTCGCTACGAGCACCTGCAGCGTCTCATCGAGATGTACAAGTAATCAGCAAAATTTTAAATGCACAGTGCCGCCCGGCACTGTGCATTTTCTTGACTTATGGTGTACAATATAGTTATCAATATAATACAAGGAGCGATAACCATGAGCAAAAGCTTAGTTGCATATTTTTCGCCGACGGGTTCTACCAAGACCGTTGCGGGCACGCTGGCCGAGGCGATCGGCGCCGATCTTTTTGAGATAGTCCCCGAGGTTCCGTATAAGCCCGGCGACCTCAACTGGATGGATAAAAAAGCACGCTCGACAATCGAAATGAACGACCCCGACGCGCGCCCGGCAATAGCGAAGCTGCCGGATGTCAGCGCTTATGACAAAATATACGTCGGCTTCCCGATCTGGTGGTATGTTGCGCCGAGGATCATAAACACCTTCCTTGAAGGCTGCGAGCTTTCCGGCAAAACGGTCATCCCCTTTGCCACCTCCGGCAGCAGCGGCATGGGCAAGACAAATTCCGTGCTCAAGCCGAGCTGCGGCGGCGCTAAGCTCTTAGAGGGCAAGGTGTTCAGACGCGGCACGTCGAAAGCAGACCTCGCCGCATGGGCCGAAAGCCTCTGATATAGCAAAAAACAGCCATGGTCAGATGACCGTGGCTGTTTACATTATTGCTAAGCTTTCTGCTTTTTCCCGAGCTTTATGTTCAAAAGGACGATCGCCGCAAGGACGAGGACTATGCCGGCGGCGCTCATTGCCGTGAGCGCTTCTTTGTATATCACAACACCGACTATCGTAGCAACGACCGGCTCGACCGAGGCCATGATAGATGCCTTGCCGTTTTCAAGCCCCTCAAGGCCGCGAGTGTACAGCAGATACGGCAAAAAGCATGTCACAAGGCCGGTGGCAAATGCAAAGCCTAAGTTCGGCGCGCTTGCCGTTATAATATTAAGGTATTCCGTTCCGCCGACGACCGTTGCGCCGATCGTTGCAAGCAGGCAGGAATAGAAATTGATCGTCAGGCTCGAGTAGCCGCGATTAAGGGCAAAGCGGCTGAATATGCTGTAAAGCGCATAGCATACGCCCGACGCAAGGCCGAGCAGGAGGCCGATCGGCGTTATCGTTGTTCCTCCGCCGATGCCGGATACAAGGCAGCAGCCGGCAAACGCAAGCAGCATGGCAGCGAGCTTCTGCCCCGTGAGC
>OHTW01000786.1_pt1 | contig 12391 bp, 13 predicted proteins | sample 1579031 | NCBI WGS metagenome assembly OHTW01 (sample SAMEA3879602, study PRJEB24766) | human gut metagenome | biome: human-associated habitat; feature: feces | place: USA | collected 1985/1987 | reverse complement strand
ATATTATCAACATTACCTGTTAGAGTCTTTAAATGATGTTGGATTCATGGATGCTGATGGTAAAGGCGCCAGCTGTCTGGATGACGGTTCTATGAAACAGTTCTTAACAGATTGGTATAACTGGACAGAAGAAGGATGGTGCGAAATTCCTGCACTTGAAAATGCAAGTTCAGCTATGCAGGAAGATTTTTATAATGGAAAACTTGGTGCTTTCGTTTCCAGTTCAAACCGTGCAACTTCTATTTCTGAAAAAGCTCAGGCTGCTGGAATTAATCTTGGTATGTCTTACACAGTTGGCTATGGTGGATATTCAGCTCCTTTAGGCGGAGGTTCTATCGGAATTATTGGAAAAGATCACAGCCAACAGCTCCTACGCATCGGTGGTGGGTTACAGCAAGAAAGGCAACCTGCAGAACATCTACGGCAACTCGGCATGTCCGTCCAAGTCTGCGGCGAACTCCGCCGTCGGCAGCGACAAGGCGGCCGGAACGGTCTGGAGCCAGTGGAAAAGACGGTCATTGACCGTGCCGTGCGGATCGTGTACCGCCCCTATATCGCAGACCCCCGCCCGGAGAATATGCCGCTGCTGGAAGATTTGTATGACGAGATCAAACGGCAGCCGGAGCCGGAGGCACAGCGGATCGCGGCGGCACTGGAACTGTATGTGCATGGCAGCCTGAATGTTTTTAACCACCGTACCAACGTGGATATCAACAACCGCATTGTCTGCTTCGATATCAAGGAGCTGGGAAAGCAGCTCAAAAGCCTGGGTATGCTGGTGATCCAGGACCAGGTATGGAACCGTGTTTCCCAAAACCGGGATCAGGGTAAATCCACCTGGTACTTCGTGGACGAGTTCCACCTTCTGCTGCGCGGCGAGGTCGGTACCTGGAGCGTGGAGATTTGGAAACGCTTTCGCAAATGGGGCGGTATCCCCACGGGGATCACGCAGAACATCAAGGACCTGCTTTCCTCCCCGGAGATCGAGAACATCTTTGAAAACAGCGATTTTGTGTACCTTCTGAACCAGGCCAGCGGAGACAGGAAAATCCTCTGTGAGCGTCTGAATATCTCCAACCAGCAGGCGGCGCATATCAGCAACGCAGGCCCCGGCGAGGGGCTGATCTTCTTCGGCAATGTGATCCTGCCTTTTGTGGATGACTTCCCGAAGGACAATGAACTTTACAGCATTATGACAACAAAACTTGGTGAAACCGGGAAAGGAGGCGCGGCGCATGAATGATGAAAAATATGTGATTGGTAGCGGAAGTTTTCGGCTTCTGATCGGTGATTTGTATGATCTCTATTGTTATCATTTCAGTTTGACCCGCAGACTGGCGGAGGCTGCGGACGAAAAGGCACTTTTGAAAATCCAGAAAAGCGTGTCCGGCTATGAGCGCAGGATGAAGCGCCTTTGCAGGCGTTGGGGTCTACCCACGGATGATACGCCCTGGGCCTACGATACAATGGAGAAATCCATCCGGGAGCGGATGCTCCATGAATAACCTGACCCATGTGAGCCTGTTTTCCGGCATTGGCGGTCTGGACCTGGCGGCGGAGGCTGCCGGGTTTGAAACTGTCTGCCAGTGCGAGTGGGCGGATTTTCCGCACTCCGTCCTCTCCGCACGATGGCCGGATGTTCCCAGGTTCCGGGATATTACTACTTTCACGAAGGAGGCGTTTTTTGAAAAAACAGGACTTGAAACAGTTACCGTTATCTCAGGCGGCTTTCCCTGTCAGCCCTTCTCCACCGCCGGAAAACGGAAGGGCTTTGCGGATGAACGCTACCTGTGGCCGGAAATGTGCCGCGTTATTACCGAGCTGCGGCCCCGTTGGGTGCTTGGGGAAAATGTTGCTGGCTTCATCAATATGGGGCTCGACAAAACGATCTTTGACCTGGCAAAAGCGGGATACGCTGTTCTCCCATTCGTATTTCCGGCTTGCGGCGTCGGCGCATGGCATGAGCGCCAGCGAACTTTTATCGTCGCGGCTGATGTTTCCCACACCCCTTGCCTCCGACAACAACACCGCCAGGGACGCGGCAAGCCTGGATGTGTTCCTGTCGGACAATGGGATATTCCGCAAGAGGAACCGAAACGGGGCGATCTGGAGCCTCAGCCTGTCGGCGGCGGTATTCTATCTGACCCCGGTGGCGTCGGACGGTTTCCGCTCGACCTTGAAGCCATCGGCCTTCGATCCGACGAAGAAGGACGGGAACCTGTCGGCGCAGATCATCTCCCAGGAGCGGCCGGTGTCCGAAACAGCAGCACTGAACCCGGATTGGGTGGAATGGCTCATGGGCTTTCCAAAAGGATGGACGGACGTATCCTCTGGGCCGCCGAACCGGAAGGAATCCCCCGCATGACCGAGCGCATGGATGACCGGGCGCTGCGGCTGAAAACATTGGGAAATGCGGTCTGCCCGCCCCAGGCCTATCCCATTTTCCGCTATATCGCCATGATCGAGAATGGCACCTGCGGTGACTTCTGCCCCTATGGAAAGGAAGGTGACTGCCTATGAGGGAACTGAAAGCGACCGATAAGATCACGCAGAAAATGACCCGTGACGGTGCGGTATCGGAAAACCTTGCCACGGGAGAGGTGGAACATATCAGCAGCCGGGAGCCGGAAACGGAACTGTCCGCTTCTTCGGAAGAATCCGCTGGCGCTGCGGCTGATCTTGCCCTGCGTGCGGCGGAACGCCATGAGAGGAAAGCCGCACGAAAAGCGGAAAAGGCTGATACCCAGGCAGTGCGGGATGGTTCTGCCGCAAGGCAGCGCCCGTCCTCCCGCCTGCAATTTACCGAGGAAGAACGTGCCGATCCCGCACTTGGAAAGTACATCGACCGTTCCGACCGTGCGGCGGACAGGCTGGACGCGGCAAAGGCCGCTATCCCCACAAAGAAAGTTCTCCGTACCGAGCGTGTTTTTGACGAGACAGCCGGAAAAGGCAAAACGCAGCTTCACTTTGAAGAAGTGGAGAAACGCCCCAATGGACGCCTGCGGCACAATCCGCTTTCTCGGCCGGTCCATGAGATTGTCCACGCTGCCCATGCGAAGGTGCATGAGGTAGAGCAGGAAAATGTGGGTGTAGAGGCCGGACACAAAGGCGAGGTGTTGACGGAACGCGGGTTTGCCTACGGAAAAGGCAAAGTCCGTGCAGCCGTCCACCATCACCGCACAAAGCCCTGGCGTGACGCGGCGAAGGCAGAGCAGGCTTCTTTTAAGGCAAACGCCGACTACCTTTACCAAAAGGCACTGCATGATGATCCTGCATTGGCAGCTTCTAACCCGGTATCCCGCTTTCTGCAGAAACAGCGGATCAAGCGGAACTATGCAAAGGAACTGCGACAAGCAGAGAAAACCGCAAAGAACACAGCGGCCTCGGCGAAAAGTGCGGCACAGAAAGTAAAGGACGCATTCAAGGAAACCTTTCTCTACATCAAGCATCATAGCCGGGCGGTTCTGTTGGTGATCGGCATTGGTGCCTGTATTGCCTTGCTGTTTGGCGGGGTATCTTCCTGTTCCATGATGGCGGGCTCCGGCGTGGGCGGTGTATTTACTTCTTCTTATCTCTCCGAGGATGCGGATATGCTGGCTGCGGAGACGGCCTATTGCGAATTGGAGCAGGAGCTTCAATATGAGCTGGACCACTATGAGGCTCTGCACCCCGGATATGACGAATACCGTTTTGATCTGGACGAGATCGAACATGACCCTTATGTGCTGATCTCCATTCTCACGGCGTTCCATGAAGGGGTGTTCACCATCGACGCGGTTCAGGCGGAGCTGCAAATGCTCTTTGAAAAGCAGTACATCCTGACGCAGACCGTGGAAGTGGAGGTGCGCTATCGGACGGAGACACGGACAGACAGCGAAGGAAACGACTATGACGTGGAAGTACCATACAACTACTATATTTGCAATGTGAAGCTGGAAAACTTCAACCTTTCCCATGTGCCGGTCTACATCATGGACGAAGAAACGCTTTCCCTGTATGCGGTCTATATGGCAACGCTGGGGAACCGGGAAGATTTGTTCCCCGGCTCCGGCTATGTAGACAAGTACACCAAACCACCCACCACCTATGATATTCCGCCTTCCGCACTGGAAGATGAAACCTTTGCGGCGCTCATTACCGAGGCGGAGAAGTACATCGGCTATCCCTATGTATGGGGCGGCAGTAATCCAAACACTTCTTTTGATTGCTCCGGCTTCGTATCCTGGGCGCTGACGCAAAGCGGCGTCTGCAATACGGGCAGGCTGGGAGCCCAGGGGCTCTACAATATTTCCACCCCGGTATCCTCTGCCAACGCAAGACCCGGCGACTTGATCTTTTTCGTCGGCACTTACGATACGCCGGGCGTTTCCCATGTGGGTATCTATGTGGGCGGTGGAAAAATGCTGCATTGCGGCGACCCCATCCAGTATGCAGATATCAACACAAGCTATTGGCAATCCCACTTTTACGCTTTCGGGCGACCGCCCTACAACTAAAAAACGATATGGAGGTAATTTGATTTATGGCAACGACACAGAAAATCCGCAATGACATTGCGAAAACCAAAGAAAAGATTGCGGAGCAGCAGAAACGCCTTCGTGCGCTGGAGACCCAGCTTGCGGAGGAAGAAAATCTGGAAATCGTCCGCATGGTGAAAGCCGTGAAGATGGACAACAAGGAGCTGACCGCTTTCCTGAAAGCCTATGCCAGCGGTATGATCTCTCTGCCGGAAGGTATGATGCCGGAGGATGGCATCGAGAATGAGGAAACGGAGGGATACGAGGATGAAGCATAACTTTATGACAAAAATGGTATTGGTTCTTTTGGCGGTGGTGCTCAGCACTGCCGCTTTTTCTGTCACCGCCTTTGCCAGCGGCGGTGAGGAAAGCACGGAGTCCATGGCTGAACAGGAAACGGCCGATGATGTCTCTGATCTGCTTTCCGCTCTGGCCGGCAGCCAGGTCACGGTATCCGTCACCGAGGACGGTATCCAGTTCAGTTCCGGCGAAAATGACTCCGGGCAGACCGGCACCGTCACCACGGGCGGCGGCAATCTGAATGTCCGCACGGGTGCGGGAATGGACTACACCGCCTTCACCCAGCTTCCCAACGGAACGACCGTGAAGGTGATCGGCACGGACGGCGACTGGCTGAAGGTCATCCTGCCAGAGAAAATCGGCTATGTCTATTCCGGCTACATGACGGTAAGTGACGGCGAGGCTGGCTCCGGGGAAGGTCCTTTCTCTCTGGACGCGGAAACGCTGGAAAATCTGCTGGGGATGCTGGGCGGCGGTCTGAATGGCGGTGCCGCCCTGACGCCGGACGGGAACCTTTCGCTGATCGACGATATTGGCAGCCCGACCACCAGTGGCAAACAGTTTATCACAGTGGAAACGAAGAACGGCAATGTGTTCTATCTCATTATCGACCGTGACGACGAGGGCGAGGAAACCGTGCATTTTCTGAACCAGGTGGATGAAGCCGACCTCATGGCACTCACGGAGGACGGAGAAAAGGCGGAAACGCCTATTGTCTGCACCTGTACGGAGAAGTGCCAGGCCGGAGCGGTCAATACCGCTTGCCCGGTCTGCGTAAAAAACCTTAGTGAATGTGTTGGCACAGAACAGAAAGCTGCGGAGCTCACCGAGCCGGAGAATCCGGAACCCAAAAAGAAAAGCAATACCGGGGCGATCCTGGCGGTGCTGCTGATCCTTGCAGCCGGAGGCGGCGCGGCAGTCTATTTCCTGGTGCTGAAACCGAAGCAGGGCAAGAAAGTTCCCGCTGATCTGGATGATTTCGACCTGGAGGATGAAGAAGAATATCTGACCGAGGACGAGGAAACGGAGGAAAAGAATGAGTAAACTGATTATTGCAGAAAAACCGAGTGTGGCAAAATCTATCGCATCGGCCCTGGGTGCTTCATCCAGGGCCGATGGCTTTTATGAGGGCAGCGGCCTTCTTGTATCCTGGTGCGTTGGGCACCTGGTATCCCCGATGGATGCGGGCGGCTATGACGAGCGTTTCAAGAAATGGCGCTATGACGATCTTCCCATTCTGCCGGAGCCGTTCCGTTATGTGCTTGCACCGGGCAAGGAGGACGCCTTTGAAAATCTACGCGCCCTAATGAACCGACCCGACGTGGATACCATCGTCAATGCCTGTGACGCCGGGCGTGAAGGTGAGCTGATCTTCCGTCTGGTGTATGAAATGGCCGGCTGCCGCAAGCCGGTCCTCCGTCTCTGGATTTCCTCGATGGAGGACAGCGCTATCCGGGAGGGCTTTTCTGATCTGCGCCCCGGCACCGATTATGAAGCCCTGTATCAATCTGCCATCTGCCGCCAGAAAGCGGACTGGCTGGTGGGGATCAATGCTACGCGACTTTTCTCCGTTCTCTATCACCGTACCCTGAATGTGGGCCGTGTTCAGACACCCACACTGGCAATGCTGGCGGAGCGTGACGCGAAGATCACGCTGTTTCACAAGGAAAAGTATTATCTGCTGCGCTTGACGCTGGATGGAACCGAGGCGGTGTCGGAAAAGTTCACCGATCTGGCAGAGGCGGAACAGGCAGCGGTCATGTGCAAGGGTGCGGCCGTCACCTGTACCTCTGTCACGAAGGAACAGAAGAAAGAACAGCCGCCGAAGCTCTATGATCTCACCACCTTGCAGAGGGAGGCAAACCGCCTGTTCGGATACACGGCAAAGCAGACCTTAGATTACGCACAGAGCCTCTACGAAAAGAAGCTGCTGACCTATCCCCGCACGGACAGCCGATATCTGACCTCAGATATGGCGGAAACAGCCTCCTGCGTCATCCATCTGGCGGCGAACGTGCCGCCCTTTGATAGCTGCAGTAACTTCTTCCCGCTGGTAGAGTCCATGATCTCCGACAAGGATGTATCCGACCACCACGCCATTATCCCCACAATGGAGATTGAAAAAGCGGATATCAAGGCTCTGCCCCTGGGCGAGCGCAATTTGTTTCTCTTGGTCTGCTGCAAGCTGCTGTGTGCATCAGCGGAGCCGTATGTGTATGAGGCAGTCACGGTAACTTTCGACTGCGGCGGCTATTCTTTCACCGCAAAGGGCAAGCGCATCCTCTCCGAAGGCTGGCGGGAAATCGACCGCATTTTCCGTGCCTTCTTGAAGGAAAAGCCTGCAGATGGGGACGGCGATACGCTCCCGGACTTCACCGAAGGGCAAACTTTTGACGGTGCGGAGGTTGCTGTTACCGAGCATTTCACCCAGCCGCCGAAGCCCTACACCGAAGATACCCTCCTGTCCGCTATGGAGAACGCAGGCAAGGATGATATTCCCGATGAGGCGGAGCGAAAAGGTCTTGGCACGCCTGCGACCAGGGCGGCCATCATTGAAAAGCTGGTGGAAGCCGGATTTGTGGAACGCAAGGGTAAGAGCCTGATCCCCACAAAAGCCGGTATCAACCTTGTCACGGTCCTGCCGGAGCCGCTGACCTCTCCCATGCTGACAGCGGAATGGGAACAGAAATTGACGGAGATTGCAAAAGGCGGCGCTGACCCGGATACCTTCATGGACGGTATCCGCACGATGGTTCAAGAGATCGTATCCACCTATTCCTGCATTTCCGAGGATGGCAAAAAGCTGTTTGCCCCGGAGAAGGAAGTGATCGGTACCTGCCCTCGCTGCGGCCAGCCGGTTTATGAGGGTAAGAAGAACTTTGCGTGTTCGGATCGGTCCTGCGGTTTCGTTCTCTGGAAAAATGACCGCTTCTGGACGAGCCGCAAGAAGGAGCTGACAAAGAAAATGGCAACGGACCTTCTGAAAAAGGGACGTACCAATGTCAAGGGAATGTGGTCTGAAAAGAAACAGGCTGCTTATGACGCTGCGGTGATCTTGGATGACACGGGCGGCAAGTACGTCAATTTCAAGTTGGAATTTCCGAAAAGAAAGGAAGGTGTCAATGGCAGAAAATAAGACTTTGGAACATTTACCCGAAGTGAGGGCGGCGGTGACCGCCCTCTCCCCGGAGGACCGGGAACTGCTGGCGGCGGTGCAGGCATCGCCCTTCAAGCTGACAACGCCGGAGCAGTTTAAGGAGTTTACGGACAACATCGACTATTTCGTATTTGAGCCCAACATCCACGATTTGAACGATCTGGGCTGGCGGTATCTGGCACAGCACATGGATATGCTGCTGCCCCCGGAACTTCTGAAAGCAATCGACCCTGTTCCGTTTGGCAAGTACGCCATGCAGGAGGAACAGGGCCATTTTACGGAACACGGATATATTTCTCTTTCCGGCGACGAGTGGAATCATGAACGCCCTGCGGAGCCGGAGAAAAAGCCCTCCATCCGGGAACGGCTGGAACAGGGCAAGAAGGAATGTGCAGAGAAAAGCAAGGCGCAGCCCCATAAGGAAAAATCTGTGCCGGAGCTGTAAGGAGGTGCTGATATGCCATATTACGATCACGACAAGGATTATCCCTTTGCCGCCTTTATCACCAATCTTGGGAAGTACAATGAGGGCGAGCTTGTGGGCGAGTGGGTGAAGTTTCCCACCACCGCCGAGGAACTGAAAGAAGTGTTTAAGCGGATCGGGATCGGCCAGAAGGATGACTTCGGCAATCCCTATGAGGAATGGTTCATCACGGACTATGACTGCTATGTGGACGGTCTTTACAGTAAGCTGGGTGAATATGAAAATCTGGACGAGCTGAATTATCTGGCATCGAAGCTGGATGAAATGAGCGAAAGCGAATACGCACAGTTTCAGGCCGGTATGGAAATGGGCGACCATTGCGGCAGCCTGCAGGAGATCATCAACCTCACCGAGAATCTGGATTGCTATGAGGTTTACCCCGATATCCATGACTATGACGATCTGGGCCGCTATTACATCGAAGAACTGGACGTTATGCAGGTGCCAGAGCATTTGCAGAATTACATCGACTATGAGGCCTACGGCCGGGACGTTGCGTTGGAGGAAAACGGCACCTTCACGGATCAGGGCTATGTGCGTGATACGGGTGACAGTTTCCATGAGTATTACGACGGTGAGCGCGGCAGTATCCCCGACGAGTACCGGGTGATGACCTTTCAGGACGATCTTCCCGAAGAAGAAAAATCCGAGTGGGCTATGGATATCGCCTTTGACATGGATGAGTTTTTCCGTCAGAACGATCCGCAGTATGCGGCGGAGCACCCGGAGGCGCACGCCGCAAAGGAAGAAATTTACGAAAGCCTGATGGCCGGGCGCATTTCCGCTCTGGATGAAAAGCTGGCGGCGCTGGGGCAGACGCAGGAGGACTATCTTCCTTCGGAGATTGAAAAGTTCAAGGATGCCACGGGCTATGAGGAATTTCTTGATTTTGATCCGGCGGAGGTCAAGGCCGCTTTGGATGATCCGGAGAAGTCCCATGCGGATGAAATGCTGTCCGCTGCGGAGATGGCTGCCTCGGAAAAGATGACTGTGCTTGTAGTGGAGCCTATGAAGGAACCCTATGTGAAGGAAATCGACCCCGATCTTCATTCCCTGCAGGCGGAAGTCGGCGGAGACATTGGCGCAACTTATCCCTATTCTGACCCGGTGGCGCTGGTTTGCAATGATGAAGGAAAGCTCATAGGGCTTGATCTGAACCGTGGGCTGCGGGATGAAAATGGAGAAATTTATGATATCGTAGCAGGAACTTTCCTGGTGGTCGGACTTGGTGAGGAAGATTTTTCCTCCCTGTCCCCGGAACTGATCCAGAAATACACGGAACAGTTCAAAACGCCGGAACGATTTATGCAGATCAATGGCAATATCGTTGTTCTCCCTGTCCCGGCAGAGAAACAAGACCTCGCTTTTCTGCCAGACCGTTTTGAAACTGGCGAACGTGTGCAGACACCCAGGGGCAGCTTTCAGGTGACAACCATGAGCCGGGAGCAGATGGAGACAGCCGGTTACGGCGTCCACCATGTTTCCGATGATGGAAAGTATCTTATCATGGGAAACGGCACACGGGCCTTTGCCGTGGCGGTGGAGCAGCCGGAGAAGGACAATCCTCTCCGCACCGCTGAAATGACGCTGGAGGATGACTACGGCATGATCGACGGCGTTATCAACAACGGCAGACGCGGCGAGGAATTGGAAAAAGCCCAGGGGTACGCAGAGCGGACGACGCCGGAGAAGCCTTCCATCCGTGAGCGGTTGGAGGATGCCAAACGGGAATGTGCTGAGCATAAGCCCCCGGAGGGCAAGAAGTCCGGTCGTGATGTGCCGGAGCAGGACTGCCTATGAGCCGAAGCAAGAAGTGGCGGCTGGAATGGGCGTTCTTCCTGGGCGAGAACGGCAGGCGGCAGTATAACCATATCTGTAAAAAATGTGTTCATGGCTGCAAGCAGAGTTTCCGGGCGTGTCTGGTCGCTTGTCCGCATTACAGTTCCAAACGATCTAAAATCTGTGAGGATAAGGGGGCGAAAAACGCAGAATAATTCCCTGTATTCGTATTTTCAAAGGGAGCCTTTATGATTTCTCATGTGTCGGTCTGCTTGCTGGCACATGAAAAAAATGCTTGATTTCAAACACTTTCTGTCACGCAAAACGGGAGTGCAGCTTTTCGGTTCGTCCGATCGGCTGTACTCCCGCTTTTTCTTTTTAATCAAATTATTTGAACAGGGGTACAAACTGTACCTCAGTTAGAGAAGGATTTCCATAGTATTTTTTTAGGATTGGATAGGAAAGGATGGATAGCCGCCGTAGTAGGCGTTGTGGGAATGTGCGTAAACTGCCAGAATTGCGAGGCTGTGGGAAAGTTGTTTGCAGACCTGTGGAAAAGGCTTGTCTTTTTCCATCAGGTTGTGAATGGCTTTTCCATCAGCACGAGCGGCAGTTTTCCATATTTCCATGACGCAAGAAAATCAACCAATAATCAGCCGGTATATTGTCAGCGGCACATACCATACCGCCACAATCAATCGCCATGCCAGAACGAAACCGCCTATCACGCCGCCGATAATAAAGTTCAATGCAAACAGGGCGATCCCTCCACCCAGGGAGCCTCCGCCCGGCACGATCCAGAGGCACATCCGATGGAGGCCAAACGGCAGCCCGCAGAGTATCCAGAGCCATACATAGTCAAGCTCTCCGTTCTTCATGCAGGCGGATTTGAAAATACAATACAGGATCAGCGCCACGATTACGGGCAGTACACTTTTGAAGAAAAATGCTTTGATTGCTTCGCTTCTTGTCATCGGTAAAACCTCCTTCCGCAGTTCCATTATACAGGATGCCGGGAGCTACGCCCAGCGTCTTTCAAAGAAATTTATTCCAGTTCATGCCGCCGCTGTTGTTTCTGTTCCTTTGGAACGGCCAGCAGCGCATCCACATTCTGCTTGACGGTATCGTATTCCTGGGCTTCGGTTCTTGCCGCTTTGTATTCAGCAAGGAGCCGTTCCTTTTCTGCGTTGAGATTGGCAAGCTCCGTTTTCATGCTTTCCGTTGTCGGCAGCGGCACAGCCCCCATCCGTTTCAATTCTCTGGCGGCTGCTTCAAAAAGGATGATCTCGCCCTCATGCCCCCGCAGGAACTTTTCTTTATCATTCGATTTACGGTATCGGTCATAAAGCGGCTTTAGCTGACGGTAAGTTCCGGCGTGCTTCATCACAAGGGCAAGTTCGACACTTCTACTTTCTATCCGCTTGATTTCTGCATGAGCGGTATCCCTGCGTGCGGATACTGCGTTCAATTTGCTTTCCAGTTCTCCATAACTGCTTATCCCGTGTTCCGTCAGGAAATTCATGGTCTTGGCGGCCTGTTTCAGATTGTTCAGCTTCGCCCAATGGGTGAAGCCTGCGCTCTGCTGTGCCTTGATGTTATTCTGGATATCAATGAGCAGACTGATCTTTCCGTTCCGCTGTTTCGGCTGGTGGGAAGGTCTGGAGCGTCCGGCAATCCGAGTGGCAAGGGCTTCTTCGGTGTAGTCCACACCCAGGGTTTTCAGACGGGTGAACCGTTCCTGATCCGGCGCTCTGGCGGAGATATACTTGCCCCGCTTGATCTCATAACCTTCTCTCCGCAGGCGACGAAGCAGTTCTTCTAAATCGGAACAGGCTGGCAGGAGTCGGTCGATTGCCGCTTTCAGCTTTGCCTTATAGCTGGTGCCGTTCTGTGCAGCCTGATGTTCAATATAGCTCTTGCCCTTGTCCTGTCCTGGGATGATAACGGACAGACCGTGTTCTTTGCAAAGCCGGTCCGAAGTGCGGCGGATATAGTGATAACTCCGCTTGTTGGAATGATAGTGCTTGTGATCCGTGAAGCTGACCGCATTGAAAATCAGATGGTTATGGACGTGATCCTTGTCTATGTGGGTGGTCAGCACAAATTCATACTTGCCGCCCAAGATTTCTTTTGCAAGTTCCATGCCTATTTCAT
>OHTW01000785.1_pt1 | contig 12398 bp, 9 predicted proteins | sample 1579031 | NCBI WGS metagenome assembly OHTW01 (sample SAMEA3879602, study PRJEB24766) | human gut metagenome | biome: human-associated habitat; feature: feces | place: USA | collected 1985/1987 | reverse complement strand
AATGTCATAATATCGCGGGTAATGTTATACCCTCCTAACGGTATCGTAGAAAGATAGCGCAAAAGCCCGTCCTTATAAATCGAAACTGTCGTCGTTTCCGCACCGAAATCGACCAACATGACTCCGGCTTGGCGGTCTTCGTTACTCAACGCCACATAAGCAGTAGACAACGGAGTAGGAATATAACGCACTACCGAAGGCTCGCCAGAGAAACAACGAGACACACTTTTTTTCAAATCGTCACGAGCCACGATCAACTTCAAACTCATTTTCAGATTCGAGCCCTCGATTTCTTCTCTGCCCGATTTAGGTTTATCATCGACAAGTACTCCGGTACGAACGACCTCCAATATATCGGCTCCAGCAATAGGCATTTCCCGGGCTTCCTCCTGCAAGCGTTTGATAATGTCCTCCGTAATGGGAGTTCCTTCGGGATAATCTCGGCTTATCATGTGGTCTTCGGCATGTAAAGATTGTCCCCCGATTCCCACATACACCTGTTTGATTTTTTTCGAAGCGCCTATACGGTTATTCAATTTCCGTATCAAACGTTTCACTTTCGATGAAACTTCATCGGGATTAACGACGAAACCCCGCTTCACACTCCCGGTCAATGGTTCGGTATCTACTCCCAGCACAGTAACGACTCCTTTCAGAGAACGAGTTCCTATCGCGCCTGTAATCTTCGAGCTTCCTATCTCGACAGCTACTATGTATCTTTCCGTATCCATATATATTGTTACTTTTATTTCATTTTTTCTTTCGGGTACAAACGACTTGATTCTTAAATTTCAACGAAACCGTATCGTACATCGCCCAACCAGCTTTACTGAATACCTTTTTATAAACCAGCATCAAGTTATCCAATTTCGTTTCAAAATCATGTACCGAGCCCAACAAAATGGTTTGGCCTCCCACTCTGGGAACCAACTCTACTTCATGACGCTCATTGACATAAATTTGTTCAATTTGAGCATTCCAAAACCGATGATTATAAATATACCGAGCTAACGGCAACATATCCCGATAGGTCAACACACTGTCCACTCGTCCCGTCACCAAAGGTAGATGCGCTTGATATTGAGTCCTGACAGCCATGCGCTGCCCCTCTGCATCGACGTAGTAATTTCCGTCGTCAGCCATCACCCGCATAATCGGGACACGCTGTGTCACTTCCACACACACGGTTCCGCCTACTTTTTTATAACATTCGACCGAGCCCAACACCCCGTTCGACATAAGTGTACGCTCCATCTTTTCAGTATCGATTCCTCCCAAAGGCTTCCCGCAAGGATCCATCTCGAAATCCTCGATATAGTTATATACATCGGCCGGTGAGATATAATGCAATACAGCACTGTCGGTTATCTCCACTTGTAAGTCCCTGCATTTATCCTCCGCTGCATAGGAGCGTAAAAAAAAGAACGAGACAAACAGATAGGATACCAACACTACCATCAACAAAAATCTCAACAGTACTTTCATTTCGACTCTACGATTGCCGCTATTTCAGGGAGCAAACGGTCTATATCGCCGGCCCCCATCGTCAATAAAATGTCAAAGTTACACTCTTTTATCCGTTCTAACAACTTTTCACGCAAACAAAGTTCTTTATTTCTGCATGTTATCTTGTCAAAAATAAGTTTCGAAGTTACGCCCGGTATCGGCAATTCTCTCGCCGGATAAATGTCTAACAGAAAAACCTCGTCGGCAAGGGACAGCGCCTCGGCAAACTGCGGAGCGAAATCGCGAGTACGGGAGTACAGATGAGGCTGGAAAATCACCGACAACCGGCGGCCGGGATAAAGAGCCTTCACAGAACGGATACTGGCTTTCAATTCATCGGGGTGATGTGCATAGTCGTCTATCATTACCTTGTCGGGACGTCTCACCCAAAACTCGAACCGGCGTTTTGCACCCTTGAACGAGGCCATAGCTCTCCGCATATCGTCGCCAGATACCCCATTCAACCACGCTATCGCCATAGCAGCCACTGCGTTTTCGATATTTATCTCCACGGGAACACCCAGCTCTATATCTGCGACACTCCCTTCCGGCATCACAAAATCAAACACGATGGTTCCGTCGCCTATACGTATGTTACCGGCATGAAAATCACCCCCGTCACGAGCCGAATAAGTATATATTTTTACATTCTCCTTTACGCTGGGAACCAGCTTGATACCTTTCTTCATAATCAAACAGCCACCCGGCTGTATCAACGAAGTGAAACGAGCGAAACTCTCCAAATAAGCCTCCTCGGTTCCGTAAATATCCAAATGATCGGGATCGGTTGCCGTAACGACAGCCATATAGGGATGCAGCCAATGGAACGAACGGTCATATTCATCGGCCTCGATTACCGTAAACGGCGACTGTTCCGACAGGATAAGGTTACTATTATAATTTCGAAGAATACCACCCAAGAACGCATTGCAACCTATCGGAGATTCATGAAAGATATGAGCAGCCATACTCGATGTCGTGGTCTTGCCATGAGTGCCGGCAAAGCACAGGCCTTTGCTCGATTGCGTAATCAGCCCCAACAACTCGGCACGCTTTACCACTCGGAAACCATGCTCCCTGAAATAAACCAATCCGGCATGACTTGCGGGAATCGCCGGAGTATAAACGACCAAAGTCGTCTCGGGATTCCGGCAATAATCGGGTATCGACTCTACCGACTCTTCATAAACGATTTCCAGCCCCTCGGTTTTAAGTTCGGTAGTCAGAGGTGACTGCGTGCGATCATAACCCGCGACTTTATATCCCTTCGCCAAAAAATACCGGACCAATGCACTCATGCCGATACCTCCGGCTCCTACGAAATAAAGAGATGTATACTGTTTCATTTTTTATTGACTATATCAAAAATTATATCGGCTATCCAGGCTGCCGAATCACGCTGCGCCAACGCCGCGATTTCCCGGCTCATCGAAGTCAGAGATTCCTCATCGTGAACCACCGACAAAGCACAAGGCATCAACCGTTGGCGAGCCTCGGTATCCCGCACGAGAATCGCCGCTCCTTTCGACGACAAGGCTTCCGCATTTTTGGTCTGATGATCTTCCGCCACATTAGGCGACGGTACTAAAATCACAGGCTTCCCAAGTAAACAAAGCTCCGATATGGAACTGGCTCCCGCTCTCGAAATAACCAAATCGGCTGCCTTATAGGCCAAATCCATGCGTGCGATAAACGGCATTTGTTTAATACAAGTAGGATTGCCTGCTGCTTCCAATACCATTTTAGCTCGTTCGTCGAACCGTTTTCCGCATTGCCAAATCAACTGGACTCCGCTTTTCACAATCTCTGGAATAGACTCTGCCACAGCCGTATTCAATGTCAAAGCTCCCAAACTACCGCCTATCAACAAAATAATTTTTTTATTCGGGTCGAAGCCGAAGAAAGCGGCAGCCTCGGTACGAGTTAAAGCCTCATTGCACAAATCCTGCCGTACCGGATTGCCGGTCAGCACCAATTTTTCAGCAGGAAAAAAGCGTTCCATACCATCGTATGCCACACAAATGGTATGTGCTTTCGATGCTAACAACTTATTCGTGACCCCCGCATAGGAGTTTTGTTCTTGAATGAGAGTAGGTACACCTCGATGCGCAGCTGCCCACAAAGTGGGACCACTGGCATATCCGCCCACACCTACCGCCACATCAGGACGAAAATCCCGCACGATACGGCGAGCCATACGCAGACTTCTCCACAGCCGCCACAACACTTTGAAGTTAGCCAACGGATTACTCCGGTTAAAGCCGCTTACGGGAAGACCTTTAATCGGGTATCCCGCAGCCGGAACCTTCTCCATCTCCATGCGGTTATCGGCTCCGACGAACAATATCTCGGCATCGGGGCACTTCACCTTTATCGCATTGGCGATAGAAATAGCCGGGAAAATATGTCCCCCCGTACCTCCGCCGCTAATCAAAACTCTTATCGTTCGCTTCATATTCTTTCTATGCTAAATTGGTAGGATTCGCAGCCTGCAAGTCCTCCGGTAAATCGTTTTCTTTCTCTGTTTTTATTTTCTTTCCGGAATCTTTCACCGCATAACGGCTCACACTCAACATCACACCGAATCCGAAACTCATCATCCAAATCGAAGTTCCCCCCTTACTAATCAATGGTAACGGTTGTCCCGAAACCGGGAAAACCCCCACGACGATAGCCATGTTGAACAAAGCCTGCAACACGATCATTACCGCCATTCCCATGACCAGCAATGCCGGGAAAGCCCTCGTACACCGGCGAGCTATCAAACCGGCACGAGCCAAAATCATCAAATAAGCTACCAAAAGGCCTATACCACCGACGATAAATCCCAAATCTTCTATGATAATCGCATAAATATAGTCCGAGAACGCCAACGGAAGCCGAGACGATTCCCTACTGTTACCAGGTCCCACTCCGGTAATTCCACCGTGAGCCATAGCCATAGCCGCCCGATGTTCCTGCAAGTTCTTGTGCGTAGTCTCTTTTTCATATTCGGGAGTAGGGTCGAAAAAGTCTTTCAAGCGGCTTTTCCAAGTCGATGACCGGACGATCACCTTATCTCCCTCGTTTCTATCCTGTACCGTTACCTCCTGCGTCTCCGGCTGTGCTTTCACTTCCGTTATCAAATCTTTCGCCTGCATGACAGCCAAAGCCAAGACTACATACACCAATAAGATACCGAACAATTTATAAAATTCGACACCCCCGATCAACATCATGCAGACACTTATCCCGATAAATAGCAACGTGTTGGTCAATCCCTGAGTAAACAGCAAAGCGCTGAATATCGTCACCAGACCGACCACCCACAAAACGCCTTTCATATTTACCCCACGTTTTATCTGGGTCTTCGCCAAAACGGTCGCCATAGCCAACACAATCGTAACTTTGGCGACTTCCGAACCCTGTAAAGATACTCCCAATACCGAGATCGTACGTTTTGCCCCGTTAATCGTATCCCCCCAGAAAAGAATGCTCACGAGAAGAACGATCGTCAAAGGTATCATCAGATAGGCCAAGACCTTAAACCATTTATAATGTATCTGGGACGTGACATAAGTAATGACAAAGCCGGAGAAAAGAAGCATGATATGTTTGATGATGGGAGAATACACGTCACCACCCGTAATCTCCCGGCTTATCGCACTGTAAACCTCGACAACCGAAACGATATACAAGATGATAATGATACCCCAAATGTAAGGGTCGCTTCTCCTTTTCTCTTTTTCCGATACTTCTATTTCCATAACGATAACGGTTATAAAGCTCGAACACAAGCCTTGAACTGGTCGCCACGATCCTCATAGCTCTTGAAGAGGTCGAAGGAGGCAAATCGAAGCTGGCGCAACAAGGCGACAACAGAACCGTATCACCCGGAGTAGCCAAAGCAAACGACTTATCCACAGCCTCTTTCATAGAGCTCGCCTCGGTTATATAAGGTACTTTTCCCTCGAAAAAGGCATGGAGCTTACTATTGTCCACACCCAAAAAGACTAAGGCTTTCACCTTGTCCCGAACCAATTGCTCTATCTCAGAATAATCATTTCCTTTATCTTTTCCCCCTAAAATAAGTACCACAGGTGTTTTCATGCTTTCCAGAGCATACCAGCACGAATTAACATTCGTAGCTTTCGAATCATTGATAAATTGTACACCCCGCACCGAAGCCACCCGTTCGAGACGATGCTCTACCGACTCGAAATCGCTCAATGCCTTGCGAACATACTCTTTCTTCACATTCAACAGGCAGGCCGAAAGACCGGCTGCCATCGAGTTATACAAATTATGCCTCCCATGTAACGACAGTTCATCGGTCTCCATCGTCAACTTCGCCTCAGGAGTATCGATCGTCAAAGCTCCGTCTTCGGTGTACGCTTGCGTCCCCGGCTCGTGAGTTTCGGCAAACGGGTATCGCTGCGACTTCAAAGGCAACTGCGACAATTTCTCGGTAATCACGGGATCGTCATTCCAATAGATAAACGCATCGTCTTCCGTCTGATTTCGAATAATCCGAAACTTGGCATCGACATAGTTCTCCATTTTATAATCGTACCGGTCCAGATGATCCGGTGTAATGTTCAACAAGATAGCTATATGGGCTTTGAAATCATACATATTATCCAACTGAAAACTACTCAATTCGATGACATAATAATCATAGTCGCAAGTCGCTACCTGCAAGGCCAAACTTTTCCCCACATTACCGGCAAGTCCCACTTTCAATCCGGCACTTTTCAGAATATGATAAGTCAACAGTGTAGTCGTCGTTTTCCCATTGCTCCCGGTAATGCAAATCATGCGGGCACGAGTATAACGACCGGCAAACTCTATTTCCGAAATAATAGGAATATTCTTTTCACGTAAAGCCGCTATCATGGGAGCCCTATCGGGAATACCCGGACTCTTGACCACCTCGTCGGCGTTCAATATCAAATCCGGGGTATGTTTCCCCTCTTCAAAGGGGATTTCATATCGATCGAGCTGTTCTTTGTATTTATCTTGGATAACCGACATATCCGAGACAAATACATCGAACCCTTTCACTTGGGCAAGCACAGCGGCTCCGACACCACTCTCTCCTGCACCCAACACTACAATTCTTTTTTTCTTTTCCATTTTAGAACCCTTTCTATCGCATTTTCAGCGTCACTATCGTAATGGCTGCAAGCATGATGCAAACAATCCAGAAGCGAACGACGATCTTCGACTCCGGCACAGCTTGCAACGGTTTTTGTATCAAAGCGTTGATTCCTGCATTACCCGGTTTTTGAAAATGATGGTGCAAAGGCGTCATCTTGAAAACCCGACGACCCTCTCCGTATTTTCGTTTCGTAATCTTGAAATAAGCGACCTGTATCATTACCGACAAATCTTCCACGAAAAAAATCGCACACAAAATCGGAATCAACAACTCCTTATGTATACAAAGAGCGAACACGGCAATAATACCGCCCAACGTGAGGCTACCCGTGTCGCCCATAAACACCTGAGCCGGGAATGCATTATACCACAAAAAACCGATTGTCGCCCCCATAAAAGCGCTGGCGAAAACGACCAGTTCCTCGCTCCCCGGTATATACATGATATTCAAATACGATGCGTACGCTATATGCCCCGACAGATAGGCCAATATGCCCAATGTCAAACCCATGATGGCCGAAGTTCCCGTCGCTAAACCGTCGAGACCGTCTGTCAAGTTCGCACCGTTCGAAACGGCTGTCACCACAAAAATCGTAAGCAATATGAAAATAACCCAGCCGCCGGTCTGGGCATGTTCGCCCAAAAACGGGACCAAATCGGCATAATCGAGATTATTATTCTTGAAAAAAGGAATGGTCGTCTGGGTAGACTTGATATTTTCCGATTCATATTTTACCACTTCGGTATCTGCTCCCGGCGTTTGCACAGCCACATTCTCGCGAATAACTACATCTGGACTCAAAAACAGCGTCAATCCCACGATAAGACCGAGTCCCACCTGTCCGACTATTTTAAATCGCCCGTGCAACCCCTCCTTATCTTTTTTGAACACCTTGATATAGTCGTCCAAAAAACCTATGGCTCCCAGCCAAACGGTCGTAATCAACATCAATATCATGTAAATATTTCCCAGTCTCCCGACCAACAAACAAGGTATCAATATAGCGATAATAATGATAATCCCACCCATCGTAGGCGTGCCTTTCTTGGACATTTGTCCTTCCAACCCGAGATCACGCACGAGCTCTCCGATTTGCAAAATTTGCAGCTTATTGATAATACGCCGGCCGATAATGGTAGCAATAAACAAAGCCAAAATAAAAGCGACCCCAGACCGGAAAGATATGTAGGAAAACAATCGAGCCCCCGGAAAATCGAATGAAGATTCAAGGTATTGAAACAAATAATACAGCATACTCTTTCTATTTCACAATTATTATTAAATTCTCTCTTCCGCGAACAATTTTTCCACTTCTTCCTTATCGTCGAAATGGTGTTTCACCCCCTCTATCTCCTGATAGTCTTCATGCCCTTTGCCCGCAATCAAAACGACATCGCCCGGTTGGGCAAACTGCGTAGCCGCGCGAATCGCTTCCCGGCGATCAACGATAGCGAGAGTTTTACGACGCTGTTCGGCATCGAGGCCCTCCAACATATCGTTCAATATATCGTTCGGGTTTTCGAACCGCGGATTATCCGATGTCAATATTACCCGATCGCTCAAATTCACCGCTTCCCGAGCCATCATGGGTCGTTTCCCTTTATCCCTGTTTCCACCGGCTCCCACAACCGTAATGATATGTCCTCTATTTCCCAAGACGTCACGAATGGAACTCAACACATTGTTCAAGGCATCGGGAGTATGAGCATAATCCACGATAGCGGTATAACCTTTTGAAGAATGAAGAGTTTGGAACCTTCCGGCGACAGGGACCAATAAACTCATCTTTCGTAAAACTTCTTCCGGCTCCTGTCCCAACAAACAAGCCGCTCCATAAACCGCCAGTAAATTATAAGCATTGAATTTACCGACAAACATCACTTCCACCTCTTTCCCGTTTATTTCCAGAGTCATGCCGTCGATACGACTTTCTATGATCCGCACTCTGAAATCGGCCAAAGTCCGCAACGAATAAGTATGCTTTTCAGCTTTGGTATTCTGCAACATAACTAACCCCGACTTATCGTCGATGTTAGTCAAAGCAAATGCTCCTTTGGGTAACCCGTCGAAAAACGATTTTTTAGCTTTCAGATAAGCCTCGACGGTTTTATGATAATCGATGTGGTCTCTCGTTAGATTCGTAAAAATCGCCCCGTTGAAATCGAGACCGGCTATGCGATGTTGCGCAGCCGAATGCGAACTTACCTCCATAAACGCATATGCGCAGCCGGCATCGACCATTTCACGAAGTAAACGATGCAGGTGTAAAGGGTCGGGGGTCGTATGAGTTGCAGGAACAGCGATGTCGTCTATATAATTGCAAACGGTAGATAAAAGACCGACCTTGTACCCGAACAGACGGAACATTTCATACAACAATGTCGCCGTAGTCGTCTTCCCGTTCGTCCCGGTGACACCCACCAGTACCAACTCTTTCGAAGGATTTCCATACCATGCCGCTGCCAACAAACCGAATGCGACCGCACTGTCTTCCACTTTCACATACAACACTTGCGGCTCCGACTTTTCGGGAAACTCTTCGCAAACAACGACAACAGCCCCCTGTGCAATAGCTTGGCCGATAAAATCATGACCGTCGACCGAAGCTCCCCGCACCGCAACAAATAAGTTATCTTTCTTTACCTGACGAGAATCCGATTCCACTCCCGAGACTTCTGTCACGACCGCCCCTTTGCGTTCCACCACCTTAATTCCCGACAATAAACATTCCACATTTTTCATATCATCGATATCCTTCTATTTCAATTTTAAAATTACCGTCGTACCGGGTTGTATGACTTTTCCCGAAGGGATAGACTGCTCTACCACCTTTCCCCGACCTTGTATATTTACATTCAATCCTTCACGCTCCAATATATACAATGCATCTCGCGCACCCATACCGCAGACATCGGGCATACTGTCGCAATAGGCCTCCATATCGCGACATTGGGTCACATCTCCCCGAACTCCCAAATGCTGCAATACTTGCCTTGTCTCTGCAATATCCCCCTTTAAAATAGCCGGACTCCGAACGCTCGTCGAATCCGAAGGTATATCCATAGGCACATCGAGGCGACCCATGGAATAAAGCGTCTCCGCTATCTTCTTCAAAACGCCGCCACAATAGTAACCGGCCGAAGGCATACCCGGCAAATTGGGCTTTCCCAAAAGAACGATACACGAGTACTGTGGATTTTCATACGGAAAAAAACCGCAAAAAGTGATTCGATAACGAGTTTCGTATTTCCCGTCGGAACCTATTGTTCTCACCGTTCCTGTCTTCCCGGCTATGGTCACTTTTTTCGAACGAGCCCGACGACCGGTCCCGTCATCGTCATTTACGACCGCATATAACATATTTCTCAATGCTCTTGCCGTTTCGGGTTTACATGCCTGTTTTCGAACATAACTAATATCGAAGACCGTATCGGTTACCCCGTCCCGAATCAACTCTTTTACCAATCGGGGCTTCACGAATTGCCCGTCGTTAGCGATGGTATTATACAATGCCAATGTATAAATGGGAGGTATTTTTGTCGTATATCCATACGACATACGAGTCAGGTTAATACGATCTTGCACCGTCGACTTCAAATGTCGTATCGTAGGACGGGCCGCCCCCGGTATACAAAGATCGAACGGTTCCATAAAACCCGACTTATAAATGCGCTGTACAAATTCATCGGGATTACGTTCATATCCTCGCAGTATAATTTCCGACAAGCCTATATTGGAAGAATATTTCATCGCTTCGGTAGCGGTCATCGAAGCCCTACCGTGCGTATCGGTTATGGGGCGGACTTTCATTCCCGCCGGATAACGGAAAACTCCATCATGCCCGTTTACGACATCATGGGGACGGATAACACCGTCGTCGAGAGCTATCATCATCGACAAAGGTTTAACCACCGAACCCGGTTCATAACCTTGCACGGCATTATTCACAGTTTCTACATATTCCCCTCCGGGCAATCTCGACAAATTCGACATGGCCTTTATATCACCCGTCGCCACCTCCATCACTATGGCAACGGCAAACTCCGGTTGTGTCTCTTCGATGGTCTGCAATAAAGCCTGCTCCGTTATATCCTGTATATCTACATCGATAGTTGTCTTCACATCGAGTCCCCGCCGAGGAGGTTCGGCCACCCAATCGACCATACCCGACGGAATCTGTTTTTTCACCGTTTTACCCGGAATACCGTATAACAAAGAATCCAATGCTTTTTCCAATCCGCTGTTTCCGTGAAAAGTCTCGTCCAACCCTCCGATGGCACGCGAAGCCATCGTACCGTAAGGCTTCTCTCGTTTGACTATTTTCTCCCGTTCAGGGTCTATATGAAATCCCGAATACTGAGTCGAATGCCGTAAAAAGGGAAACGTCTTCAACAGTTCGTAATCCCTTCCCGTAATTTCCCGAACCAATACGAAATAACGTTTTTTTCTCAAAAAAGCAGTTCGCATAGCCTTTTCATAAGCGGCAGGAGTCCTTTCGGGGAAATATTTCCCCAATAGTTTACACAACGTTTTCAGACTGTCATTAAACTCCCTGGACTTGAATTTGGGAACGCCGAAATCGATTAACGCACGATAATAAGTCATGTTCGTAGCCATCACTTCGCCGTTTTGAGCCAAAATATCGCCCCGCTCAGGCATTACCTCATGAGTGACAGAAAGCATACGTGCGGCTTTCTCGTTCCATTTATCGGCATGTATAATACATGTATCGGCCGCTTTTTTCACAATAGCGACACTGAACACGAGCACCCCGACAATCACCAGAGCATACCGCAACAATATGTGATTTCTATTCCTTGTCTCCATCTTGCGGTATTAATTTTACGGGAGGAGTATCTGGTATTTCAAGTCCCAATTTATTTTCATTGACAAGGGTGATAATTCTGGAATGACGCACCAACCCCATATAGCGGGCTGTGGCACGCACTCGCTCCGTCTTGGCATTGGACAATTCAAAACGCAAATCTTTAATGGTCTCGACCTTTGTCTGACAAACATATCGGTTAGCGATCGACAACCAAAAAAGGAAAACGACCGAAGCGATAAATACCCAATGAGATCTGAAAAAATCCAAAGAGAATATACGCCCCTGTACAAGCAATTTCAGATATTTGATAAATCCGCCTTTCTCGTTTTTCCCTTTTTTAGCCATATCTATACCTTCTCTGCGATTCTCAGTTTAGCGCTCCGCGACCTCGGGTTCCGTTCTATTTCCGCTTCATCGGGAACAATTACTTTATTGTTGACCGGCCGAAGAGGTGCATTTATCCGACCGAAAAAGTCCTGTTCGGCACGCCCCTCCACATTACCCGTCTTCATAAAATTCTTGACCATGCGATCTTCCAACGAATGGTACGTAAGAACCACCAATCGGCCGCCCTGCGGAAGTAACTCTACCGACTGTTCCAACAACCGGCGCAGACTTTCCATTTCTTGGTTTACCTCTATCCGCAAAGCCTGAAACAACTGAGCCAATTCCTTTTTTTCCTGCTTCCGATTGATATAAGGCCGCACTACCTCCAACAATCTCTCCGTCGTTTCTATGGGAGCCGATGACCGAGCGGCGACAACTGCGGCCGCTATGCGCCGAGCACTCTTCAATTCACCATACAAAAAAAACAAATCGGCCAATTTTTCCTCGCTACATGTAGCTATCAATTGAGCCGCCGTCTGTCCCGAACGTCGATTCATTCGCATATCAAGAGGCCCTTCGAAACGAAAGGAAAATCCC
>OHTW01000784.1_pt1 | contig 12435 bp, 9 predicted proteins | sample 1579031 | NCBI WGS metagenome assembly OHTW01 (sample SAMEA3879602, study PRJEB24766) | human gut metagenome | biome: human-associated habitat; feature: feces | place: USA | collected 1985/1987 | reverse complement strand
CGGAATAATACGGTGATTCTGTCTTGCCGGATGGTTCACACGTCCTGCGTATCCCTCATTTTCCTTGCAGAGTAAGCATTTCGGGTAACCGCTTTGTTTTGCAAGTTTTGCTGCAGCGATTGCTTTCGGATCTTTTTCCGGTTTTGATAAATTGATCGTGATATCCAAGATACCAAACTCGGTATCTGCAGTCCATTTCAGATCCTTCTTAATACGGTATCTGCGGATATAGTTCGAATCACAGCTTAATTTGTAAAAATAATCCGTTGCGGCAAGCGGTGAGGTATGCTCATACAGATCACGGAACGTCTTGCGGACACTGCTTGGTTCCGGTACCAGACATCCCATAATTTTTGTATCAAACAAATCTTTGTATACAATACTGTTTTCTGCCATGAGGCCATTCTCATATGCATAATCCATCATTTCTGCAAGGATTCCCTCAAGTTTTCCTTCTGCCTCTTCCTGTGTCCATGCCGGAAGATTTTCCACCTTTTCAAATACCGCATCCTCGATTTCGTCTACCTGAAAAAGCTCCAGCAGGCGGTTAATGGTATATACTTTGTCCTCCGGATCTACCAGTCCGGTGCTCAGACCATATTTTACTAACTCTAAAATGTTCTCCTGAATCATCTCGTACTCCTTTTTATAAAGCCTGTCGGCAAATGCGGTTCCAATCAGTTCCGCACACATTTACCCTATGTAATACGTTCTTAAATCAGACGGCTTGGGCCATCTCCGATGGAAACCACATAAAATTCCGGTGTCTTTCCGACTTTTTCCTCATATGCCTTTGTCAGCTTCTCCTTGAATTCGTCCACGGATGCATCCTTTACGATACTGACCGTGCATCCACCGAATCCGCCTCCGGTGATACGGGAACCGATCACACCAGGAATCTTCCATGCTTCATCCACAAGTACATCCACTTCCGGACAGGAGGTCTCATAATCGTCACGCAGGGAAACATGGGAAGCATTCATAAGTTTTCCGAATGTTTCAATATCGTTTTCCCTCAGAGCCCTGACTGCTGCGATTGTACGCTGATTCTCGTAAACCGCATGTTTGCCTCTCTTTCTGGCAACTTCATCCTTAATGGCTCCCTTGTACTGCTCAAACTGCTCATCCGTCAGATCTCCAAGCGTTTTGATATCCACAACGGTCTGCAGATCCTTCAGTGCCTGTGCACTCTCATTTCTGCGGTCATTGTATGCAGAAGTAACCAGGCTGTGTTTTACCATACTGTTGGTGACGACAATTTTTGCCCCGTCAAGTACGATTGGTGCATATTCAAAAGAAAGATCCGAAGTATCAAGGAAAATTGCATTGTCCTTTTTACCCATGGCAGATGCAAACTGATCCATAATTCCACAGTTGCAGCCATTGTAATTGTTCTCGGAATACTGTCCGATCAGAGCCAGATCCTGATTGGTCACATCAAAACCATACAGATCCTTTAACATATATCCGGTAACCACTTCTAAGGATGCGGAAGAAGAAAGTCCGGAACCGTTTGGAATATTTCCGAATAATGCAATATCCAGACCGGTTTCCAGTTTCATGCCACGTCCTTCAAATGCCCACATAACACCCATCGGATAGTTGGTCCACAATCCATCCGGGTCCGGAGTAAATGCATCCAGAGAACTTTCGATCACACCCAGCTCATCGAAGTTCATGGAATAAAAACACAGTTTCCGGTCGGTTCTCTTTCTTGCTGCCATGTATGTTCCAATAGTAAGTGCACATGGAAATACGTGTCCGCCATTGTAATCGGTATGCTCACCGATCAGATTCACACGTCCCGGTGCAAAATATACTCTGATGTCCCCCTCATCGCCAAAGATCTCTTTAAACTTTGCTAATACATCATTCTGAATCATTGTTCTCTCCCTTTCTGCATGTTCATCCGCTGCTTGGTGCAACGGTTCGTTTTCTTGATAATTCCATTATACATAAAGGGGAATTCTTTGCAATATGCTTTGCGCAACTTGCAACATTCCCCTTCCTTCATGCAACATTTTTACATATCTTATTTTCTAAAATCACGAATCACTTCCAGTGCCGGAAGGACATTTCCATCGTAGTCAAACAATGCCTGATTTGCCCACTCATTGCCACATGGTCCCGGATCATTCATATACTTTAAAGATGCCGGCGTTGCCCAGCCGCTTCCGTGTACCGGAATCCATGCAGGCTCCCACCAGAAAAATCCCAGACCTTTGTTGTCACGCACATGTGCCACGCGGTTTAAGAAGTCCTTCGTAAAATCTGCCTGTCCCTGTACCGTCATCGGATACTCGATCTTTGCCACAAGTTCCGGCTTTGTCGCATATCCCTTTCGCTCACTGTCCTTTAGTTTCTCATACTGCTTGTAATCTTCCATGGTATATCCCATAGAAACCTCTGCCACGATCAGTTCCTTCCCGTAACGGGCTACCATATCGTTCATGTTGTCTTCAAGCATCTGCAGGGTGCCATGCCAGAACGGGTAATAGGAAAGTCCGATATAATCAAAATCTTCCCCACGCTCCATATAATGATCGAACCAGTCGCGGTACATCTCATTGTTTCCACCGTTGTCGAGATGAATCATCAGCGGGATCTCCGGTTTTATGGCACGGCATGCCCGGATACCGGAACTTATAAATCTTGCAATATTGTCATAATTCGGCTTTAATCCCTCCGGCCAGAGCAGTCCGTTGGTCACTTCGTTGCCCACCTGGATCATTGTCACATTGACACCGGCTTCCAGTACTTTGCGCAGAGAATCCCCGGTAAACTCATAAACTGCCTGTTCCAGCTGGTCCGCATCAAAATCTTTCCATGCCTTTGGCTTAATCTGTTTTCCCGGATCTGCCCAGAAATCACTGTAATGAAAATTTAATAATACGCCGAATCCCGCATCGGATACTTTCTTTCCGATGGCAATTGTCTCTGCCAGATCATTGCATCCGGCACCGTACGGTTCACCGGTTTCGGAATACGGGTCATTCCACAGACGCAGACGGATTGTGTCCACATCATAATCTCTCATGATGTCTAAAATATCCCGCTCTTTTCCATGGTCATAATATTTTGCCCCACAGCGCTCTAACTCAAGCAATGTGGAAAGGTCCATTCCTTTAATAAATCTGCTCATCTTTTCTCCTTTTCTTCGAAAACGTTTACCATCCCTTTAATGCGTTAATATGAAAGTTCTGTAATTTCCGCTCATACCGCTGTGGATTGATCTTCCACTGGTATGGCGACGTATTAAAAAATTTTTTAAAATTCCGGTTAAAGGTGGAAGTTGTGGAAAATCCTGCCTTTCTGGCAACTTCGTCCATTGAATCATTGCCATGTTTCATCTGTTCACACGCGTATTGTACACGCACCAGATTCACATAATCCATCGGCAGCATATGCACATATTCTTCAAACACTTTCCGGAAAGATGTCTCACTCATCCCACAGACCTGCGCAAGGGTGCACACTTTTACCTCTTCCTGATAATGGTCATTGACAAACGTGAGTGCATCTGCGATCTGCCGCATTGTTCCGCTTCCTGCCGCCTCAAGTCTCGTCTGTGTCTGTACTTCATTCAGACGAAACATCTCATACACCAGCGCATGCAGATAACTTGTGATCACCTGACGATAATACGGACTCTGCTTTTTTTCTTCCCGGATGATGGCATTGACGATCTCTGCAATCTCCGGATACTCGCTTCCATGCAGCAAATGTGCCGATCTGCGTACCAGTTCAATGGCCTCATTTTTTTGTGCGATCCGGTCGCCATACAGTTCCTCCATGACATGGTTGACATCCACATATAAAAATTCCCAGGAATTCCGAACCATTCCATTACTGATCGTTGTATGTGGAATATTCGGAGGAATCAGAGTGACAGAATTTGTCCGGTAGGTATACGTGTGTTCATTTATAATAAGCTCCCCTTCGCCTTTTCTGCAAATTCCAATCTCCATAAGGTTATGGAAATGCAGATAAAAATTGTCATGTCCGTATACCCGGTTCCACTCCTCTCCCAACAAAGCAAGTACCGGTTCTCCCTGTGGAATTTCATAAAAACGCAGTTCCACGGTTTCTTTTTGTTTTCGTCCCATAGGCATATTATACTCCCTGAAAGTTATACCCTGATATTAAAAACGTGCGGCAGCTACCGCACGTTCTTTTTAGTCGAAATCAAACTTGTCGAATCTCTTATGCATTGCCCCATAACGGAATCGAACCATCTCATTTTTCGCTAAAACGTCTTCCTCCGTACCTCTGTACTGGCAGCGGATACAACTGTAAATCTTTGTATCTTTATTGTAGAACATATCGATGTCGAGATCTCTCATAAAGCAGGACGGACATCTGTAATTTAATTTGCCTTTTCCAAGTTGAGCCATGTTGCAAATACCTCCTTGTCTGTAATAGTCTTCTTATATCCAAGTTTAAACATTGGTGAGAATGCATATCCTTCCTCAATGTATCCTTCTGCGTCTGTAGAAGAAGCAGTCAGGGAAACTTTGGTGTCGATTGGAGGCACTACAGCGCTGACTGCGGTTGCTCCTGCCAGGACTTCACTGCGGCACTTGTATGCATAGTGAATGGTCTTTTCATCTGCACCTTCGCATTTTAATACGACAGATGTCATATCTTCCGGATACTCTGTGGTTCCGTAGCATGCTACCATGTACTCATCAATGGTAACCTCTGCATCCGGATCACTCATCTCGAGAATATTTCTTTCGATCTTGATCTTAGAAGAACCTTCCTCAAAATATTCCTTTGTCTGTAATTTTACTGTCAGTCCGTTAAACTCGATGGTTACCGGGTCCAGTGTCAGGATTCTGGTATTGCCTTCCTGTGAGAAATGTGCATGTGTCGGGCAGAGGCACAGATCTACTTCCTCACCCTTGTAGCAGAGCTTTGCACTTCTGACCGTTCCTTCTCCTGCGTAATGTGTAAAGTATCCGGCACGGTACTTCTCCTGAATCAGGAATGGATAAGAAGCATCCTGTACATGAGGTGTTCCGATACCAACCGGCCAGTTTAATTTTGCAACATATGGACGAAGATCAACAATCGCACCACCCTGATCCATATTAACACAGGCTCTCATAAACGGATCGCAGTACCAGAACAGCTGCTTGTCAGATCCGTATAAAATATCTCTCCAAAGGGCACATTCCGGCTCTGTATAACGTTTCTCGTCGGTAATGCCTTTCTTCTTTCTGTAGTGATCTGCGAACTCGGACATGGTCATATCTACCAGCTTGCCCTCTTTCTTCAAATCTCCGTAATACTTACATCCGTCACTGTATGACTTTAACAGCAGATCATATGGAGCCTCCCAGCGGCCCATCTTGTTCATCCAGCCTGGTCCGACGAACATCATGTTGTAAGCATATCCATTGTTGTATTTTTCCAGATCACGATACTGATCGATCAGGTTATACAGATACGGATACTCCCAGGTCTTTGTATCATAAATCATACCGCGAAGCACGTTCTGTGGATGTGTACCGAAGTTTGATCCGTTTCCGTCATAACATGCAATCAGATCACGGGAAAGGTGTGGGATAGCTACGATTCCACTGTCCTCTGCCTGATTTGCTGCCGGCGCATGTGTATTCTGCTTGGATGGAATCCATGGTGCCCATGGGCCGCCATCGAAAAGTGTATACCAGGAGTTGTTACAGGTATGATATGCTTTCGGGCCTTCCTCCCAGCAGGTAGCTACCGCACACTTCACAGACGGGTAAGCTTCCTTCACATAATTGATCAGTTCTGCATCCATATAGTAGGAACCGGTTGACTCCGGATAAAAGCCGAAACGATCATGGAATTTCTCGAACACATCATTAACGATTGCCTTCTTGTCCTCCATGGAAAACATCCAGATACAGAAATCTTTTGTCTTATATTTCTCACGGAACTCTTCGCAAGGCAGTCCCAAAAGGGAAAGTGCGATTTCATCTCCATAGACTTCATGATCATGTTTTGCGATCTCAACCGCTTCATCGTTAAACAAAGAAGCGTATGTCATCTGAATGGTAACTTTCAGGCCATTCTCATGTGCCAGTCTCTGCTGTGTCTTGAAAATATCGAGAGACTCTGTAAGTAAAGCCTTATCTCCGATATCCTCTTCCTTTCCCTGTCCGGTCACGGTTGCAGAATACTCTGGAACCATCTCCGGGCGATGGATGATGTTTACAATAAATTTGTCCATCTCGTTCTCCCTCCGCTAGATGTATTTTATTTCTGGACTGCGCTTTTGCGCAATCGGTTGTTCTATGATTCTAGTATAACAAGAGAGTCCCACAGTGTCAATGTACAATTTTGATATATTTCGCTTTCTTTTTTGCACACTTTTCACAATTCCAAGCATATTCTTTTTCATTTGCGCAATCGGTTGTTTCGTGTAATTTTCAATATTTTTCGTATTTTTTAGTATATTTTTCATGCATATAGAACCCACATTTTGCGCAAATTCATTTATTTTTCATCATCCAAACACAAAAACAGCCATTTGGATATTTCCAAATGGCTGTTTTTGTGTTTGGATTTTAGAGTTTATGATCCTACGAACAGATTCCGCATGTCCGTATCCTGTCCCTTTGAAATTAGTGATGGAATAAACGGATTCCAGTAAAGCTCATAACCATACCGTATTTATTACATGTCTCGATCACATTGTCATCACGTACCGATCCGCCCGGCTCTGCCACATACTTTACGCCGCTTTTGTGTGCGCGCTCAATATTGTCGCCAAATGGGAAGAATGCATCCGATCCCAGTGCCACATCGGTATTTTTATCCAGCCATGCACGCTTCTCTTCTGCGGTAAATACCGCCGGTTTTACCTTAAAAATCTTCTTCCATGCACCATCTGCAAGGACATCCATATAATCCTCACCCATGTACAGATCAATGGCATTGTCACGGTCCGCACGCTTGATACCGTCAACAAACTGCAGTCCTAAAACCTGTGGAGACTGGCGCAGCCACCAGTTATCTGCCTTCGAACCAGCCAGACGGGTACAGTGGATACGGGACTGCTGTCCTGCTCCGATACCGATTGCCTGTCCATTCTTTACATAGCATACAGAATTAGACTGTGTATACTTAAGTGTTATAAGTGCAATAATCATATCAATCTTAGCAGACTCTGGAATATCCTTATTCTCTGTTACAACATTTGATAAAAGTTCCTTATCAATAACAAACTCATTTCTTCCCTGTTCAAATGTTACACCAAACACCTGCTTTCTCTCGATTGGTTCAGGCTTATACTCAGGGTCAATCTTAATGATATTGTAGTTACCCTTCTTCTTAGCCTTTAATATCTCAAATGCCTCCGGCTCATAGCCAGGTGCAACAATACCATCTGAAACCTCATGCTGGATAAGCTTTGCTGTAGCAACATCACATACATCTGATAATGATATGAAATCACCGAAAGATGACATTCTGTCTGCACCTCTTGCTCTTGCATATGCACATGCGATTGGGCTTAATTCTCCGATTGCTTCGTCAACCCAGTAAATCTTCTTCTCAACATCTGTAAGAGGAAGTCCTACTGCAGCACCTGCTGGAGATACATGCTTGAAAGATGTAGCTGCTGGAAGTCCTGTAGCTTTCTTTAACTCCTTAACAAGCTGGTATCCGTTAAATGCATCAAGAAAATTAATATATCCTGGTCTGCCGTTAAGAATCTCTACAGGAAGGTCACTTCCGTCTTCCATAAATATTCTTGAAGGCTTCTGATTAGGGTTGCATCCGTATTTTAACTGAAATTCGTTCATATTCTTTCTCCTTAATTATTTTACATTCTTGTTAATAATTCTTGTTTCGTATTCACCTGTAGCAATATCAATATATCTTACAAAAAGTGAAACCTTATTATCTGCATTAAGATTATCCCAGATCATCTGTGTGAATTCTTCAATATCGCCAGATATCTTAACCCAAGTAGGTTCTCCCTCATAGCTTGGAAGTGGATTGCCATCACCCATATATGTATGGATATAATGCCCCTCTCCTGCAAATGCTGCATCATATGTATATGTGTGTCTTTCACATATGTCAGGATTACCATTATGGCTCTTTAATATAGACATTGCATATGAATATTCATTATTCTCAATATGAAGCACACTTGAAATTCTTGGTGTATAGTTAGGTGCATCATGCTCATATTTTCTTACTCTTAAAGATTCTTCAAATGTTTTTCCTTCTGAAAGACCATCATAAACCGTATCAGTCTGATCTCCATTAGTAACTATAGTATTATTGCCAAGTACTCTTACAGGGGCATAGATAATAAGCTCTGGTGCAACTAAAAGTGTTGATGGGTCAAAAGCTTCTGTTCTGATACCCTCTCCGTCCTGTACAAATACACGGTTACGGCTGCTCTCGCTTCTTCCCATAATAAAGTAAGCTGAAACTGCCTTCTTACCATCCTCTGACATACCGGCAACAATTCCTCTGCCTGGATAAGCACATCCTGATAATTCCTCTGAAAGGTTCTTAATTGTCATAACTGACCTCCTGTTAAATGTGATGACTGCGTTCGCTATTCTTTTTCATGAGCAGTGCTCGTAACTCAAATGCCAGAATTTCATTCTGGCATTGTCGCGGTGCTCCTCGAGAATCCATATAAGTTTCGCATTATGTGCAAGCACAACTGTGAAACTTCCATGTCTTCTCTCATCGTTACTCGCACAAAAAAGCCGACCATCTGGGAACGCAGCTTATAGCTTAACGTTGCCCAGGCGGTCGGCTTTTCTTAATATAAACTGTACTCCCTGTGGGTTATCCCACAATGCCATTTAAGCATCTTCCGCCAGTTGTACAGCGCTTATTAATAACATACAACAAAATATGTTAAATTGCAACACCATTCTTCTTAAGAAGTTCTCTTGCTGATTCAACTGAATCAACACCTGTTGCATTCTTAATTGGTGCAAATTCCTTTTCTCTTACTACCTCGAATGGCAGACAGCTGTCAAGCTCATGAATCATATCAAGAACAAGACCCTCAAATTTATATCCGTTAGGCTTTTCAGGCTTAACAAGATTACCATTCGCATCAATATATGGAATCTTCTTCTCAACAATATGTAATGGAAGATTCTTTCCAACAATTCTTTCAAGATCAGAAACTCTGAACAGATAGTTAAGAATAACACCGAAATTATATGCTGGATCGCCCTTTGCATTCTTAGCATCCATCATCTCTTTAGTAAGTTCATAATACTCAACAATGGAAGGCCTTCCATCTTCAAGACACATAACGCCAACCTTCTCATCAGGAGCTGCCTTTCTTACAACCTTAGAACCAACTGCACAGTGCTTTTCAATTGTAGCACCGATAAATACAGGGTCTGCAATTCTCTGAAGAACATTGTCAACAGCAAATACATTAAGCCACTCAATTCCGTTATTCTCAAGAACCTCTGTTAATCCAGCCTTCTTTAAAGAGATATACCAGCCACCATTACCATTAGGTGATGTAGCCATTCTTCCCTTATCTTCAAGATATATCTTACCATCATAATCAGTGGCTGCTGCCATCTCCTGCTTGAAGAAATGTACATATTCACTCTTATATCCGAAGAAGTCCTTCTCTTCAAAGAAAGAAACTGTAGCATCATTATTCTTCTCACTAGTCATAACGAATAAATGTATATATGTTCCTGTCTCTTTAACAACATCCATAAGATTATTAATAAGGCACTCGAATATATAAAGTTTCTTGTTAACACCTACATTATACATTCCCTTAGGATTATCCGAGCCAAGTCTTGTTCCCATTCCGCCTGCAAGAAGAATTGCTCCAACCTTTCCAGCCTTAATTGCCTCTACACCTGTATTCTTAAATGTATCATAGTCAGCTTCTATCTCATCAAGTTCCATTGCACCAAGAGGTGTAATTTCACCTTTCTTAACAAGCTCAGACTTATGTTCAATTGCCGATAAAACTTCCATATCAGTCTTATCAATCTGCTTAAGAAGTGCTGCCTTCTCATCATCTGATAATTCATCATAATATCTTAATATCTGTTCCTGACCATACTTAGAAAGCTTAAGCTTTGCTTCTTCTAAATTCACTTTAATTCCCTCACTTATCTAATAGCTTATTGTCTGACGACATCTTTATAATTCTAACATATTAATAGTTTCCAAGCAACTTAATAGATTCAGCTTCTTCTTCAATACCTCTTAATGCGTTCATAACTCTTGGATCATCAATGTTACCAGCAAAATCAACAAAGAACCGGAAATTCCATCTCTTTCCTTCAACATTCCCTTCAATAGGTCTTGATTCAATCTTATTCATATTAAGTCCATTATATATAATATGACTTAAAAGATTATATAGAGTGCCTGCTTCATTAGCTGTTTCAAACACAATACTCATCTTCTGTGCATTCTTAACAAACTTTCTTGTATTAGTAACAATAACAAATCTTGTTGTATTGCCTTCCTGGTCTGTAATTCCAGACTTTAAGATATCAAGACCATAAAGCTCTGCAGCTTCCTTACTTGCAATGGCAACATGAGTCTTATTATGCTCCTGAAAAATCATCTTTGCCGCAAGTGCTGTATTAGCCTGACTGATTCTCTGCCAGTCCTTGTGAGTATCTAAGAATCTGTCACACTGCATAAGTCCCTGTGGATGTGAATATACAGCAGTTACGTTTTCAAGGTCAGTTCCTGGAAGTCCAAGTAACAAATGTTCAATCTTAACATAAGTTTCTGCTATTATGTAATTATTATATTCCTGTAACAGATCATACACATCAGCAACAATTCCAGCATTGGAATTTTCTATAGGAAGTACAGCATAATCAGCCTTCCCCTGCTTAACTGCCTCCATGCACTCTCTCCATGTAGGAACATTGAAATTATCAACATCCTTGCCAAAGAAATTAATCATGGCAGCATATGAATATGCCCCCGGTACCCCCTGATATACAACCTTACAGTTCTTTTTATTAATCTCATCAATTGCCTCATATGGTTCTCTCAAAGTCTGTCCCATTTTTTCAAGCAACATATACTGGTTTTTTCTTGAGTTAGCCATAATCTGTGCAAACAAATCATCAATAGCATGCACATTATCAGGATTCTTGACAAGCTTCTTTACAGATTCTAACTTAGCTTTCTCTCTTGCTGGATCAAGAACTTTCTTTCCTGTCTCAATCTTATATTCTGCAACCTCAGTTGTCAGTTTCATTCTCTCTTCAAACAGTTCTACAAGCTGACTGTCGATTTTATCAATATTATTTCGTATCTCATTAAGATCTAACATATACTTCTCCTCTTTAAAGCGATGTATTGTTCTTATTGTATCACATTTTTAATGATATGCAATAAATGTACTTTATGTTATACTTAAGAAAACGTTCTTAAATAATGTTCATAAGGGAGTAGTGATAACATATGAAAAAAGCCATCACAATAAGTGTAATAACTATAATAGGATTATTACTCGCAGTATTAATATTTTTATCTATACGAAGCAGCCGAATCGTATACAACAACGATAATGCTATTGGCAATTCGGCAGGTAACCTCAATAACGGAGGTTTGTTCTGCGAATACAATGACAAAATATATTTTGCCAATCCATACGATTATAACAAATTATATGTAATGAATTCAGACTGCACTAATGCCATGAAATTAAATGATGACAGTGTTGCATCCATCAATGTCTGTGGCAGTTACATATATTATGTCAAGAATAATTTCAAGCAGGAAACAATTGGAACAATATTCAGGGGACAGCTATTCGGTGTTTACCGCTGTAACTTAAACGGCGAGTCATTGAAAGCATTATACGACAGTCTTTCCGGAACAATAGCCTTATCTGGTAACTCGTTATATTACCAGCATTATAGTGATACAACGCCTCTGGCTTTCCATAAAGTAGACATTGCAGGAAAGAAGGATACCAAAATTTCCGACACACCTTACTCACCTGCGTGCGTCCATAACGGAACAATATATTTTTCTGATCCTGTCGGAAAACACAACATATTAAGTTACGATACCAAAACTGATAAAACCTCTGTATTATATGATTGCAATTCATATCTTGCAGATGTTGAGAACGGCTATGCATATTATATTGACTTAAGTAAGAACTATTCACTTGTAAGACTTAATACATCTAACAAAACTCTTGAATTATTGTATGGAGAAAAAGGAAACAAAGTCGTTAATTATAATGTGTATGGAAACAAAATATTTTTCCAGGTGGAAAGCACAGATGGAATGACAGGCCTTTACAGGATGAATATTGATGGAACGCAGATTGAAACTATTGCTATAGGCAATATTACCAACATTCACTGCACATCAAAATACACATTTTTCCAGTATTATGAAGATCAGGGAGTCCTTTACAGAGTAAGCACAAGTGGTGCTGATACA
>OHTW01000783.1_pt1 | contig 12437 bp, 9 predicted proteins | sample 1579031 | NCBI WGS metagenome assembly OHTW01 (sample SAMEA3879602, study PRJEB24766) | human gut metagenome | biome: human-associated habitat; feature: feces | place: USA | collected 1985/1987 | reverse complement strand
GCCAGATGTTCTTCTCCCTGTCCCTGGGTATGGGCGCCATGATCACCTACGGCTCCTACCTGCATAAGAAGGAGAACCTGCAGAAGAACGCCCTGCTGATCATCATCATGGATACCATGGTGGCGCTGATGGCCGGTCTGTGCGTCATGCCCGCCCGCTTCGCGCTGGATCCCGCCGGCAACATCGGCGGCCCCAAGCTGCTGTTTATCACCATGCAGAACGTGTTCCACTCCATGGGCACACTGGGTCCCATCTTCGGCATCCTGTTTGCCGCCATCTCCTCCTCCATCTCCCTGCTGGAGGTCATCGTGGCCCACTTTGTGGATAAGGCCCGTATCGAGGGCAAGGGTGACAAGCGCAAGAGCTATACCCTCATCGCCGCCGCCTGTGTGGGCCTGGGCTGCATCCTGGTCTGCGCCGACTGCCTGGGTTCCAGCGGTATCGCACCGGCCAATATACTGAATATAGCGGAACCCAAGAACTGGGCGGCTGACTGGCTGGACTTCTGGGATGCACTGTCCGAGGGCGTTATGATGCCGCTGGGCGCCCTGCTGATGTCCCTGATGATCGGCTGGGAGATCGGCCCCGAGTTCGTCAAGGAAGAGACGGAGCAGTCCGGTCATGCCATGGGCAGCTACGGCTTCTTCAAGGTCTGCGTCAAGTTCATCACGCCGCTGATCATGGTCCTCATCCTGTACGGCCAGATCAAGGATTTCTTCTTCTAAGTAAATGCAGAACGCCGGAGCAATGCTCCGGCGGCCGTTACTGCCTGATTTATTTGCCCATATCCGCCGGATCCATAAGTTTTACGGTGATATCCAGGGTCCTTCCGTCGCGCCAGACAGTGAATGTCAGCGTGTCGCCGGCATTAAGGCCCTCCTTCGCGTCGGAAACGTCGGAGTTTTCAAAGGCGTCCTCGCCGTTGACTTTAGTGATGATATCGCCGCGCTCAATGCCCTTCGCCTCGGCATCCGAGCCTTCGGTGACTGCGCTGACGTACAGCCCCTGCGGAATATCGTAATACTGAGCAATGTCCTTGCTTACAGGGCCTACCGTAACTCCGATCGACACTCTGCCGTACACCGCGCCGTCCTCGATAAGCGCCTGAACGATGCTCTCGACAGTGTCGGACGGTATTGCAAAGCCGAGACCTTCAACTCCCGAACCGAAGGATGAGATCATCTTCATGTTCGTTATGCCGATGACCTGACCGCGGCTGTTGAACAGCGGTCCGCCGGAGTTGCCTTCGTTGATGGAGGCGTCGGTTTGAATAAGCGTCATTGTCGCGCCGTTGTAGTTTATCTCACGGTTGAGCGCGGAAACTATTCCGCGTGTCATGGTAAGACGCAGGTCGGGGGAGAGGGGGTTGCCGATGGCGGCAACGCTGTCACCGACGCTGAGGGTCGAGCTTGAGGCAAACTCGGCTGCTGCAAGGCCGGTAGCGTCGATTTTTATTACGGCGATGTCGCTGGATGCGTCAAAGCCGATGAGCTTTGCCTCATGCTCGCTGCCGTCGGATAAAACCACCGTGGCCGAGTCGCCGTTGTCAAGAACGTGGGTGTTTGTGATTATATACCCGTCCGAAGAGGCGATAACGCCGCTGCCCCAGGCGTAATAGTCCTTACTCTCGCTGTCGTTATAGACCTTGATGCCGACAACGGAGGGGCTGCACTTTTCATAGATCGTGCTGAAATCGAGCGAAGCGCCCTCGCTGCCGTTTTTGATCGTAAGACTGCCGCGGTCATCGGCCAGGGGGATGCGCACATCCGCCGTTGCTGTCGGAGCATCGGTGCCGTAGAGCTTGTCAAAATAAACGTGCCAGTCCGAGGGCTTACCGTCGGCGTTATAGTCTATTACGTCCGAGCCGAAGCCGCCTGCTATGAGGGCTATGCCGGCGATGAACACACACAGACATACTATCAGCGCGATAACGCGCGTTTTCCTGTTTCCGTTGGGCAAATTTGCCGCAGGCTGCCGAGCCTGCGCGCCCGTCTGTGAGCTCGGCTTATACCAGTCGTTGCCGTTAGTGTCATACCAGCCCATTAGTTTCTCCTATCCGCCGCAGCATGCGGCTTACTTGCGTTCTGATTTTTCTTTTTTCTGCTTCGCCGGCGCGAGGGGGAGCGTGAAAACAAACACCGTCACTCCGTCGCGGCTGGACACCGCGACCTCTTCGCCGTGGCTGTTGACGATCTTTTTTACAAGATACAGGCCGAGACCTACGCCGTCCTTATCCAGACTTCGTGAGCGGTCGGATTTGTGGAAGCGGTCGAAAATGTACGGAAGATCGTTCTCGGGAATAGGCTCGCCGATGTTTTTTGTGGAAACATAGGCCTTTGAGCCTTTTTTGTACAGCCTTATGGTTATCGTGCTGCCGGGCGAGGCAAACTTCATCGCGTTGTCTGTGAGGTTATATATGACCTGCGTTATGGAGTCGCGCTCGGCAAAGACCTCGATGGGGTCCTCCGGAAGCTGCGGATCGACGTCAAGATTTTTCTCCTTGGCTCTGCTCTCAAAGCTCAGAAGGCATTGCAGCAGAAGCTCGGAAAGGTCAAAGCGGCTGCGCTTTGAAAGATCGACGGCATCGCTTTCTGCCTGGCTGAGGTCGAGCATGCTGCGCACAAGGCGCGAAAGGCGCCGCGTTTCGTCGGCAATTTTGCGCAGATATTTTTCCTCCTGCTCGTGCGGTATCGTTCCGTCAAGTATACCGTCGGCAAAGCCGGCGATGGTGGTCATCGGGGTTCGCAGCTCGTGTGAGACATTTGCGATGAACTCCTGACGCTTGTTGTCGCTTTTCTCGAGCGTGTCGGCCATTGAGTTGAACGACTCAATAAGCGTTCCGATCTCGTCGTCGCGTTTTTCCTTTGTTTTGACACGCACCGAAAAATCTCCGAGAGCAAACTTCCGCGCGGCAAGCGTCAACTCATCAAGTGGCTCAGCCATCTTCTTTGAGTAAACAAGGCTCATGAGTATCGCAACGAGCACGACCGCTATCGCGACGGCCAATGCAACGCCGAAAAAGGCCTGCCAGTTGTTCATTATGTTGAACTCATCGGACGCGACAAAGACATAGCCGAGCGTTTCGTCATCCGAGACTATCGGCTTTGCAACGACGTATTGCTGCTCGGAATAAAAGCCCATGAGCGTCGTCATACTGTCAAACTCGCTGCCGGAGCTTACGGCCTGCATGACCGACGGGTCAAGCTGCTTGCCCTGATGCTTTGCGCAATACAGGGTCAAATCGGAACAGGACAGTACAAGACCGTCCTGATCGCATATAAATATGTGGCTCGATGTGACATTCGCAATCGGGCTTATCGTTAAACGCAGATTCCAGCTCCCGAGCGTTTCCTGCTTTGAAAGAGCAAGCGCCGATCTGACGACCTCGTCTGCGCTGGCGTTCATTCTTTCCCTTGTGGAGTTTATAAGATAATTCCTGCCGATGAAGAAGAACGATGCGCCGACTATCGCAAATGAGACGAAAACAAGAAGCGCCGTCGCAAGAAAATTGCGTAAGTATATGCTCTTCATACAGAGCCTGCTCCTTTTATTTTACGACTTCGAATTTATAACCAACGCCCCAAACGGTCTGCAGCGACCACTGAGGAGAAACACCCTCGAGCTTTTCCCTCAGACGCTTGATGTGAACGTCAACGGTGCGCGAATCGCCGAAGTAATCGAAGCCCCATACCTCGTCAAGCAGCTGGTTGCGCGTAAAAACAATGTTGGGCGACGCTGCAAGATGATACAGCAGCTCCATCTCTTTGGGCGGAGTGTCTACCTTCACTCCGTCAACTATAAGCTCATAGGAGTCAAGGTTCACGATAAGCTTATCGTAGCAGAGCTTTTTCTCTTTGGGCGTGTTGTCGGTCTCCGAGCGGCGCATGACCGCGTGGATGCGCGCAAGCAGTTCCTTGACTTCAAAGGGCTTTGTGACATAGTCATCCGCGCCGATATCCAGACCTGCGACCTTATCGCCGACAGCGCCCTTCGCGGTGAGCATGATGATGGGGACCGACGAGGTCTTGCGGATCTCGCGGCAAACCTGCATACCGTCCATAACGGGCATCATGATATCAAGCAGAACAAGATCGGGCGATATCTCGTTGAACATCTCAATACCGCGTCCGCCGTCGTGCGCGATACTGACTTCAAAGCCGTCCTTTTCAAGATAAAGCATAAGAAGCTCGGCAATATTAACGTCGTCTTCAACAACAAGGGCTTTTTTGCTCATATTATTTCCCCCTTGGATCAAAATATTATTTATACTTAAGCTGACAGGCGATATGTGTTCGACTCTCGTCAGCTTAATACAAGTATACAGTAATTATACAGATAAAAAAAGAGTTTTAGTTAAAAATCTGTAAAATGGCGAATAAACGGGGATGAAAAAAGGAAGCCGCATTTTTGCGGCTTCCTGAATGAGTTTTATTGCGATTATTCTGCTGCTGCGGTCTTTGCCTTTGCCTGCTTGCTCAGGGCCTTGACGCCCTCGATAACGAGGTCGATAGCAAGGATGATAAGCAGAACGGCGATGACGGCACGGATGACGCCCCATGTTACGTCGGCACCGGTGGTGATCAGACCGATCTGAGCCTTGATGGTGAATACCAGCGAGGTCAGAGTTACGATGAGCATGAATGCCATCGGGAAGTAGAACATCTTGTTGTTTCTGCCGATCTTGCCGAGCCATGCAGCGACTGCGAGCAGACCCAGAGCAGCCAGCAGCTGGTTTGCAGCGCCGAACAGAGCCCAGATCTTTGCGTAGCCGGTCATGCCGAGGGCAACGCCGAGGACGACGGTGATAGCGGTGGAAACGTACGGATTGGTGAGGACCTTGCGTGCGCCGGTCATATCCTTGATGCTCTCGCCGGGCTTCATCCAGAATTCCTGGAACATGTAGCGGGCAAGACGGGTAGCGGTGTCAAGCGAGGTCAGGCAGAATGCGGAGACTGCCAGGATCAGCAGAGAGTAGGTGACCTTCTGTGCGCCGGCGCCGAACAGAGTGCCGAGCATGGAGGACAGGCCGCCTGCGAAAACTGCGGTGGGAACAACGGTGGTGCCGTCGGCGTAATCCTTCCAGATGTACGCAACTGCGCACAGGGAGATGATAGCCAGAGCAGACTCAATGAGCATGCCGCCGTAAGCGATGGGGCGAGCGTCGCGTTCGTTGTTGAGCTGCTTTGCGGTGGTGCCGGAACCGACGAGAGAGTGGAAGCCGGAGATCGCGCCGCAGGCGATGGTTACGAACAGCGCCGGGAACAGGTAGCCCAGAGAAGTACCGGTCGGAGCGAGGGTATCCTGGAAGCCGGTGAATGCGGGCATCGCATCGATGCTCGGATGGCAGCCGATGATGCCGACAACGGCGAGGATCATCATGCCGTAGAGCAGGAAGGAGCTCAGGTAGTCACGGGGCTGGAGCAGGATCCAAACAGGCGTTACGGATGCGATGAGGATGTAAACGCCGCAGATGATCATCCAGGTCTCGTAGCTGAGGTAGATCGGATGCCAGTTCAGGCCGACATACATTGCAACGGCGATCAGAACAACGCCGATGATGGTGGAAACACCGAGAGGAGCGTTTCTTCTGTAAACGAAGAAGCCGAAGAGGATTGCCAGAACGATGAAGAAGATGGAGATCATCGCGGTGCTGGCGTTTGCGGCGCTGGCTGCATAGTCGATAGCGCCGTTTTCAAGGTAAGTTGCCTTGAAGGTGTTTGCAACGATCGAGCCGAATGCGGCAACGACGAGCAGGAGGGTCAGGTAAGCAAAGATGATGAACAGACGCTTTGCCTTCAGACCGATACTGTCTTCGATAACGGTACCGATGGATTTACCCTTGTTGCGGACGGATGCGAACAGTGCGCCGTAGTCGTGCACGCCACCGAAGAAGATACCGCCGATGAGCACCCACAGTGCAACGGGAACCCAACCGAAAACGGCAGCCTGGATAGGTCCGTTTATCGGGCCTGCGCCGGCGATGGAGGAGAAGTGGTGTCCCATAAGGACAGGAGCCTTGGCAGGAACATAGTCCACGCCGTCTTCCATGGTGTGAGCAGGAGTCGCTTTATTGGGATCGACTCCCCATTTCTTGGACAGCCATCTGCCGTAGAAGATATAACCGATGAGCAGAATGGCGATGCTGATGATAAGTAATACAGCAGCATTCATAATTTTGTTTCTCTCCCTTCAAAAATTATGTTTTTTTCAGCAGCGTTTTTTTCAAAAGCTGTGCTGTACTTCTTCCACTGCCGTTTGCGGCAGTCTTTCCCGTCTGAAGCTCAATAAGGCCGGTGTGGAAATCCATCCAGCCGTAGTAAGACAGACGGAAGCTTTTGTATATCCGCGTCCTTTTGAGCGCACGCACGGCGTCCGGGTCGCAGGTATCACAAATAAACAGCGCCGTAATATACGAACACATGTGTCCGGGCTTGGGCTCTATGCGGCTCATCCCGTCCTTATGGGCATAGTCACGGCACTTGGTGAAGACGTCTTTCGTCAGGTGGGGAACGTTGAAAATGTAAACATACTCGTTGCTGTCGGCCTCCCAAAGCTTTGCGGCCTTGACAAGGACGTACTTTTCCGAGTGGACATACAAAAAGCATGTTGCGGCAAGCAGGTCTTCGTTTTCCTCAAAACGCTCAACGTCGAAATAAACCGAATAGCTTTCGCAAAGCTTGTCAATTGCTTCAAGTCGTGTCATCGTCTCACCCTTCCAAAGAACTTATTAATAATGAGTGAAAATCGTTAAAAAATATCCAAAGGTGTTAACAGTATATATCTTATCTCTGTGAAAATCAAGTGCTTTTTCGGTATTTTTAGCATTAAAAATTGTAATGTTACACAAAAGATAGCGAAGATAATGTTAATCTTCACGATTTATACATATATAAAAGTAATTGCATCTTTACAAGCGCAAAACTATGAAGTATGATGAAATGCGACGAAATTTTGAGAATTTACGGAGAAACGTATTATGGATAATTTTAAGCTTTGCGTGCCGTGCCTGCTCGGCCTTGAGGGTCCCATTGCCGACGAGCTGCGGCGGATGAAAATGCAGAATGTGCAGAACGAAAACGGCCGAGTTTACTTCACGGGCGGTGCAAAGGAGATAGCAAAAGCCAATATAAATCTTCGCATAGGCGAGCGCGTGCTGCTTGAGCTCGGTCGCTTTAGAGCCGAGACCTTTGACGAGCTTTTTGAGAGAACAAAGGCGCTGCCGTGGGAGGTGCTCATTCCGCGCGATGCTGCGTTCCCCGTTAAGGGATACAGCCTGAATTCAAAGCTGTTTTCCGTTTCCGACTGTCAGAAGATAATAAAAAAAGCAATAGTCGAGCGGCTCAAAGGCGTATACGGAATCGAGTGGTTTGCCGAAACCGCCGAAACGTATCAGATACAGTTTTCGATAATGAAGGATGTCGCATCGCTTTGCATAGACACCTCAGGCGAGGGGCTGCATAAGCGCGGCTATCGCCCGGCGCATAATGCCGCGCCCCTTAAGGAGACTATGGCTGCGGCAATGGTCAGCCTTTCGCGCTATCGCGGCAGGGAGGACTTCTGCGATCCGTTTTGCGGCAGCGGAACGATACCAATTGAGGCCGCGCTTATCGCCAAAAACCGTGCTCCCGGCCTGCACCGTGATTTTTCGGCCATGCGCTGGAGAAGCCTCGATAAGTCCGTGTGGCAGCTTGAACGCGAGGAGGCCGTATCGCGCGAGTTTAACGGTAACTATAATATAATAGGTACGGACATTGACCCGACAGCGCTGGATATAGCGCGTGAGAATGCAGCCCGCGCAGGAGTTTCTGATATAGTCCGCTTTGAAAAAGCCGATGCCACGAAGTTTGACCGCGTGACTGAAAACGGACTCATAGTCACAAATCCGCCCTACGGCGAGCGCATCATGGAAAAACAGGAGGCCGAGCAGCTTTACAGACTTTTCGGCGAGGCGTGGCGCAAAACGGAAAACTGGAAGCTATACCTGCTGTCGTCGCATACGGAGTTTGAGCGCACTTTTGGTAAGACTGCGGATAAAAAACGCAAGCTTTATAACGGCATGATCAAGTGCGACTTGTTCATGTATCTCAAATAAAACTTCGCGAGAAAAAATATATAAAAATTTTTACGAATTTTTCGCTTTAGGGGCTTGAAATTTAAAAAATATGTGCTATTATAATAACCGAGTTAGCACTCAGAACGAAAGAGTGCTAACTCGGTCGAATTTTTTTGTTTGTATATTATTCAATTGGAGGTATATATGATGAAACTCAAGCCTTTGGCAGACAGAGTAGTGCTCGTGCAGTCTAAAGCCGAGGAAAAGACCCAGAGCGGTATCTTCCTTGCGGCATCTGCGCAGGAAAAGCCCGAGATATATGAAGTCGTCGAGGTAGGCCCCGGCGGCATAGTTGACGGCAACGAGGTAAAGATGGAAGTTAAGGTCGGCGAAAAGGTTCTCGTCGGCAAGTACAGCGGCAGCAAGATAAAGCTTGATGAATCGGAATACACCATCGTTCGTCAGAGCGACATTCTCGCTATCGTAGAATAAGGAGGCGCTTATATCATGGCAAAACAGATTATTTTCGGCGAAGAAGCACGCAAGGCTATTGAGCGCGGCGTGAATCAGCTTGCAGATACGGTCAAGATCACCCTCGGCCCCAAGGGCCGCAACGTTGTGCTCGACAAGAAGTTCGGCGCACCGCTGATAACCAACGACGGCGTTACCATCGCAAAGGAGATCGAGCTTGAGGATCCGTTCGAGAACATGGGCGCTCAGCTTATAAAGGAAGTTTCCACCAAGACGAACGACGTGGCCGGCGACGGTACCACCAGCGCGACGGTTCTTGCTCAGGCAATGATCAACGAGGGACTTAAAAACCTCGCAGCCGGCGCAAATCCCATGACCATGAAGCGCGGCATCAAGAAAGCTACCGACGCGGCCGTCGAAGCCATCCGCGCAAATTCCCAGCCCGTTTCCGGCAGCGGTGATATCGCCCGTGTCGGCGCTATCTCCAGCGGCGACGATGTCATCGGCACTCTGATCGCCGAGGCTATGGAGAAGGTCTCGCAGAACGGCGTTATTACCATTGAGGAGTCCAAGACCGCAGATACCTACAGCGAGGTCGTTGAAGGCATGCAGTTTGACCGCGGCTACCTCAGCCCCTACATGGCAACCGACACCGAGAAGATGGAAGCTGTTCTCGAGGACGCTCTCATCCTCATCACCGATAAGAAGATCTCCGTCATCAGCGACATCCTGCCCCTGCTGGAGCAGATGCTGCAGAGCGGTAAGAAGCTGTTCATCATCGCCGAGGACGTGGAGGGCGAGGCCCTCAGCACCCTGCTGGTCAACCGTCTGAAGGGCGTGCTGAACGTGGTGTGCGTCAAGGCGCCCGGCTTCGGCGACCGCCGCAAGGAGATGCTGCAGGATATCGCCATCCTGACCGGCGGCACTGTGGTGTCCTCTGATCTGGGCTACGAGCTGAAGGACGCTACCGTCCAGATGCTGGGCCATGCCCGTCAGGTCAAGGTCACCAAGGAGAACACCATCATCGTGGACGGCATGGGCGATCCCCAGGCCATCAAGGACCGTGTGGCTCAGATCCGCGCTCAGATCGGCGTGACCACCAGCGAGTATGACAAGGAGAAGCTGCAGGAGCGTCTGGCCAAGATGGCCGGCGGTGTGGCTGTCATCAAGGTGGGCGCTGCCACTGAGACAGAGATGAAGGAGAAGAAGCTGCGCATCGAGGATGCCCTGAACGCCACCAAGGCCGCCGTTGAGGAAGGCATCGTGGCCGGCGGCGGCACCATCTATGTCAACGTCATCCCTGCCGTCACGGCGCTGCTGGACAGCACCGAGGGCGATGAGCGTGTAGGCGTGCAGCTGGTGGCCAAGGCTCTGGAGGCTCCTGTGCGTCAGATCGCGGCCAATGCCGGCATCGACGGCAGCGTGGTGCTGGAGAAGGTACGCACCTCCGGCAAGAACGGCTACGGCTTCGACGCCTACAAGGAGGAGTACTGCGACATGATCGCCAGCGGTATCGTGGATCCCGCCAAGGTGACCCGCAGCGCCTTGGAGAACGCCGCCAGCGTGTCCGGCATGGTGCTGACCACCGAGTCTCTGGTGGCCGACAAGCCCCAGCCCCCCGCACCGGCAGCCCCCGCACCCGACATGGGCGGCATGGGCATGTATTGATCCCCCGGAAAACAATAGAGAGGGTGCGGCGGCTATGCCGCCGCACCTTTTTTCTCCCGTTTTTGCAAAAACCTGTTGACAAACGGCCGTACGATGTGGTATAGTAACTCGTGCCTGTCGAGGACGGCATGGCGGCGTAGCTCAGTTGGCTAGAGCATGCGGTTCATACCCGCAGTGTCACCGGTTCAAATCCAGTCGCCGCTACCACGTCCGGAGAGATGCTTCGGCATCTCTCCGGAACCCCCCTCGACTCACAAAAACGGCCCGTTGGTCAAGTGGTTAAGACACGGCCCTTTCACGGCTGTAACATGGGTTCGAGTCCCGTACGGGTCACCACTTCGGCAATCCGTCTCGGGCTGCCGAATATGGAGGCTTAGCTCAGCTGGTTAGAGCGCCTGCTTCACACGCAGGAGGTCACTGGTTCGAGTCCAGCAGTCTCCACCAAAAAGCTCCTGATTTCGTTAGAAATCAGGAGCTTTTTTGCGTATATGGTCCGAAAAAGTGACGCAGCATTTTTGCGTTTTTTGCTTGACCCAAACGCTGACTCAAAAGCCGAAATGACGGGAGAGGAGCGGATAGCATTATCCGCCCCTCTCCCGTTATTTTTTTGTGTTTACATTGCCTGACTGATGACGTTTCCAATGGCATCGGCGGCGGAGCGCTTCATCCCCTCCGTGGCGTGGGTGTAGGTGCTGAGGGTAAAGCCCGCGTCATAGTGTCCCAGTGCGCCGGACAGCGTCTTGACATCCACGCCGTACTTGAGGGACAGCGTGGCGAAGGTGTGTCTGAGGTCGTGAAATCTGATGTGCTCCGCGCCGATGGCCTTCAGGATCTTCTCATGGGTGTGGCGGAAGGAGTCCGGGTCGAACATGGTGCCGGTCTTGGGCGATACGAACAGATAGGGACTGTGTGGGTGCTTTGCGTGTTCCTCCACCAGTAGCTCCACCGCCCGCTGCGGGATGGCCAGCTTGCGGATGGAGTTAGGCGTCTTGGGTTGGCTGACCACCAGTTCACCGTTGATGCGGTTTACCTGCTTGCTGACGGAGATGGTCATGTTCTCCGCGTCCAAGTCCGTCCACAGCAGGGCGAGGAGCTCGCCCCGCCGCAGGCCGGTGGTCAACTCCAGATAGAAGGCAGCCAGCAGCCCGCGCCGTTCTGCTTCGGCCAGGTACGGGCCGATCTTATCCTCCGGCAGTATCTTCATCTCCCGCTTTTCCAGCTTCGGCAGGCGGCAGCCCTTGGCGGGATTGGTGAGGAGCAGCCGCTCCGCCACCGCCTGCTCCAGGCAGTTGTTCAGCAGCGTGTGGATACCCCGTACCACGCGGGTGCTGAGGCCCTTGTCTTTCAGTTTGATGTGGGTATACCGTTGGATGCGGCCGGATTTTTGCAGGTCGTTGTAGAACTTTTGGATCTGGATGGTGGTCAGTTTTTCCAGCGGCGTGTTGCCCAGCTCGGGAATGATGTGGTTGTCAATGTAGTTGAGGTAGTAGTGCTTGGTTTTCTCTCGCAGGCGCGGCTCGGCGTAGACCTCGTACCACAGCTTGATCCAAGCGCCCAGCGTGTAGGATTTTGCACGGCTCATGTCCAGCTTTTCAGCCTCCGCGATAGCCTGCTTGAGCTTTTCCTTGGCTTCTGTCTGCGTCTTGGCGAGGACGCTCTTGTGGATAGGCTTGCCAGTGGTGGGATCGCAGCCGGCGGTGTAGCGCCCCTCCCAGCGGCCATCCTTCCGCTTGCGGATGCTGCCTTCCCCGTTGGCTCGTTTCTTCGGCATGGTATCAACTCCTTTTCTTGGTAGCCAATACACATACCACAAACCGACCTTAATAGCTATCGGAGATAAGCAGAGTTAAGAGAAAGTTATCAATTGCACAGCGGGGGGTATTCTTTGGTTACAGCGTGGTCATTTTTGAGCCGCCATACGGCCTGACCCAAACCGTGACCCAAACGCGGAAAAAAGCAGGTGGATACAAGCGGACACAGTGGATCGCCCACTGAGCCGAAAGTACGCAAAAGCGCCGGAAAGCGCTGGACAGCAACGCTTTTCGCCCCTCATCGTATCTTCACACGCAGGAGGTCACTGGTTCGAGTCCAGCAGTCTCCACCAAAAAGTTCCTGATTTCGCAAGAAATCAGGAACTTTTTTCTGTTTATGTTCTCAAATAGTGACGCGGTATTTTGGCGTTTTTCGCATGACCAAAACCGCGACCCAAAAGCCGAGAGGTCAGGAAAGCACCAGAGAGGGGCGG
>OHTW01000756.1_pt1 | contig 12838 bp, 10 predicted proteins | sample 1579031 | NCBI WGS metagenome assembly OHTW01 (sample SAMEA3879602, study PRJEB24766) | human gut metagenome | biome: human-associated habitat; feature: feces | place: USA | collected 1985/1987 | reverse complement strand
GCGCAGCGATATAATGTCGCCGGGCGATATGAGCGCGTCGTTTTTGATGCAAACAGAGTAGTTGAGGCTCGCCGCCCCCTCTGCGATGTGAGACGAAGCCGCCGTGCGCGAAAGTCCGAATATTCCGGCCAGCACCGCGTCAAAGCGCATGCTTTTTACGGAAAACGAGACGCGCTTTACCCTGCGCTCGGGCGCTTTAAGCTCACCGAGCGGCACTGGACATACCTTTACGCCGCATCTGCCGACCTTGTCAAGCCCGTCGGCAACATGGCGCTCAACGCTGTTCATGAGGAATATCACCGCATCCTCGCCGCTGACCCAAATATCGCCGAGCCACTCGCGCTTTATGCCAAGCCCCATCACAGCGCCCATATAGTCGCGGTGCGAAGGCTGCCCGAAATGAGCCTTTGCGCGCAGCACGCTTATGTATTCGGATGCATCAAAGCCGTCCTCCTCCATATAAAAAGGCAGGAAGAACGCAGCGCGCCGCTCGCATCCTTCGTTTCCGCCGCACAGCAGCATTTTGCAGTCGGGCGCAGACTTCGCCCAGGCCTCAAGCGCAAACTGCTCTGCCGGGGTCAGGAAAGCCGTGTGCGTGACGCTCGCCGTTTTTTCGCATCGGCGGCACAGATCCTCCGCGCGCCGGATAAGCTCATCGTTTTCCATCAATGTACTCCATGATCCTTTTCATCACTCCGTCAAGCTCGTCGGAAAATTCCTTCACCGACATGCGCAGAACGCCCGAGCGCATGGCAGACAGACGGATGAGCGAGTCGTTCGTGACGACTTTTACAGAATAGTTTTTGCCGATATCGTTTGCAAGACGTTCAATGTACATATCGGCAGTCTCATTTTCCTTGGTGTAAACCGTGCGTATGCCGCGCGTTTCGCGCTCGCCGGTGTTTCCGGCAACGCGGTATCCATCGAAAACGAGCACAAGCTCGCAGTCGCGCATTGCACGATAGCTTCGCAGCACATCGGAAAGGCGTTCGCGCGCAAGCGAGAGCGAGGCGGCGGCCAGCTCCTTGTATTCCGGCGTTCCGAAAATAAAGTTATATCCGTCCACTATGACGTACTCGCGCTTTGACGGCGCAACGGAATACTCCGGCGCTTCGGCCGTTTTTGCGCGCGTATACATTCTGCGGCGCACGGGGCCGAACTCGCGCTCCATGATAGCTTCAAGCTCTTTGTCGTCAATGGAAAAATAACGCGGCCTGCTGAACTCCTCGGGCGCTTTCTCGCCGCCGAGATCGGGGTTTAGGTGCATATACTTTTCCGTCTCGTTCCATTTCACGACCGTTCCCGCTCCGTGCGAGCAGAAAACGGAGTCGGGCGTGTTATCAACATCCGCCTCGGGATCATAGCCGATGCTCTCGACTACCTGCTTTTCGTTATGGCAGGGGTAATATCCTGCCGCCCGGCAAACGATCCTGCCCTTGCCGGAGGTGTAGGATGCAAGAGTCTCGGCATAGCCGTTCATCTCGGAAACGGGCGCAATGCCGGTTATGATGCTGCCCTCGGTGTCGAATTTTCCGCTCATTGCGCGCACGTCGCTTATGGCGCGGCCTATCTGCTCCGGCGGAACCTCGATGCGAAAATCATACCACGGCTCGAGCAGCACGCTTTTTGCTTTCATAAGTCCCTGCCGCACCGCGCGGTACACGGCCTCGCGGAAGTCTCCTCCCTCGGTGTGCTTTACATGCGCCCTGCCGGCTATGAGGCTTATCTTCACATCCGTAAGCGGCGAGCCGGTCAGAACGCCGAGATGCGTTTTTTCCGCAAGGTTTGTCATTATAAGGCTCTGCCAATTGCGGTCAAGCTCGTCCAGGGGACAGCGGCTTTCAAAGCTCAGCCCCGAGCCGCGCTCGGCAGGCTCGATGAGCAGGTGCACCTCGGCATAGTGTCGCAGCGGCTCGAAATGCCCGACGCCGTGCACCGGCTCTGCTATGGTTTCCTTATAGGCAATGCCGCCCGATGCTATGCTCACATCAAGATCAAACCGCTCGCGGATAAGCTCGGTGAGCACCTCAGTCTGCACCTTGCCCATTATTTTCACGCTTATCTCGCGCAGGCGCTCGTTCCACTCGATCTTCAGCTGAGGATCCTCGTCCTCGAGCTGCTTGAGCTGCCTGTAGGCAACAAGCGCGTCTGTACCCTCGGGCAGACCGATGCTGTAGGACATGACCGCTTCGGTCTCCGGCTGCATGCCGTCGCCCTCAAAGCCGAGACCCTGACCGGCATATGTATCGTCAAGCCCCTGAACGGCGACGATGCTGCCGGCGCGCGCCTCCTGCACGGTTTCGTAATTTGCGCCGGAATATACGCGCAGCTCCGTGACCGTTTGGCCGTTTACGCTGTCGCGATTGTGCAGCGCGCCGCCGGTTATCTTCATGCAGCTGAGGCGTCTGTCGCGCGCATCGCGCATTATCTTATACACTCTTGCGCCGAACTGCTCGGGATACTCCGGGCTGACGGCATATTTTTCTATAAATTCAACAAGCTCCTGCACGCCCTCAAGCTTAAGCCCAGAGCCGTACAGCACCGGGAAGAGCTTTCTTTCAAGTATGAGCCGCGAAATATCGCCTTCGGCAATGTCCTGCCCGGACGCAAACTTTTCAAAAAGCTCCTCATCGCACATGGCAATACCCTCGCGCGTTTCCTGCGAGTTATCCGAAAGGTCAAAGCAGCCCTCCGAGAGCCGCTCGCGCAGATCGGAGAGAATCCTCTGCCTGTCGCTGCCCGTAAGATCCATTTTCGTTGCGAAAATGATCGTCGGCACATTGTGCCGGTCAAGCAGCCGCCAGAGCGTTTCGGTGTGCGCCTGAACGCCGTCGGTGCCGGATATGACGAGCAGCGCATAGTCGATAACGTCGAGCGTGCGCTCCGTTTCCGCCGTGAGGTCGGCGTGTCCGGGCGTGTCAAGAAGGCACAGCTCCATATTGTCTGTACGGAGCTGCGCCTGTTTTGAAAACACGGTTATACCGCGCTCGCGCTCGATCTTATGCGTATCGAGCGCGGTGTTGCGATGATCGACCCTGCCGAGCTTTCTTATGCTGCCGCAGGTATACAGCAGCGCCTCGGACAGAGTCGTTTTTCCGGCATCGACATGCGCCAGGATGCCGAGAACAAGCTTTTTCATAGTGTTATCAGTTCGTATTCGCGGCTTCCCACGCCGAGAGCTGCGGCTGCCTCGATGGTGTGTACTCCGTTGCGCGACTCGATGCGCTTTATAAGATCGCCCTTGCCGGGATCGTCGCTTGCGTAAACGAGGTCGAGACAGGCCTGATCGAGTGCGACGGGGTCGAGCGAGGACAGTATTCCGATATCGCCGATCTTTGGATCCTCGGCCACGGCGCAGCAGTCGCAGTCAACGGACATGTTCTTCATTATATTCACAAACGCCATTTTGCCGCCGAAATGATCGACTATGCTCTTCGCGGCATCTGCCATACACTCAAGGAATCTGTCATGATCTGCATGCCAGTAATCCTCGGTGTTCTTCACGCCGTGGATATACTTTTTGCCGTAGCTTGACGCGATGCCGATCGAGATATTCTTCAGCGCGCCGCCGTAGCCGCCCATCGGGTGGCCTTTGAAGTGCGACAGAACGAGCATGGAATCGTACTCAGGAAACGTCTTGCCGACATAGTTTTTATCAAGGTGCTTGCCTCCGACAACGGGAATGGTCATTTCGCCCTCGGCATCCATGATGTCAACATCAGCGATCTCGACCCAGCCGTGCAGATGCATGGTCTTTTTGTGTGCCTCGGTGGTATCTCTTTGTCCGTCATATGCGGTGTTGCATTCGACTATCGTTCCGCCGACGCGGTCAACGGCCGGCTTCATGAAATCCGGACGCAGGAAGTTCTGGTTGCCCGGCTCGCCGCTGTGCAGCTTCACGGCAACGTTTCCCTTAAGCTCAACGCCCAGCGCTTCATATGCGTGCACTACGTTTTCGGGGCTTACTTCCTTTATGAAATACACTTTTGACTTTTCCATACTGTTTCTCCTTTTCTCAGTTTAACACCCGGATTATATAATATTATTCCCATTTCTTCAATATTGGCTATTCCAATTTTAATAGAAATATAATAAAATACCATTGGTGATATTATGACAGCTGTTTTGATCGTTCTTATAATTATCTGCGCCGTGCTGGCGCTTTTTTATGCCGTGGGCATGAAATTTGTCCGCGTGCTCATTCTCCGGCAGGATAATTTCCCGACTCCGGAGACGGGCGCAAGCTCATCTTCCCTGCTTGAGCCGACCGGAAAGGCGCTCTGGGCACACAACATCCCCTACTTTGGGCCATTCCGCGAGCTGCCTTTTGACGAGATAAGCATCGTTTCGGACGACGGCCTTACCCTGCGCGCAGACATGCTGCGCGGCAGCGGCACGGGAAAAACGGTGATCTTTTTCCACGGCTACAAGTCCGAGCCCGCCTGCGATTTTGCGGCAATGTACGACTTTTATAAAACTCTCGGCTGCGACCTTATATATGTCCACATGCGTGCGCACGGGAAAAGCGACGGGACCTACATCGGCTTCGGCGCGCTGGACAGATACGACGTCGTGCAGTGGACAAACAAGGCCGCCGAGCTTTTCCCGGATAACGATATCTATCTGCACGGCATGTCCATGGGCGCGGCGAGCGTTTTGCAGAGCATGGATCTTGAGCTTAACGAAAACGTGCGCGGCATTATCGCCGACTGCGGCTATTCCGATCTTGACACGGTGTTCCGCAACCTTGTCGGCAAGCTCTATCACCTGCCGACGATGTTCGTTGACGTTTTTGAATACGTTAATCTCCTCAAGGCCGGCTACGGCTTCAAGGAGGCAAGCTCGGTGCGCAGCGTGAGCGTGACGGAGATACCGCTTCTGTACATCTGCGGCGACTGCGACCGCTATGTTCCAAAGGACATGGCGCTCAGTATATTCAACGCCTGCAAAAGCGAAAAGAAGCTGCTGCTCGTGCCCGGCGCAGGGCATGCGGCAAGCTACATGTGCGCAAAGGATGAGTATGAAGCTCTTGTAAGAGATTTTATAGGGAGGAAGAATTAATGGGGAACGCAAAAAGCGCCGAGAAAAAAGGCATCGGCGCGCTCAACTGGACTCTGCTGCTGGTGATCGGATTTTCCGCGCAGATAGCATGGGTCATCGAAAACAACTGGTTTGCAAACTTTCTGTATTCCGACTTCGGCGCGCAGCTCGGCGTCGTTACGGCAATGACCATATGCTCGGCAACCGCGACGACGTTTTCCGCGCTGTTTTTCGGAACGCTGTCCGACCGCATCGGCTCGCGCAAAAAGCTCATAACCTGGGGCTCGATACTCTGGGGAATTTTCACCATCGCGTTCGGGCTTACGCACTATCTGCGCGACAGCATTTATAACGACGTGATGCTCGTCGGCGTTACGATCGTCGCAGCCGACACGATCATGAGCTTTTTCGGCTCGATGGCAAACGACGCGGGCTACAACGCCTGGTATGCCGACATGATGGACGATTCAAACTCCGGCCAGATCGGTGCCGTCGCGGCAACGCTGCCCGTTATCGGAACGCTCGTCGGCACCCTCGTCGGCGGCATGTTCGTAACGGGGCTTGCGACCGAGGCAAATCCGCAGGCAGGCTACATCATATTCTTCTCCGTCGCAGGCGGCGTTACCGTCCTCGTGGGCATAGCGTCGTTTTTCCTGCTCAAGGATGCGCCCACGCTCAAGCCCGTCAAGGACGGCGGCTTCTGGCACCAGTTCGGCTCGACGTTCAATTTCAGGCGCTTTGCCGCAAACCGCGAGCTGGCTCTTGTGTTTCTCACGCTGTGCATATTCTTCATAGGCTACAACTGCTATTTCATCCACATCATGAACTGGATGAACTACACCCTCGGCTTTACCGATCCCAGCCTCATTCTCGGCATTCCGCTGCTGATAGCCGTTGCGATGTCCATACCGTTTATAAAGATCATAAACAACAAAAAGGTTCCGGCCGTCGCCGCATTCGCGACAATACTCAGCATCCTCGGCTGCCTGTTTGTCTACTTCGTCGTCGGAAATATGCAGAGCTCATTCGACACGGAAAACGCCCTGAACTTTGCCGCCAACTGGCCGTGCTTTGTCGGCATAATCCTTGTCGGTATAGGCTACGTTGTTTTCATGCAGGCAATGACGGTGTGGATGAAGCGCCTGTACCCCGATGAGCACCGCGGTCAGTTTGAAGGCATAAGGATAATGTTCTTCGTGTTCTTCCCGATGATAGCCGGTCCGCTGCTGGCAGACCCGATCTGCCGCGCCTTCGGCGAAAAGGTATATCAGGTCGTCGATAACGGAAACCTAATCTTCGTCACCGCTCAGCGCGCAGGCGAGATGGGCTATGACATAAGCAGCATTGCCGAGGGCTATCTGCCGGTAAACGAGCTGTTTATTGCCGCTGCGTGTGTCACGGCGCTTGCGCTTATCCCTATGAGCATCGCCGCAAAAATGTATAAGGAAAGGAATAAGTGAAATGTCAGAAAAGCGTTTTGAAAAGGTCTATGCTCAGGGCGCGATCGACGTTATGGAAGTTTGGATAGATAAGCAGACCGGCGTAAACTATCTCTTCCTCCAATCGGGCTACGCGGGCGGCCTGACTCCCCTGCTCGACCGCGAGGGAAAACCCATTATAAGCACGGTAATCAAATGAAAAAACGAGGCTCTTGCCTCGTTTTTTATTTCAGCTTTTTCTCAAGCAGGACTAAATCAACATTCGGGATGCCGTTAAAAACGCAGGGGACAATATCCGCCTCGCGGTAGCCAAGCTTTGCATACATTGCCCGCGCCGCCGAGTTTATGGCGTTGGTGTCAATGCGCAGCACCGTGCAGTGCCGTGAGAGCGCATATTTTTCGTAAAACTCAACGAATCTGCTCCCTACGCCGCGCCCCGAGCAGCTCGGTTCGACCACCAGCGTGTGCAGAACGCACACCTCGTCATCGTCGGCCTCGAAGCTCCAGTTTGCTCCCTTATACACATCGACCTGCGTCTTGTTTATGATCGCCGCGGCAAGGATCTGCCCATCCTCCTCAAAAACGAACATGTCGCGGCGGCGTATGGCCTCCTCGGCCGTTGCGCGCACTGGGTACACGCCGCTTATCCAGCCTATTTTCACTTTGCCGCTTTCTTCGGCGGCATGGATGTTGTCATAAATTCTCTCTATCGCGTCAAGGTCAACGGGTCTTGCTTCTCGTATCACTGTTTTTCCGTATCTCCTAAAATTTTATATATCATTTGCGCAACGCCGTGCTCATCATTCGACGCGCAAACGACATCGGCTGCGGCAATGCAGGCAGCAACGCCGAGCCCCGCAAACGAGAGCATGTCCGCATCGTTATCACCGTTACCGAACGCCGCAACGCATTGCGCCGGAACGGAAAGCAGCTCGCACAGCCGCCTGAGCGACGCGCCCTTACCTGCCTCCGCGTCGGCGATTTCGATAAGCCGGGGCGAAGAGCTTGTTATGTAAGCGTTTTTTAGTTTCAACGCCTTATCCCAAAGCTCGGCTCTGTGCCCACTTGATGCGCACAAAACGTCAACACTGTCAAGCCTTCGGGCATTCTCGCGCATGAAGCCGGGCATATCATCGACCGGCAGGCGCGTTGTTTTGACATACTCAACATACGCCGGCGAGCAGCCGAAGCGCAGAGGATCGCGCATATACCGCGCGTCGCAGTACGCCTGACCGTCGATAAAGCATTCAAGCAGCTCATTGCCGAAAAGCTTGAGAACGTCCTGCACGGTGTCCGGGTGCAGGGTAAGGCTCACTATGCGCTCGCCGCCAGGATTTTTCGCAACGGCGGCGCCGTTTGAGGTTATGGCATAGCGTATGCCGCATATATCTGCAACGGCTCGCGGCAGCGAGTTAAACGCCCTGCCCGAGGCTATGACGACCTCGACTCCGGCGTTTATCGCCGTTTCTATCGCCTCGCGCGTTTTGTCCGCAAGGTTTCCGTCGCTGCAAAGCGTAGTATCGTCAAGGTCGAGCGCGATAAGCCGTATATCCTTAAGCTCCGCCATATCAGTAAACTATTCTCACACGGCGCGGCAGCATCTTGAGCGCGTGGCGGCTTCCGCCGACGCACTTTTCACCGTCGAGCGCCCACGCGAGCTTTTTCATGCACTCGACCTCGACCCTGTCGGTGCGGCAGAACGAGATAAGCTCATTATTGAGGTTCTGCTCGCGCAGCGCCGCTATCGTGGACTGAAGCTCGGCAGGCGAGTTCGGGCGGCGGATCAGCAGCACCTCGAACAGCCCGTCATCGGCAACGACCTTCTGCCCGAAGAAATCCAGCGCACCGGCAAGCGCGCTTGATGACGCAACGACGCCGAATATAAACTCGCCCTCCTGCAGCTGGTCGTTTATCGTGATGCGCAGATGCTCGCTTTGCAGCTTGGCAAGATCCTTTATGCCGTCAAGCACATACGCATAAAAGCCCATCTTGTTTTTAAGGCGCTGCGGCGTTGTGTACGGCAGCCATGTGAATGCGCCGAAGTCGGCGGCGTTTATGAAAAATTTATCTCCCAGTCTGCCGACGTCAACGCGGTGCTCCCTGCCGGAAACGATCTTCTTCGCAGTTTTCACCGTGTCGCAGCTTATGCCGTGGAACTCGGCAAAATCGTTGGTGCTCCCCGACGGCATATAGCCGATGGGGATATCCAATCCGGCGGCTATCATGCCGGATATCGTCTCGTTTATCGTACCGTCGCCGCCGGAGCAGCAGATCATGTCGTACTCTCTGCCGTAGGCCTTGACGTACTCGGTCGCGTCGCCGCGGCCGCGCGTCGGATAGAAGCTGACGCGGTAACCGGCATCCATGAATATGCCCGTGACCTCGGGCAGATGGCGCATCATCTCGCCCTTTCCGGCAACGGGGTTTATTATGAGCATCATGTTTTTCTCGGCACCCGGCATGCTGCGCGCAGGCTCTGTCGCAGGCTCGGCCTTCGTGTCCGAGCGCTCGGCATCAAAGCGGCGATACTCCTCGCAGACGGTGTCGTAAATGGTTTTTGCCGCCTCGAAGGGGAAGTCGTTTTCCCTTCTGCGCACCATTTCCATGGGATCGACCGCGCCGCTTAAACAGGTATCGACAAGATTTACAACGCCCGAGGCCGTGTCGGCCACAAGAGCGTAGGCGTTCTCGGTCATAAACTCTATATTGCGGCTTTCGCAGCCGGGAACGGCGTCAATGAACAGTATCGGCAGGCGCTTCATGACGGCCTCCGTGGTGCTCAGTCCGCCGGCCTTTGTTATGATGAGGTCGGCCGCGTCCATATACAGGCTCATTTTGTCCGTAAAGCCGCAGACCTTTATGCGTATATCGTCTCTGGCAAGGAATTGCAGATTCTTTTCGAGCTGGCGGTTGCTGCCGCAGATGATAACAAGGCTGTCGCTTGCATCCATTATCTCGCCTATGCGCATGGCGATGCTGCGTATCGGGCCGCAGCCCATGCTGCCGCAGCAAAGCAGCAGAACTCTGCCCTCCTCGCCCAGTCCTAAGGCGCGGCGCGCGGCCTTTTTATCGCTTTTTTGGCAGAACTCCTCGCGCACGGGGATGCCGGAGGCGACGATCCTGCTTGCCGGGATGCCCTGGCTTGCAAACTCCTCGCGCAGCTTTTCGTGCGGAATGAAATACCTGTCGGCAACTATCTCCGAAACGCCGGGGCTGCATGTGTAGTCGGTCGCGACGAAAAAGCTCGGTATGTTTATCTCGCGGCTGACGCGCAGCTCGGTCATCATCATTGCCGCAAAAACGTGCACGCTTATCACAACGTCATAGTTTCCGGAAAACAGCACCTTGCACAGCTCATCGGCGCCCTTTGCATTCTGCTCGTACAGGCGGTTCTGCGGCAGCATCTCGCTGATGCGGTAGCCCGCGCCGTAGAGCTTGGGCGTGTATTTATACGCAAGCTCATGGCCGCGGCTGATAAACTCCGCGCGAGCCTTCGGCAGAAAATCAAGTGCATTCACTATGTCGCATTCGCAGCCCATTTTTTCAAAATAAGTGCATATCGCGGAAGCTGCGCTGTTATGTCCGCCGCCGGTGTTGCAGCTTAATATGAGTACCTTCACTGTGCAGTTGCCCTCCTTTTTCTGCGCTGCTCGAGCAGCACCAGTCTCGGCCTGTTGTATCTTTGAATTATCATAAACGGAACATTGCCCAAAATGTTATAAACCAGCCAGAACACGGCCGCCCAGCCGCCGCGCCAGAAAACGAATATGCCCAGCGACAGAATTATCAGCCAAAAGTGGACGCACTCGGCAACGCAGGTCTCGGCGATCAGAACGCCCATGCCCTGCTCGCGGCTCTGCTTTGTAACTTTCTTTTTGACCATATCGGGCATGATACGGCTCATGTCGGGCAAAAAGTCCTTCCAGCGCTTTATGCCGAGCTTTTCATAGACCTTACCGCCCTTTTCCCACTCCGCCGCACGGTACGGGAACTTTTCCGCCGAAAACCACGCGCGCGGCAGCGCCTGGCCGACAAAATGCGACAGTATGCCCAATGCCGCTATATACAGCAGCGCATAGAGAAAATTCATTTCGTTCCTCCGAGAAGTTTAATATATCTTGCCGTGTAAACAATAAGGCTGAGAACGATCAGTCCGGCACAGACGACCGTGCAGCCGATCGAGACTGCCTGCGGCAGATACGGCAGGATAACGTGCAGCATCATGACGGCATAGATAACGCCCGTGCACAGCTTGCCCACCCAGATCGCGCTGTTTACCGTGTCGGTCTTTTTAAGGACATACCAGCCCATGACGAGCATGATAATTTCCTTGACGACGTGCAGCCCCAGCAGCCACCACATCGCAGGATAGCGCATCGCAACGCACAGCATCATCGCGCACTGCGTGAGCTTATCGGCAACCGGGTCGAGCACCTTGCCGAGGTCGGTCACCATGTTATACTTGCGCGCTATGCGCCCGTCGAGGATGTCGCTCAGGCCGCTGACGGCAAGCGTTATAAGCGCCGCGGTGAACTCCTCATGCACATACAGCACGATAAAAACCGGTATGAGCAGCAGCCGGAAATAGCTAAGCAGATTCGGTATTGAAAACGCTTCCTCGCGTATCTGCTTTCCTATGTCTCTCTTCTTCTCTTCGTTTGACATTTACTCACCATCTCAAAATTTATAGTACCTTAATATTTTATAGGAATTTTAAAATTCCGTCAAGTTATTGGCAATACACACCTGAGTGCAAGTGTCCAATAACTTGCCGAACTTCTCAGAAAATTTACAATTTATTAATTACTATGCCACGCGAAATCCGTATAATACCGAGGGCACGTTTGGGCCCGGACTACATAAGGGGGCATTTTTATGAATAATTCATACGATGTTGCAATAATCGGATGCGGAACTGCCGGCATTTTCGCAGGCTACGAGCTTATAGCCCGTCATCCGGAGCTTAAGATCTGCGTACTCGATCAGGGCGGAGATATCTATTCAAGACACTGCCCCATCGTCGCAGGCAAGGTCAAGGAGTGCATCCATTGCAGCGTGTGCGACACCATGTGCGGCTTCGGCGGCGCAGGTGCGTTTTCCGACGGCAAGTATAATTTCACGACTCAGTTCGGCGGCTGGCTGACCGATTTCATGGACGATGACGAGGTCATGGAGCTTATAAACTACGTCGATACCGTCAACATGAAATACGGCGCGACCGACAAGACTTTCTCCACCGACACGCCCGAGGCAAGAGCGCTCGAGCGCGAGGCTCTTAAATACGACCTGCACCTGCTTCAGGCAAAGGTCAAGCATCTCGGAACAGAAAACAATCTGCGCATCCTCCAGAACATGTACGAGGATCTGTGCAAGGTAATAGAATATCGCTTCCGCACCGAGGTTTGCAGCATAGACCGCGACGGCGACGGCTACTCGCTCGGCCTAAAAAAGGGTGACGACATAAAGTGCCGCTACCTCATCGTTGCACCCGGCAGAAGCGGCGCCGAATGGTTCTCCGAGCAGTGCCGCAAGCTCGGCGTAAAGCTTATAAACAACCAGGTCGATGTCGGCGTGCGCGTCGAGCTTCCGGCAACCGTGTTTGAGCACATCACCGACGTTGTGTACGAGTCCAAGCTCATCTATCGCACCAAGCAGTACGGCGACAAGGTCCGCACCTTCTGCATGAATCCTTACGGCCATGTCGTTGCCGAAAACGTTGAGGGCATCAACACCGTCAACGGCCATTCCTATTCCGATCCCGCTCTGCGCAGCGAAAACACAAACTTCGCGCTTCTGGTATCAAACCGCTTCACCGAGCCTTTCGACCAGCCCTACCGCTACGGCAAGCACATCGCCTCGCTCAGCAACATGCTCTCCGGCGGCGTTCTCGTTCAGCGCTTCGGCGATCTTGTTAAGGGCGTGCGCACGAACGAGCACCGTCTGGCGCAGTCCTACACCCGTCCGACGCTCACCGCGGCCGTTCCCGGCGACCTGAGCCTTGCTCTTCCGAAGAGACAGCTCGACGATATCATCGAGATGATCTACGCTCTGGATAAGATCGCACCGGGCACCGCAAATTACGACACCCTGCTCTACGGCGCGGAGGTCAAGTTCTACTCCTCTCGTCTTGAGCTGAGCGGCGAGCTTGAAACCAAGTTTTCTAACTTCTTCGCCATCGGCGACGGTGCCGGCATCACGCGCGGCCTCGCCCAGGCGGCGGCCTCCGGCGTGAAAGTCGCCCAGGTCATTTCAGAGCGCCTCGGCTGATATAACAGCACAAAATGCCAAACCGGCGGACTTTGCGTCCGCCGGTTTCAGCGTGTCAAAAAAGTCTTTGACTTTTTTGCACGCTTCAAAAA